>Ga0265292_1001897_pt1 | contig 16410 bp, 20 predicted proteins | sample Munlanlewell296A_FD_189080 | JGI IMG/M metagenome (GOLD analysis project Ga0265292, IMG submission 189080) | Leachate microbial communities from a municipal landfill in Southern Ontario, Canada - Leachate well 296A | ecosystem: Engineered > Solid waste > Landfill > Unclassified | place: Canada... | reverse complement strand
TGTTCTTGCGGCGATTCCAACGCTTGTCCATGTGGCGACGATTCATACAATTGTCCTTGCGGTGATGACCAAAATCAATGTGCCTGTGGTAACGAAAGTAACGTTTGGGTTCCAGGTGAGATAATAAACACAGGAATTGGAGTTTGTCAGGGTGTTACAGGTATCAATGGTCCATGTAATTCTGATATTGAATGTGCTTCAGATTACTGTAATCCTTGTTGGGGAGTATGTACGAGTATGGGCTTGGGTTCGATATGTTGTAATAATACAGAATGTGCATCATTGATTTGCGATCCAGATGCTAACGATGGATATGGCACATGTACTACAGGTCAACCTGGGACAGTTTGTCATAGTAATGCAAACTGTATTTCTGGTACACATTGTGATTTAGCTAGCAACTTGTGTACTAATGATATAGATAATACACCTCAAAATACAGATTGTTTCCTAACATCTAATTACGACAACAGGTCATATGTTAATAGAGGTATAGTTTGGAATGTAACAATCCCTAGTGCTTATTCTACCTATCAAATATCTAGTACTGAGTGGAGTGGAACAGATATTACAGTACCTACCGTTACTCCTTTAGAGAAGATATTAAATAAAATCTACACGACGGTTGGTATTAAATACATAAACGCTACAACGACATTAAGAAATATTAGTACAGGAGTAGATTACAAAGCACATTGTTCTACATCTACAAATGTAAAAATGGGAGGGGAGATTATTAGGGAGATATAGATAATACAAAAGGCGGAGCGCTTTGCGCCCCGCCTTTTGTATTATTTTATTTAGCTTTAGCTATGATTTTCAAGAAAGTTTCAGGATTTTCGCTTGCAAGGGTTGCAAGTATTTTTCTATCAACTTCTATTTTATTTTTTGTAAGTGCGCCGATGAATTTGCTGTAAGTTGTGCCGTTTTCTCTGAGTATCGCGTTTATTCTTACGTTCCAAAGTCTTCTTGCTACACCTTTTTTGTCTCTTCTATGAGCAAAAGCGTTTGCACCAGCGTGCATTATAGCTTCATTTGCTGCAGCTTCTTTGTTTCTTCTATTCAATCTGAAACCCTTTGTCATTTTAAGGACTCCTTTTCTTGTCTTATTCTTATTTACACCTCTTTTAACTCTTGTCATCTTATTATTATATTAAAAACTAAAATTTTCCGGCTAAAAATCTTGCTTTTGCCTTGCTGTTAAACTTTATCGTAACTGATCTCTTTTTATTCAATTGAGAACTTCTACTTTCCTTTGCATTGAAGTGTCCTTGGCCAGCCTTTCTTCCGATTATCTTGCCATTCTTTGTTACTTTCAATCTTTTTGAAAATGATTTGTTTGTTTTCATTGTTTACAAATTTTTAACTTATAATTATTCGACTTATTTATGCTTTTTTATTTACTCTTTCGATGGTGATTGTTAAACCTTTTGGACCTTTTGTCGCTGGCTCGGCTATTTTGTATTCTTCAGTGATAAGCTTGAGCATTCTGTCCATTCTTCCTTTAAGAAACTCTTGATTCAAATACTTTGCTCTACCCGCAAGAAAAAGGTTTAACTTGACCCTGTGGCCTTCTTTAAGCCATTCAGAAGCTTTACCGGCTTTTAGGAGGAGATCGTGTTCATCCGTACCTATTTTCACCTGGATACTCTTAATCTCGATGTTTTGAATTTTAGATTTAGTCTCCTTTATCTTCTTCTTTTCTGTGTATTGAAATTTACCATAATCCATTATTTTTGCAACCGGAGGAATGGCATTTGGCGATATTTCTATCAAATCCAAATTCATCTCTTGTGCCTTTCTCAAAGCTTCAGTAGCAGACAATATACCAAGATTTTGGCCGTCTTCTGTGATTACCCTAAGCTCTGTTGCCCTTATTTGATTATTTATTCTAACTCTTATATTCAAAATATTGGAAATAATGTATTACAGGCTTATTTATAGCATTTTTTTCTTTAAATGGCAACATGAAAGATCAGCTAATATATAGCATATCGAGCCGAGCAATATTCCAGCTATTATGTCTGTAGTCCAATGAACAGAAAGGAAAATACGGCTAAATGCCACAAGAGAAAAGGTTATCACCGCTAAAAGTGCGAATCCTTTTTTTAAAATTATATTTTTAATGAGTGGGGCGAACAGTAATATGGCGGAAATAATGAAAACAGTAGATATCGTGGCATGTCCGCTAGGGAAGCTAGGGTCTGTTTCCAAAATTAAGCCACCCACAGGCCTTACTCTAGCAAAAAATATTTTTAAAAAGTATGGCAGTACTGCACCGAGTATCGTAGCAAGAGTAAAAATACGAAAAGAGCCTTTTTTCTTTTTTAAGATAAGGATTAAAGAGGAAATCAAAAAAAATATTGATACTCCAATTGGATCGCATATTTTCGTAACAGAAATCATCGCGCTATTAATAGCGGGTGAATGATATTGGCTAAGGAAGCTTTTAATAGAGACATCAAAATCAATAATCGATTGATTATGGTTTGAAACAAGCGAGCCGATTACAAAGAAACAAATTGTGAGAATAGCTAGCAAAAATATTTTTCTTCCTTTTTTCATAAGGAGTATTTTAACACGGAATACGTTATGTAAGTAATGACATTTATGCCCTAGTTTGCTATGCTCTTTGTATATGGTACCCAATCTATTAAAAATCACTTTTATCCCAGGCCTTAAAGAAGTTGTCTCTGGAGAAATCAAAGAACACCCAGAGATAAACATAATCGAAGAGGGGAATGACAAAATGTATCTTGATCTAAATTCAGATTTTAAAAAAGTCTGTGAGCTCAAGAGTATTCTAAACATTTACGTAGTAAAAAGAAGTGAAGAATTTAATCCTCATTTTATTTCCAAGCACAAATCAATATTAGCAAATCTTATTGATACAGTTCTTAAATTAAGTAATGATAAATTCAAAACATTCAAGCTTAGCTGCGCTGGATCAGATTCAAAAGATGTTTTAGAAATTATCAATTTTATTATTGATACTTATAAGATAGAAGAATCTGAGCAAGCCGATATGGATATTTTTATTGGCAAATCGAAAGGTCTATGGGAAGTTGGGGTGAGAGCTACGGCTAGGCCGCTATCATTAAGAGAATACAAAGTTGAAAATATAAAAGGTGGGCTCAACCCTACGATTGCTTACGCGATGAACGCATTTTGCAATTTAAGTGGTGTAAATTCATATATAAATATATTTTCTGGAAGCGCCACTTTGCTTATAGAAGCTGGTTTAATAAACAACGAATTAAAACTTTTTGGCTTTGATAATAATGGCAAAAGTATCGCGCAGGCCGTGAAGAATATTAAAAAGGCTGGTCTGATAAAAGTGGTAGAACTTAAGAATGCGGATATTTTTGAAGAGCCAGATTTTGGGAAGTTTGACGTCATTACTTCAGATTTACCTTTTGGAATGCAAATTTCCAAGGGGGACGATTTAGAAAAGCTTTATAAAAGCTTTGTAAAATATAGTGAGAAAACTTTAAATCCAAAAGGTACACTAGTTATTTATACTACAGAGAATGAGATTTTAGAGCCGATACTTGGTAAGTCATCATTTAAAATAATAAAGACACTTGATCTTACAGTTTCAACGGTTGTAAACAAATATATTTATCCAAAAATATTTGTTTGTGCGTGGAAATAATTATTTAGTATAATATTTTTATGAAAATAACTATAATAGGGAATTGCGGTTGTGGTAAAACTACTTTAGCTAAGAAAATAAGTAAAAAGTTTAATATTCCTCATATACAATTGGACCGTTTTTGGTTTGAATCCGGTGGTTTAAGGGTGAAAAAAGGTGATACAGAATCGGCAGAGAAAGTTCATAATTATATTAGACACAAAGTGGAAGAATTTATTTCTACAGATAATTGGGTATCTGATGGTTTTTATTCAAGAGTTCAGCCTTTGATATATGAGAAAGCCGATCAATTAGTTTTCATTGATATTCCTATGTGGAGAAGAATATTTAATCATATTTACAGATCTTTTTTTTCTGAAAGACATCCAGAACTAAAAAAGATTGATGAATTCAAATTTATTTTTGAAATTATTAGAAGAACTTTTCTTAAAGGTCCAAAGCTAAGAAAATTTATTAAAGATAATCCTGAGAAAGTTAAACATCTTCGTTCTTATAAAGAAGTCGATGAGTATTTATTAGTATTGTCTAGATGTGGACAAAAGGCATAAAACATTAGGTTGCCCAAAAGACTACCTATTTAGATTTTGGTCGTATTATAATTTAAGTCAAAATCTTAAATTGGCCTTAGAAAACATTGAATAATTTATATAAAGAGGGAACACAATAGGGGTATTAGATAGTTTGATGTTAATAAAAAAAAGAAAACACCTTTAGAAAACTTGGAGTGTTTTCTAAAGGTGTTAAAAATCAACTCCTCCAAGCCCAACAACCTGCTCAAAGTTTGCTGGGAAATCCTTGTAAGGATTAAGTTCAGGAAGATATGATTCATTGGTATATATAACCACCTCTGCAATGTCGTCCAGCTTAAGATATATGATACCAGGCGAAATAATGCGGAGTCCCTCTTGTTCATTCCAGAATATTGGGAGGGCATCATAATCGTGGCCTATCCAACTTCCAGTGCGAAACCAGTTAGGGTAATCACACTTTTGTTCAATGTGTATCCCATCTTTTATTACCACGATATCTGTTATTTTTGTCTTGAAGAGGTAAAACCAATCTGGACCGTCTTCAAAACAAGGAAATCTGATAAAAAGTATTCCACCAATGAAAGCATCTAAGAATGACTGACAAATTTTCATTATAACTCCTTATTGTTAAGAACTATGTTTATTCATATCCTATTTCAATTAAATTTATTGTCAATATAACAATTTAAAAGCCACTTATTAAGTGGCTTTTAAATTCAGAATGGTGGAGATGGGCGGAATCGGTCCAAGTTTCTAATTCGCTTTACTCATAAGAACTTGCGACCCCGTCTCATAGTCGCTATGCGACATATTCTGACTTTCGATTCTCACACATAAGCAAAGCAGTTTGCTCGCTCATCTCCACATAACAAAAATCGCCCACTTTTGGTGGGCTGATTTTTGAAATGTGGAGATGGTGAGAATCGAACTCACGTGCAAATGATTGAACTCAATGCTTCTACAAAGTTTAGTTATTTTATTTCAGCCCGAAGACCGATTTAAATTTGTAAACTTTAAAATAACAAAATATTTACAAATCGATTCTCTATTTTTCTTCACTCGACGAGAAGGCGAGTGGTATATTCTGAAAATATATCACCTCATTCTGCCTCTCAGAAATCAGCAGATGAAATGTAGCTTAGGCTAAAGCGTAAGCTAAACTAAGGTCCTTAGCACCAAAAAATGGTGATACGATGCCAGTTAGTTTTTTTGTAAAGCTATTTGCATTTACAAGTCCTTGGTAGATTTAGGAGTTCACAAGGTTGCTCCACTTTGCGCAAGAGAGGTCGGACCAATTGTCTAGGCCGATCATCCCCATTATTAATTTATCAACGATCTTCTTATTTCTCTATCCGTTTCGCGTTTTTTTATACTTTCACGCTTATCGTGAGTCTTTTTACCACGAACGATTCCAAGCTCTACCTTGAGCTTCTTACCCATATTATACACCGAAAGGGCAGATATCGTCAATCCTTTCTGATTTTCCATTTCACCCAGGCGTTTTATCTCTTTTTTGGTAAGCAAAAGTTTCCGATTTCTGCGTGGATCGAAATCGGCTGGTGCATTTTTGGGCTGAAGTGGTGTGATGTTTGAATTGATGAGAAACGCTTCACCACCGCGCATTATTGCATAAGCTCCGTCCAAAGACATTTTGCCGCCCTTAATTGCTTTCACTTCAAAACCGAGTAGTTCAATACCTGCCGTGATTTTCTCAAGGACTTCATAATTAAAATATGCTTTTCTGTTTTCTGCGAATTTACTCATTGCTCTACTATAGTAGCAAAATAGGGGAGATTTGAGAAATAAAAAATGGCACCCTTGCTAGAGTGCCATTACCAGTAAGACTGGGTTTTGTTGTTAGCCCCACTTGGCTAACGGATTTGTCGGGTCCCACTTTTTGTATGAAAGCGGTTTGCTCGCACGACATTTTATCGGTTTTCCTTTTTTAATCGTGAACACCTTGTGCAACTCGTCATTTATTTTAACTTCTATGACGGACTGCCCAATTTTTCCAACCGGCACTTGAACGAAGACACCGTTGTCGAACCTGTCTGGTTTTTTCCCCCGTGATGCTTTTTGTAACGAATGTATGAAAAAGTCCTGAAACATCCTATCGCTAAAGCTATCGTCGAACAGCTCATGATTGCTTCCAATGGTACTGAGCCATCCGTCCTGGGAAACCTTACAGACCCAGACTGTTGCAGTGGTCATATCATCAAAGGGAATTCGTTTTACGATTTTACGACTTTTCTTTTCAACAACCTTGACTTGTTCATTTTCCATATCGACGATCGCCTGGAAACGATTGTTTGCATACCTCACCAGTTGCTGGCTATGTATTGACAGGCCGGCGGAATTTTCATTCCAGGTATTTATTGGATCAGGAACACCCTTTTGGAGTGTCTTGATTATTCCACCGGGAAAGATTTTTCCACTTAGTCGAATGTATGAACTTTCAAACCAACTTTTTATCTCTGTCATGTTTATACCCAGCCTTTCTTTTGTTAATGAGCAGTTAAAAAATTTATATTTTATGTAAGGTTAAATCAATAACTAACCTCTTCATTTGATATGATAGCATACTTCAAAGAATAAGTCAAGTATATATTATTCATAAAAAAAGGACCGAATGGATCGGTCCTGTGCATTTAGTCTCGTACCCCTTCTACAACGAAACAAAGGGATATTACCGAAGTTAAAGTTATTGCCAGAGAGGCAAAACTTAAAAGTTTCCAACAAAAACCTGGTGCGAAAAACAAACAACTCAACGACACCCCTATGCCGATTGAATTTATGATCAATGTAATTTTTTTTGATTGGTTTTTTATTCTGCCGTCTTTTACTTCTTCGAAGAAGGCAGCTCCTACCATCAAACAACATATCACTGACATTGTAAAAATTTCTGATTTCTCCGCATCTATACCTTGCATGAGAATAAATCCAATAAGCCCGGATACTAATGCCCAAAACCATTTTTGGTTTATTAATCTCCAAAGATTCTGTATTTTCATAACGTACTCCCTTCGTTTCTGTTTTGATAATATCTTTTTTGTTTGGATAATCACAGGTTTCTTATACACGAAATATGTGTTATATTATTGTTTAATATGAATAACTTAAAAAATCAAATGAACCAACCCAAAAGACCGATAATGCCAAAAGGTAAGATCCCAGGTCTGAAGAAAAATAAGGGTCCACTTTCTGTCTTTAATAAAATATTAAATGCGATTTTTATTTTGCTACTTATCTCTGCTTTATATTCAATGGTGTTTACTGGAGAATCTAAGTCTGAACAAATCCCATTATCTCAGCTTGCGGGTGATATATCTCTTGGATTAGTGGATAAGATAGAAGTAAAAGGAGATGCTTTATCTATTACTTATTTTTCAACAAGTACAGCTACTAGTGCGAAAGCGGTAGTAAAAGAATCAAAGAAAGAAGAAGGTGTGGCTATTACTCAAACACTTGCAAACTATAAAGTTCCTCAAGAGAGACTTTCAAAAGTAAATATTGATATAGGAAGCGACAAAGGTTTTGGTTTTTGGTTTTTGAATCTAGCACCCTTTCTTATCCCACTTATTTTGATTGTTGTATTTATTTGGATGCTTACAAGGCAAGTGAAAGGCGCTGGTATGCAAGCCTTATCTTTTGGTCAGTCTAAAGCTAGAGTGATTCTCCCTACGGATAAAAAACAAAAAGTTGTCTTTCAAGATGTTGCGGGTGCGAAAGAAGCAAAAGAAGAACTCTCTGAAGTTGTAGATTTTCTTAAAAATCCTAAGAAGTTTCTAGATATTGGTGCAAAAATTCCTAAAGGTATTTTACTTATGGGCGCACCTGGTACAGGGAAAACACTTCTCGCTAGGGCAGTGGCTGGAGAAGCCGGTGTCGCATTTTTCTCGATCTCTGGTTCAGAATTCGTAGAAATGTTTGTGGGCGTTGGTGCTTCTCGTGTTCGTGATTTATTTCACATTGCGAAGAAAGCTTCACCATCAATTATTTTTATAGATGAAATAGATGCAGTTGGAAGATCTAGAGGGAGCGGTATGGGCGGGGGAAATGATGAGAGAGAGCAAACCTTAAACCAAATACTTGTGGAGATGGATGGCTTCGAACCAACAGAAAAAGTTATTGTTATGGCCGCTACAAACAGACCGGATGTTTTAGACCCTGCACTTCTAAGACCAGGAAGGTTTGATAGAAGAGTGGTTATAGAATTGCCAGATAGAAATGATAGAGAGGCGATTTTGAAAGTTCACTCTAAATCTAAGCCATTTGCTGAGGATGTAAATTTGAAAGTTATTGCAGAAAGAACGCCGGGCTTTTCTGGTGCAGATTTATATTCTCTTATGAACGAAGGCGCTATACTTGCTGCAAGAGAAAATAGACAAAAGATTTCTCAATTTGATCTTATCCGCTCAATAGAAAAAGTCATGATGGGTCCAGAGAGAAAAAGTCATTTACTTTCGAAGAAAGAAAAAGAGCTCACAGCATATCACGAAGCTGGGCATGCGCTTGTTTCCTCGATTCTTTCTTATGCTGATCCAGTACATAAGATCTCTATTATCTCTCGTGGAAGAGCGGCGGGATATACTTTGCACTTACCATTTGAAGATAGGAAATTACAATCAAAGAAAGAATTTCTAGACGATATTGCGGTCGCTCTCGGTGGCTATGTTGTAGAAAAGAAAATATTTGGTGACCTTACCACAGGCCCATCAAATGATTTACAGGTTTCCACAGCTCTTGCTAGAGATATGGTTACAAAATACGGTATGTCTGAAAAGCTTGGCCCGGTGGCTCTAGAAGGGGATGGGGGAAGAACCCTTTTTGGCAGAGGTGTAAATGATAAAGAATATTCTGACAAGGTGAATGCAATAATAGATGCAGAGGTTTCTGAAATAATGGATAGTAATATGAAGAGAGCAGAAAAAATAATTACTGATCATAGAAAAGCTCTTGATGCTATTGCGCTGAAGCTCATTGAAGTGGAAACTCTTGAAAGAGAAGAGTTTGAAAAACTTTTGATTGCAAATGGGATTGTGCCAAAGAAGAAAGCAGACATCGAACATCAGGCGTAATATAGAATATTTAATTTAGAATTTAGTTAATACAAAATACGGGTTTTCGCGAAGCGAAAACCCGTATTTTTAAGTGGCACGATAACAACGCGGTCGCGTTGTTATCGTGCCACAAGTTACTTTCTACTTTATAAGCTTTACGACTTTTTACTTTCGTCTTTTGCTCCCCATCTCCACCCCGGCTTTTCTCCTTTCTTATAACAGATATAAATTAACACTGAAACAATTATAAATATTTTAATTAAATACGGAATAACAACCTCTGTTACGGAAGAATTGTCTTTATCAAGAGTTCCAACAATAGTAAATAAAACTATTAACCAAATTAAAAGCACTAGCCATCCTTGCCATGTGCACGGATACCAACCCCAGCCATAATGTTTTGCTTTAAACCAAATTTTCTTTTCCATAAAGATATTATAGCATTGATTTTTTAAAAAATAGTGTTAGTGTTTTTAATGGAAAAGAAATGGAGGGTGATATGTTTGGTATAAAAGTTTTATGTGTGTTTGTTTTTATTATAGGAATAATCCTTATGAGGATTGGATTCCATTGGTACAGTAGTTACATTTTTCATAGAAGTTTTAGGGTTTTTCTTCCAAAGAGCGCAAAAGACCGTAAACGTCTCAAAGATGCAAATGAGACAATATTCAAATTTTGCAAAGTGACAAACGGAGATAGGGAAAGCATACCGAGCTCGTCTGCATTATTGGTAAGTATCGGTCTAGTGATATCTATGATATCGATAGTATCTTTTTGTTCACAATGGTGAATTTGTTTTTTTAAACAGGGCCCCAAACCCTGTTTTGTTTTTTACCCTTTACCTTAGTTAGCGTACATATTTAAAAAAGATCTTTTTTAAATTAAAAAAGATCTTTTTTAAATATGTACGCCCGCCTGGATTCGAACCAGGGACCCCCGAGGTATAAGCTCGATGCTCTAACCAGCTGAGCTACGGGCGTATATAAAGGATATTATAACAATTTTCGTCTTTTCGCAATCATTCAAAATGTATTTCTTCTACTTTTCTGTGTTTCATTTTTTCACAAATTAACGGGTATTTTGAAAGCGAGTTGTCTTGTTTCAGAAGATATTCTGCTTCTGCACGGGCAGCCTCAACCATCTTTAAATTTTTAATTGCTTCCATACCGATATCAGAAATACCCCACTGTTTATTTCCAGAAAGTTCTCCTGGACCACGAAGTTTCAGATCGTATTCTGCAAGCTCGAAACCGTTTTTGGACTCCGTAAGAGCGCGAAGTCTATCAATAGTTTTCTCTGATTTTGCTTCTGCAAATACGTAGCAATATGCTTGGTGATTACTTCGGACCACGCGTCCCCTGAGCTGGTGTAGCTGTGCGAGGCCGAATCTTTCTGCACCCTCTATTATTATGATAGTTGCATTAGGAACATTCACACCGACTTCCACCACAGAAGTTGCGCAAAGTATTTGTGTTTTATTTTCAGAAAAATCTTTCATTATTTTATCTTTTTCTGTAGGTGTCATTTTGCTATGAAGCACGCTGATCTCATATTCAGGAAAAATTTCTGCTTTGAGCCTCTTGGCTTCTTCTTTTACAGACTTGGCTTGAACCGCGGCTTCTTTCTCTGGGTCTGGCTCATCTATTCTCGGACAGATAACATAAAGCTGTCTTCCGCTTTTCATTTCTCCACGAATCTTTTCATAAGTTTCTTCTCTTTTATTTTTTAAAACAATTTCTGTAATAATCTGCTTTCTTCCTGTTGGCATTTGGTCGATAAGAGTTAAATCTAAATCTCCATAAACAGTAAGAGCAAGGGTGCGGGGGATTGGCGTGGCTGTCATTGAAAGCAAATGTGGTGCGATTTTTTCTTTCTTTAATAATTTTTGTCTTTGTGCTGTACCGAAGCGATGTTGTTCATCTATTACTACAAAAGCCAAGTGTTTAAATTTTACAGTTTTTTGTATAAGTGCGTGAGTTCCTATGAGAATATGTATTTCACCATTTGCCACCCATTTCAAAAGTTGTGTACGAGAAATATCAGTCCAACTTTTTGGGTTTACTTTTGATGGGAATTTTTTACACCCTGAGCCTGTAATAAGACCGATATTTATTCCTAGATAATAAAAATATTTTATAAAAGATTCGAAGTGTTGTTTTGCGAGAATTTCAGTGGGCGCCATATAAGCCACCTGCAGAGCACCGAAATCTTGCCCGACTGGCCTTGTGGTCACAGCTCCAAATGCAGCTGCAGCCGCAACAGCCGTTTTCCCAGAGCCGACATCTCCCTCAAGTAAGCGAGACATTGCATAGCCTTTTGCAAAATCTGTAAATAAAGTATTTACGGCTTTAGTCTGAGCTTCTGTTGCTGTGAAAGGGAATCTTTTTACAAATTCATCTATTTTTGTTTGCGGAGTTTTAATAATAAATGAAGGTTCTTTTTGCCATTCCAAACGAGCTTTGATTCTTTCTAGCTGGATAAAAAAAACTTCTTCAAATGCGAATCTTTTTCTAGCTGAAATAGCGTGGTCTCTTTTTTGTGGAGTATGAATCCATACCAAAGCTGTTTTTAATGTCGGTAGATTATAAGTATTTAAAATAAATTCTGGTATTGGGTCGGTAATATTTTCTAAAATTCCACCTTGAAATATTTTTTGAATTGTATGATAAATCCAATTTGATGTCACACCCTTGCTTTCTGGATATACAGGATAAAGGGAATGAGCTTCGATACCATCACCCTGGCCGGTCAGACCGAATAATGAATCACCGACACCGATTGGTAGTTCCGATACTCTCTCTATCTTTGGATTACTGAAATAAAGTTCACCTTTTCTATCAGAAACTTTTCCATCAACTCTTACAAAAAATCCTTCCTGAAGCATTTTTGCAATATAAGGCTGGTGGAACCAAACGGCTTTTATTCTTCCAGATTCGTCTTCAATCCAAGTTTCAGACATCGGGATTTTGCTTTTGAAACTTTTGCTGGTTTTTAACCCAGAAATTTTTCCGAAAACTGTTGCGGATTCGCCGACTGCCAAGCTCGCAATACTTCTTTTTTGTGAAGTATCGCCATAGCGGACAGGGAAGTGATACAACAAATCCTCCACGGTTTTTATACCAAGTTTTTTGAGGGCCGTTTTTTGCCCTTCTAACATTCTGAAATTTCCTTCAAGTGAAGTATGCAGATTCATATAGGTATATTAGCATAAAATTAAATTGAGATTATTTTATTATTGCTTTAATTGTTTTTGTTTTGTGTTAAAATTATCATTATATTATTAATTATTAAAAATATGATTACATTAAGTCTTGTAGATATTATTATAAGGATCTCTATAGCAGTAGTACTTGGCGCTTTTCTTGGTCTAGAAAGAACTCTCGCAGGTAAAAATGCAGGGTTACGTACGTACGCGATGGTTTCTTTAGGTTCAGCACTTTTTGTAATTATTTCAGAGATTATTACTGCAAACATGCCAAGCACTTCTGGTGCGAATCCTCTCCTCTTAGCTTCTGCTGTTATTACTGGTATCGGTTTTATTGGTGCCGGCCTCGTACTTTTCCAAGATAAGAAAATCACTGGGCTCACCACTGCTGCTGGGCTTTGGGTTTCAGCAGGTTTGGGTATTGCATCTGGTTATGGATTTTTTGAACTAGCTATTGTTGCTTTTATTGCAGCACTTTTAGTCTTTACTGTTTTTTGGTTTTTAGAGCACATCTTCAAAAAGTATTCTTATAGGATGATCGATGATGAGTTGGAAAATAAGTAAAATAAAAAACGGTCATCTAGACCGTTTTTTATTATCTATGCGGAGACGGCTGGATTCGAACCAGCGGGGGCTTTTACACCCCACTTCTTTAGCAAAGAAGCACATTAGACCACTCTGACACGTCTCCATTATTCTATTTTTAAATCTATATTTTCTTGGAAAACTAGTCAGGCTGCTTCTTTTTTGAAGAAGCACATTAGGTCACAAATATTTTTCTGCTGAAAAATTTCGCGACCCCGACTCGGGCCGCCGCCCTCCGTCTTTGATTTGCTCCAAGTATTCTCAAATCAACACTCTGACACGTCTCCATATCCAATTACTTACAAAAAACAGATTAACACATTTTTATATTTAATTCTAGTTCACTACTAGTACATAAGTGCTAATCTTACAGAGGAATTGAAATGGGAGGTTTAATATGTCAAATACAAAACCCGCTCTAGATCTGAGTGCATACAACAAAGAACAGGTAGTTGTGATGTTTCTTTGCCCAGTAAATAGACACGGGACAAAAGAAGAACATGGTTGGTGTTCAGATCAAGACTTATTTGAGCACCCAGAATGGTTAGTTGATCACTTTGAAAAATATGGAGGGGCCAAAGCATTTGCTGCCAGAAGAGGTGAGTTTACTCAACTCTGTGAAGATATTGAGAATTGTGTTTGCGGTTCAAAATGCAAAATCAGCGGAGTAATAACTCGCTGGACACACTGCATCTTCAGAACACTTGCTAGGACCCCATGTATGCAATGTGAAAAACTCAAGAAGCACCTCGAAGAAACGACTGGATGATACATGGTGGCGGAGCGAAAGCGACGCCACTTTTTATTTATATCTGATATAATTAACATGTGAAAGCCAAAAATAAAAAGAAACTTTTAATACTAGTTGCTATTGGAATATTTTTTTCTAGTAATCAGGTTTTTGCTCATCAGCCGAATCTTGTATGGGAAAGCCAGAGTACAGAAAAGACTCCTTATCTCATAGAGGATATAAACATTTCGCAGGCTTTTTACGGTGAATTAAAAAACAAGCCCGAATATTATAAAGTAAATATAGATAAACCATCAATACTCTATGTAGGATTATTAGTTCCAGACAATAAAAATGCTTCCAAAGATCTTTCGCTCAAGATAATCAAACTTAATTCTCCTGATAGCGACATTAAATTATTTTTAAATGGTACAATCTTGGTTTGGGAAAAATATTACGAACCATTTGCAGGAGATAATTATTTAAAAGGACCAGAGGAAACAAAATATCTTCGAACGGGTGAATATCTTATAGAAGTTACTTCGAAAGATAATATCGGAAAATACTCGCTTGTAGTGGGGCAGGAAGAATCTTTTCCTTTAGGTAAGACCATCCGTATGATGATAGATCTACCGAAATTAAAAATGGTATTTTTCGAGGAGCCATTTTATATGCTCTATTCTGGAATATTAGGCAAGCTTATGACTGCTTTATTTTTGTTTTTACTTTTATTATCAATGATGAGCTTGAGAAAGGTTAAAGAGAGTAAGATGTTAAAAAGAAAAAAATAGCCAAACGAACTTTTGCATCTTTTTTGACTTAATCATTTTTAATCTTATAATGTATTTATGCCCGTAGAGTTTGACCAGGAGAATAGTTTTAATAAAACATTCAACAATAACTTTTCTAAAACAAGAGATTCTAAAATGAATGCTTTTTTAATTAAGCATAATTTTGCTAGAAATGAAAAACAAGCGAGTATGATTTTATTTGGCGTGTCGGTAGTATTTTTTGTGTTAACTATTTTTGTTTTCAGTACCTTCGTCTTTGGTAATAACATCTCTGTAAATAAAGCATCACCCGAAACTACCAAAGCAATAGAAACATACAAGACTCAAGGACTCACAGGCAGAGCTCTTATGAACAAAATGCAAGAAGATAGGAAAAACGGTATATTAAAATAACATGAACAAACTTAATCAAAACAAAGGTTTTACTTTAATAGAACTACTTGTAGTCATTTCTATCATTGGATTGTTATCTAGTGTGGTTTTGGCAGGGCTTACGAGTGCCAGAAAGAAGGCTCAAGGAACTCAATTTGTTGCTCAGATGAATCAACTAAAAAATGCTTTTGAATTATACAGAAATGATAAGGGTAAGTATCCATTTGAGAAGTTAATTGATAGCTCTGCTGGGGATGATAAAGGTTATTCAGTTTTGACAACTGGTTTGTCTGGTGGAAAAGGTTTAAGTGATGAACTTGTAGCCAACAAATATATTTCAACCATTCCTAAGCTTTCGCAATGTTTACCAACAACTTGTTGGATTGGAAGCCCAGCAACTATTGAGGATTATGGTTACATTACAGATGTATCGACTCTCGGTAGCACAGGCTATGATTGTAATGGTTCTTATTTCAAGAATTATCTTTTTTACGCATGTAATAATCAAATAACTATTAATTACCCATATTTAACCAATGGTGGTGGTAGTCAGTATTTGAGTTGTTTTTGTTTTGGTCAATAAAAGTAGCTTTTGCTTTTAATTATTTCTAATTATATAATATTTCTATGCCCGTAGAATTCGATCAATCAAACGATTTCAATAAAAAATTCGAAAAAGTTCTCGCTAGTAAGAAAGATTCTAAAATGAACACTTTTCTTATTAAACACTATATAGCAAAAGACGAAAAACAAGCGAATATAATTTTACTTGGTATATCAGCTATATTTCTAGTATTAACCTTTTTTGTATTTTATACCTTTGTATTTGGGAATGGATTTAAAAGTGCATCAAACTCTAGCCAAAATGCTAAGGTAATAGAAGAATACAGAAAACAAGGATTAAAAGGAAAAGCTCTATTAGACAAAATGCAAGCAGACAGAAAAGCTGGAATTATAAAATAATATGGAGAAAACAAATTACAAAAAAGGATTTACATTGATTGAGTTGCTTGTTGTTATTTCTATTATTGGGTTACTTTCCGGAGTTGTTTTGGGGAGTTTAAATGGGGCTAGAGAGAAAGCTCAAATTGCTAATTTTAAAGCTGGTTTTCGTGAAATACAAAATGCAATTAATATTTACAAAGCTAATCATAATGGTAATTGGCCAACGGCTATGACAGATAATAATTGGTACGACATACAATTTTTAGTTTCTGAGTTAAAAAATGATGGTGCGTATGGTTCAGATACCTTTATTTTACCGCCGATGCTTGAAGGTTACTACATAATTTCCGGAGTCAAAAACGGAGATGATGGTAGCTGTAATAGTCCGCGTGATCCAGATATAGAATATGTTTATTATTTTGGTTTTAACGACTACGATTATACTAATCAGTTCTCTTTTCTTTATTATGGAGGGGACTCTTATGAGGGTCAACTTGGATGCATTGAGTTTAAGTGATAATCAAATTTAATTATTAT
>Ga0265292_1001896_pt1 | contig 16420 bp, 12 predicted proteins | sample Munlanlewell296A_FD_189080 | JGI IMG/M metagenome (GOLD analysis project Ga0265292, IMG submission 189080) | Leachate microbial communities from a municipal landfill in Southern Ontario, Canada - Leachate well 296A | ecosystem: Engineered > Solid waste > Landfill > Unclassified | place: Canada... | reverse complement strand
TGCCTGTCACCTCGAGGCGGGACCACGCAGCGGGCGTACTCACACGAATCGCCTTGTCCGATTTGTTGGTGATGGAGGTGTAACCGGAATCCTCCTTGCGTGCGACGAGAACGGAGAGCGAGAGGGGAGCATCGAACTCCAGCCCGATGGTCGCGGTATTCTGCTGCAGGGCGGCGAACGAGCGGAGCGTAGAAAAGGTCCCGCGATCCACATACCCCAACATCAGGAGCACGGCGATGGCCGATCCGGCGATTGCGAAGTGAGTCCCGAGATGGAGGCTCCGGATCGTGAACGTCTTCTTCGTCGCTTCCCGTTTCGCCTGCACGGGTGTCGGCTTCTTCTTCGCGCGCTGGCGCGGAGCGGAAGCCTTCGCCGGAGGGGCGGACTTCTTCCGTCGGGGCATGGAGCCATCATAGCGGCATTCAGCCGTCCGTCATACAGATTTCCTTGCGGAACGGAGGAAGCGAGGCTCTAACGCCCAAGAACATTTTCTGCTACAATAGAAGCGATGGATTTCAATCCGCATTCTCTCCACACGATCCTCACGCGCATCCGCGAACAGATGCGCTGCCCGCAATGCGGGACCCGCGTGGTGGTGGACTTCCCGTCCATCAAGATCGCGGAGGAGGATTTCATGCTCCTCCAGCTCAAGTGTGAGAGTTGCAGCGCCTTCATCGTTCTCCACGTGAACCTCACGGAACGCAGTCAGGCGCAGGGAGCCCCGAAGGCTCAGGAGCTCATGAACGCGTCCTCGACACTTTCTTTGAGCGAGAAGGAAATGGCGACACTCCATGGCGCTCTCAAGACGTACGACGGCTCCTTCGAGAAGCTCTTCGGGAAATTCGGCGAAGCAGCCGGTCAGATCAAATGATGACTATCCGGATAGTCGTAACCAAATTAACCTGAATTGTCGCGCACCCCGCGCCCTGCTTTTTTTCTTGCACGATGCAAATTCTTCTGTAAACTTCTTCCATCATCGGAGTGCCCCCCGTGGTTCAGACGACCACAGAGCGGGGCGCTTCGCTCCTTCGTGTGCCTGTTTTCCTCCTGAGCCTTCCCGCCTTTCCTATCTCCGTTTCAATCCTCTTTGTCTTCTTATTCCTCTTCATCCTCCTTGTATGCCGTTCATGCCCCGCACGTCCGATTCCTTCGATGCCGTCGCCCTGAGTGTCGCGAGCCCGGAGGACATCCTGAGCTGGTCCAGAGGCGAAGTGACGAAACCCGAGACCGTGAATTATCGCACACAGCGCGCTGAGCCTGACGGGCTATTCTGCGAACGCATCTTCGGTCCCACGAAGAACTTCCAGTGCTTCTGCGGGAAGTACAAGGGGATCCGCTACAACGGAGTCGTCTGCGAGAAGTGTGGCGTGGAGGTGACGCGTTCCATTGTCCGGCGCGAGCGGATGGGGCATATCAACCTGGCCGTGCCGGTCACGCACATCTGGTTCCTCCGGAGTTCCCCGTCCCGTCTGGGCCTCCTCCTCGATCTCTCCATCAAGACGCTCGAACAGATCGTGTACTTCTCGGCGTACATCGTCATCACCGTGGAGGAGGAGGGGAAAGGCGCGGCGGAGAAAGAGCTGCAGCAGGAGTACGAGGCGCGCAAGAATCAGATCAAGCGCGAGCACGACGATGCGCTTAAGGGTCTGAAGGAAGGCAATCCCACGCGCGAGCAGCTGGATGCCCTGGACAAGTCAACGGCGGAGAAGCTCGATACGCTGAAGATGAACCACAAGGACGCGCTCGAGGATCTCCGGCATCTCCGCGTCGGCGCCGTGCTCTCCGAGCTCAAGTTCCGCGAGATGAATATGAAGTTCGGACACCTCTTCCGGGCGGGAACGGGAGCCGAATCGCTGCGCGAGATCATCGCGGCGATCAACGTGGATGAGATCGTGCAGGGGCTCGTGAAGGAGCGGCAGCAGAGCAGCGGTCAGCGGCTGAAGAAGGTCATGAAGCGGCTGAAGCTCGTGCAGTCCTTGCATCAGGCCAGCATCAAGCCGGAATGGATGATCTTCACCCGGATCCCCGTTCTCCCGCCGGATCTCCGTCCGATGGTGCAGCTCGACGGCGGGCGGTTCGCCGCTTCCGACCTCAACGATCTCTACCGCCGCGTCATCAACCGGAACAACCGCCTCAAGAAACTCATGAGCATCGGCGCTCCGGAGGTCATCAACCGCAATGAAAAACGCATGCTCCAGGAGGCCGTGGACACGCTGCTCAACAATTCGGCGCGTGCCGGGAAGGCCCTCTTCACGGCGGGGGATCGGCGCAAGCTCCGGTCGCTCTCCGACATGCTGAAGGGCAAGCAGGGGCGGTTCCGTCAGAACCTCCTCGGGAAGCGCGTGGACTACTCCGGCCGCTCAGTGATCGTCGTCGGGCCGGAGCTGAAGATCGACGAGTGCGGCCTCCCCAAAGAGATGGCGATGAAGCTCTTCAAGCCCTTCGTCATCGGCCGCCTCATCCGCGACGAACTCGCGCACAACGTGAAGAGCGCGGAACGCATGGTCATCGACGGCAGCAAAAAGGTATGGGACATTCTCGAGGAGGTCATCCAAGACAAGTTCGTGCTGCTCAACCGCGCGCCGACGCTCCACCGCCTCGGCATCCAGGCCTTCAGGCCGAAGCTCATCGAAGGACTGGCCATCCAGCTCCATCCGCTTGTCTGCACGGCGTTCAATGCCGACTTCGACGGTGACCAGATGGCGGTCCACGTTCCGCTCTCCGAGCAGGCGCAGCGCGAGGCGCGGGAGCTCATGAATGCCTCGAGGAATGTGCTCAAGCCGTCGGCTGGCGAGCCGATCATCACGCCGGTCCAGGACATGGTTCTCGGCTGCTATTACCTGACGGCGGTGCACGACGGATGCAAAGGGGAGGGTATGATTTTCATCTCGGCCAACGAGGCGATCCTCGCGCATGAGCACGGCATCGTGGATCTCCAGGCCAAGATCAAGATGCGGCTTCCGGTGGAGGGCAAGGAGGACGAGACCGAAGTCATCGAGACGTCGGTTGGCCGCCTGCTTTTCCAGGAGGTCGTTCCGCCGGAGCTCGGCCGGGTGAACGAGACTCTCCGGAAAGGGGCGCTCAGTCAACTCATCGCACGCGCGCTCGAGGTGGTTGGCACGGAACGCACGGCGGCGCTCGCCGATGCGATCAAGAACATCGGCTTCAAGTACGCCACGCTCTCCGGCATATCCATTTCCGTCAGCGACATCCTCGTTCCGAAGGAGAAAGAATCGCTCCTCTCGGAGGCGAATGAGAAGATCCGCAAGATCAACAATCAGTTCTGGAAGGGCTGGATCACCGGGGATGAGCGCTACCAGCATGCCATTCGCATCTGGAGCAAGGCGAAGAGCGACATTTCGATCAAGATGGTCAAGAACTTCACCGATGTCGAGAGGAACAGCATCACCTACATGATCGACTCGGGCGCGCGCGGCAACTGGGGGCAGATCACGCAGCTCGCGGGGATGAAGGGACTCGTCGCCAACCCGTCCGGCCGCACCATCGAGCTCCCCATCCAGAGCAACCTGAAGGAAGGGTTCACCATTCTCGAGTACTTCATCGCCACGCACGGAGGACGGAAGGGAAAGTCCGACACGGCGCTGAAAACCGCCGAAGCGGGCTACCTGACCCGCCGTCTCGTCGATGCGGTGCAGGACATTGTCATCCGGGAGGAGGATTGCGGCTCCAAGGTGGGACACACCATCACGCGGGCGGATTCCGAGCAGATCGGGGAGAAATTCGAGCACCGCATTTTCGGACGCACGCTGAATCAGGATGTCATGGCGGGGAAGAAGCTGCTGGTGAAGCGCAACGAGGAGATCGACGCCGACGCCATCGCGCTCTTCCATGAGCACAAGATCGATGCGGTGTCCGTCCGCTCGGTCATGACGTGCCACACCGACGGGGGGATCTGCATCAAGTGCTACGGCCGCGATCTCTCCAACAACAAGACCGTCCAGATCGGCACGCCGGTCGGCATCATCGCCGCGCAATCCATCGGCGAACCGGGGACCCAGCTCACGATGCGCACCTTCCACATGGGTGGCGTCGCCGAGGGGGCCGATATCACGCAGGGTCTCACGCGGGTGGAGGAAATTCTGGAAGCGCGCCCGCCGCGCACGCCGGCGACGCTGTCGGACATCGCGGGACGCGTGAAGGTGACGCACAAGGGGGGGATGAGCACGGTGCACGTGACGGGGGAGGAGCTCGGACAGGACTCATACTTCATTCCCGCAGGCTACGAAGTGATGGTGAAGAAGGGCGCGGAGGTGAAGGAGCGCACGGTCATGGCGAAAGCCGTCGCAGACAAGTCCACGATCAAAGCCGCCATCAGCGGCAAGGTGGTGGAGGCCGAGAAGAACAAGATCGTCATCAGGCATACGGAGATCCAGGAGCGTACGTATGAGTTCCACAGCCGCGAGATAATCCTGGTGAAGAGCGGCGACTCCGTGAAGGCAGGTCAGGCGATCAACGCGGGCCACTACAACCTCCAGGAACTTCTCGAGAAGCAGGGCGCTTATGCCGTTCAGAATTACCTGGTTCACGAGGTTCAGCACATTTACGCCTCGCAGGGACAAACGATCAACGACAAGCATCTGGAGATCATTGCGCGCAAGATGTTCAGCAAAGTCCGCATCGTTGACGGCGGAGACACAGAACTTCTCGCCGGAGAAGTCGTGGATATTTCGGACGTCCGCCGCGCGAACAACGCGTTCCCGAAGGGCAAGGGCAGGAAGGAGAAGAAAGAGGCGACCCACGAGCAGCTGCTCCTCGGCCTTACGCGCGTTTCGCTCGCGACGGAGTCCTGGTTGGCTGGCGCGTCTTTTCAGGAGACCATCCGCGTGCTCGTGGAGGCGGCGACCACCGGGAAGGTGGACTACCTCAAGGGCCTCAAGGAGAACGTGATCATCGGACGGCTTATTCCCGCAGGCGAGGTCTTCCGCCGTCGTTTTGAAAAGGAGCAGGAAGAAGCGAAGAAATGAGTAGGTTGCCAACTACTCACTACTCACTGGCTTGTTTCATTCTTTACTTCCACTAATCTTATCCACTATTATTCCCGCCCACTATGCCAACGATTAATCAGCTCATCCGTCGCGGACGCAAGCACCAGAAGCGGCGCACGAAGGCCCCCAACCTCCAGTACACCTGGAACGCGCTGACCATGAAGCGCGTGAAGCTGAGCCACGGCGCGCCGGTGAAGCGCGGCGTTTGCCTGAAGGTGACCACCATGACCCCCAAGAAACCGAACTCCGCACTCCGCAAGATCGCGAGAGTCCGGCTGACCAACGGCGAGGAAATCACGGCGTACATCATGGGCGAAGGGCACAACCTCCAGGAGCACTCCGTCGTCCTCGTCCGCGGCGGCCGCGTGAAGGACCTCCCGGGCGTCCGCTACCACATCGTCCGCGGCGTTCTGGATACGGAGGGTGTCCGGGACAGGAAGCAGGGACGTTCGTTGTATGGCGCAAAAAAGCCCAAGTAAATTTTGACTACTCACTACTCACTACTCACTCGTCATGTCCACCCTTCCCAAGCAATACATTCCCAAAGGCTCCGATCCGCTGGTTGAGAAATTCATCAACTGCATCATGAAGCAGGGCAAGAAGTCCATTGCCCGCCAGATCTTCGCCGATGCGATCGAAACGATCAAAACCCGCACGAAGGAGCCGCCGATGGAGGTTTTTTCCAAGGCCCTTCTGAATACGACGCCATTGGTGGAAGTTCGCCCCAAGCGCATCGCCGGTGCCGTGTATCAGGTTCCGGTGGAGGTGTCGGCCAAGCGTCAGCAGTCCCTCAGTATCCGCTGGATCCTGACAGCCGCACGTTCGCGCAAAGGTGCAGCGATGGCTGAGAAACTTGCGCTGGAACTTCTGGATGCTTCCGCCGAGCAGGGTGCAGCGGTGAAGAAGAAGGAAGACGTCTACAAGATGGCGCAGGCGAATAAGGCCTATGCGCACTTCGCGAAGATGGGATAGGAAGCTTCAAGCTTGAAATATAAGCCATACCATCCCTCCTTTCAGCGATTACTGGCAAATGATTGGAAAGACACGTTGATCAACTTTGTTTTCAGCATAATTTTCCAATGCTCTCGTGCAGCTTCGCGTCGAAAGGTTTTCAAATGCAAGATAAGCCCGCTCTTTTCTTTGCCTAAATCAAATGACCGGCTGGAGAAAACCTCTGAAGGGTAATCACCGCTGTCATCGGTTGTGAGGATATTGTCGATTTTGTGATGCACGGCCGCTGCGGAAATCCAAGCATCCTCTTTGCTTAAATGAATAAGGCGTTTCGGCTCTGATCGCATCAGATATAAATACAAGATCCATAGATTCTCGAATGTTCTACATACATCGTCGTTTTCGGCAAGGACCCGCATCGGAGTTTCCTTGCCTCCAATCCGGCTTTCCACTTGAATCCGTCTTTGTCTGAAAGTTTTTAAACTGCAATTCCGCATGAATTCATAGAAAACCGTGTCGCAAATGCAAACATTGTTTTGCTTGCAGAAATCCGTGATTGCCACTCTTTGTTCCTGAAATTTGGCTCCTGTTCCCTGAATAAGAATGTTTGTGTCGAGCAAAACAGAAATTCCACGGATAGCCATCAAGTCTGTAACACCAACAGGGGATTTAGGGGTCCCCATGTATTACACGTTGAATAGTTTACGGAAAAATTGCCCGCGTGTTTCCAGTTCAGATTTTGAGAAACGGACGGGGGGGCACGTTTCTCCATCGAATGGAGTGCGGATCCTGTCAGCGGGTGGCGACTCCATCCGGTCATGACGGCATCGGGATACCGGCTTCGGAGAACGCATGGGAAGAGGGGAAGAATGGGTCAATTGTAAGTTGTCATCTTTCGCGCGTGAAGAATTCTGTGAAAGATGATCTTGACATACAGACTATATTTCTATGGCTGAAAACACTCCTCTAGAGCGATTTTTCGATAATCTTAATCCCCTCCTCACTCATCCCATACAACCCATACACCAGCTCATCAATCTTCCGATCCGTTGACTTTTAAAATGTTCTACCAGTTTGCCGATCTCTTTGGGAAGTGGCATCAATCTAAGTCTAGTATTTCATTCTTGGACTTGTAAGAGATTCGTAAGTAATGCCAAAATACCCATGAAATATCCCTTCCAAAGAAAGTATAGTTTCCCTATACTGCCGCGGCTGTCAGCGTGTGGATACACAGCTTGTCAGGTGCTTCGCTGCTACAATTTCCCCAATGCTAAATTGCTAAATTGTTAAATTGCTGTCACAAAACATCGTTTCTGCATGCAAACAATTTAGCAATTTAACAATTTAACCATTTGCATTATGGATCTAAAAAATGTACGAAACATTGGCGTGATCGCCCACATCGATGCGGGGAAAACCACCACGAGCGAGCGCATTCTTTTCTACACCGGGAAGAACTACAAGATCGGCGAAGTGCACGAGGGCGAGGCGACCATGGACTGGATGGAGCAGGAGCGCGAGCGCGGCATCACCATCACGTCCGCCGCGACACAGTGCATCTGGAAATCCAAGTTTCTGGGTAAGGAGACCGCCACCACGATCAACCTGATCGATACTCCGGGGCACGTGGACTTCACCGCCGAAGTCGAACGCTCGCTTCGGGTCCTGGACGGAGGCGTGGTCGTTTTCGACGGATCGCAGGGCGTCGAGCCGCAGTCCGAGACCGTCTGGCGCCAGGCCGACAAGTACTCCGTTCCCCGTCTTGCGTTCATCAACAAGATGGACAAGATCGGAGGCGACTTCTTCATGTCCCTCAAGAGCATTCATGATCGTCTCAGTAAGAGCGCGGTCGCCATCCAGCTCCCGGTGGGCGCGGAGAGTACCTTCAGTGCGGTCATCGATTTAGTCGAGGAGGAAATGGTGACGTTCGAGGGAGAACACGGGGAGAAGCACGTGCACCATCCCATTCCGGAAGATATGAAAGCAGAAGTGCAGAAGCACCGTGCGATCATGATGGAGAGGGCCGCGGAAGGAGCGGGGGAAGAGCTCATGGACAAGTTCCTCACCCACGGCAAGCTCGAGAAGGAAGATCTGAAACGGGCGATCCGTCAGGGGACCATCAGCGGGAAAACGTTCCCCGTGCTCTGCGGGTCCTCGCTCAAGAATATGGGAGTCCAGCTCGTACTGGATGCCGTAGTAAACTACTTGCCCTCTCCCTTGGAACTCCCGCCGGTGAAAGGCAAAAACGCGGACACAGGGGAAGAGATGCAGCTCAAGCCGGAGAACACCGAGCCGCTCACATGCCTTGCCTTCAAGATCGCGACCGATCCCTTCGTCGGCAAACTCACGTTCATCCGCGTGTACTCCGGCGTGCTGAAGACCGGAACCTACGTCTACAACTCGCGGAACGGCCGCAAGGAACGCATCGGCCGTCTGGTGCGCATGCATGCGAACCACCGCACGGAAATCGATAGCATCGAGGCCGGCGACATCGCCGCGGCCATCGGACTCAAGGAGACGCGGACGGGCGATACGCTCTGCGACGAGGGGAAGCTGATCCAGCTGGAGAACATCACGTTCGCCGAACCGGTCATCTCCATGGCCATCGAGCCGAAGACCAAGGCTGACCAGGAGAAAATGGGCATCGCGCTCCAGAAGCTCGTGGAGGAAGACCCGACGTTCCGCGTCCGCACGGACGAGGAGACCGGACAGATGATCATCTCCGGGATGGGCGAGCTCCACCTCGACATCATCATGGACCGCATGCGTCGAGAATTTAAAGTGGAGAGCAACTCGGGGGCGCCGCAGGTCGCGTACCGTGAAACGATTCAGAAGCAGGTGGAGCACGAGTCGAAGTACATCAAGCAGACCGGTGGACGCGGTCAGTATGGCCACGTGCTCTTCCGGCTTATCCCGCAGCCTACCGGCAAAGGCTACGAATTCGACAACCAGGTCGTCGGCGGGCGCATTCCGAGGGAGTATATCGCTCCCTGTGACAAGGGCTTCCAGGAGGGCTTGAGCCGCGGCGTCCTCGCCGGGTATCCGCTCGTGGACGTGAAGGTGGAGCTCTTCGACGGCAGCTCCCACGATGTGGACTCCTCGGAGATGGCGTACAAGATCTGCGCCTCCATCGGAGCCCAGGAGGCAGCCAAGAAAGCCGATCCGGTGCTCCTCGAGCCGATCATGAAAATTGAGGTCGTAGTTCCGGAAGAATACTTCGGCGACGTGATGGGGGACATCAGCGCGCGCCGCGGGTTCATCAAGGATACGGGAAACCGCGGCATGGCGAAGACAATCATGGCCGAGGTGCCGCTCGCCGCGATGTTCGGGTACGCAACGGAACTCCGGTCCATGACTCAGGGGCGCGCCAGCTACTCCATGGAGCCCAGCCACTACGCAAAAGTGCCGAAGAACGTTGCGGAGGAGGTTATTGAGGCTCGGCAGGGGGGAAAGTGAAGGCAGTGAAGGCAGAAATGGCAGGAAAGGCAGGAAAGGCAGGAAGGTTTTGTGCAAAACTTTACATTTACATTGCTTTGTTGAATATATGCAATATAATTTTAGTTAGGCACTTCGGTGCTTCGTTCCTTCAGCAATTTGGCTCGGTGGTTTCATGTCCATTGGAGGTGCTCAATGAACACGTTGATGAATGTATTAGTCGAGGTCTTGCGTTGGGAGTTGGGAGCAGGTGTTGTTATTGGGATCCTCTTCTGCGCTTGTTGGGGGGGAGAAGCGTTCTCCTTCAGCAGGCAAAGTGCCGCGAGTGAAAGTGATTCGCGGCGTTATGAGTGGTGGGATACTGTGTGTAAACAATTGACGAGGATGGAGAATCGGCTCATAGGCTTGCTGGTTCTCACGTTGATCTTGTTCCTCGTCACAGCAGTCATCTTTGTTGCTCTGACCATATGGTTTCCACCATCCTGGTCATGATCCCGGCTTTGCTGCAGGAAGAGCTCTCGTCCCGTTCAGGACGGGGGCTTTTCATAGTATTGGAATTCGATATTTCAGCTTGCTCTCGGGCTTATTCGGCCTGACTTCAGAATCAGGATTGCATAAGCCGGCGATGGAAGTAAAATTGCCCCCTTCCAATGAGGGAGGAATCATATGCGCTACACCAAAGAAAGCGGCAGAGCCGAGGCTGAGCGGCGACTGAAGGAGTTTGGACAATCCGATGATTCCGGGGAAGATGTTTCCTTCGGAGCTGAGTTTGCCAGAGTATTGGATTGCTATTGCTCGATACCCGAATTGGCCGGTCCCGCCGTGAGCGATTTCTTGGAACGCCTGCCGGATCTCGATGGTCCGGAAGGCCCCTTCATCGCTCTCGAAATGATCGGCCAGATTCATGATCAATTGAGTGATCTGATTGCACGGCGGCAATACGTAAAAGAGGCAGCCAGACAATGGGACTCCAGTTTCTTTGATTCCCCGGCCAAAGAACTGAAAAAAACTGATCCGACCCCGTCGGATATGGATAATATTTATCTGCCTCTGGACCGGGATATGAACATTCCAGACTGCCAAAATCTAACTCCTGCGGATTCACTCAGGTACTCTACGCGCTTCCTGATTGCCAGGACGATACAACACGCTCTGGGATGCAGACTTCCCTTGCCGAAGAAAAACCCGAGAGCATTTAGAATTCCGCTTCTGGCAGGGATAATTCAGCCTCTTATGAATGCTCTCCGGAACAGGAGATCCTGGCAGCATTCCAAAAAAACAGTCGATTATCATCGGATAAACAACCTTGAATTGCCCGGAGAATCCCGGCTGAAGCCCCTTGCAGAGAGGAAATTGATAGATCAGAGAATGGTCATGAAGCTGATTGATGAGATCGATTCGATGTCCCGCGTCGTTCCTGATGCCATGAAATTATCCACTGACGAAAGAGACGGAGACGATGGCCAGGAAACCTTATGAAATTTTTATGTTTCATTCCGTGATACCTAGCAGCTTAAGCTGCGGGGTGAACACAGATAAACCGTAGCCGTGGTTCGTTTACCCCGGCGGGCAGGCTTGAAGATCAGCCATCTGCAAGAGAAAAAAGTAGCAGGTAGTGAGTAGCGGATAGTAAGGAAAATCCCCTCACTAACTTGCTACTTACTACCTTTCATTCAAGGAATATGGCTTTCTTCAGCCAAAAAAAGAGGAAAATGAATACCAACGAGATAATACATTGACATGCCTACGCTCGGCAACTATACTGAGCCAGTAGTAAGGGTTCTTTGCGTTGAAATTTGAATCTGTGGCCGAGCTTCGGCCTGCAGGCACTCCCTCCGCAACCCTAACCCTAACCCTAATCGCCCAATGTCCAAACGACGCTTCACTGAAGACAGCTGGAAGAAGGAACCCTGGTTCCGGTCCCTGTGCAGTGCGTTTTTGGCTTGTAAATCAGAGGAGGAAGTCAGCAATTTCCTGAGAGACGTGGCCACACTGTCCGAGATGCAGGCTCTGAGCGAGCGGTTCGAAGTCGCGAAGCAACTGGCTCAAGGGGTGACGTATCGTGAAATTGCACAGAACACTGGTGCCAGTACCACGACCGTCACCCGTGTCGCCAAGTTCCTCGAGAACGGCGAAGGCGGCTATCGCAAAATCCTCAACGCACACCGGCATCATCGGCTGGTCTCGAGCATGCCGAAGGATCATCAGCATGCCGAGGCCAAGCATTCTCCCAGTAAGGAGAAGCCGGTATCGGTGCTGCAGAAATACTTGGAGCGGGCAAAGGAATAAGGGTGATAAGCAGACCGGGATCGACTCCTCCCTACGGGGGGTAGTTTTTTTAGTTCCCTTTTCCTTCTATTTTATGGATTCAAGAGATTCTCAAGTGGTGCTGGTACCCAAAGGAGCGCTGACTGAAGCCAGAGAATGTCGTAACAGTCTGGTGGATCTGCTCGTGCGTTCTGGGTATGATCGCATAAGGAACGGACTCGACCGGCATGATGAGATCATGCAGGGCGACTTTACGTTTCGCGGCATAAAAGGTGCCGACGCGCTGGCCGTTCAGCTCGAGCGTTTTTCCGGCGAGCCCGTGGGCATACTGATGGGCTCGGATGTTCTTGCCGAGGCTGATTTCACGGCAGCGGTGAACGGCGTACGTTCAGATATCGGCAAAATACTCTCGTTGGATATCGGCCCTTGCCGGCTAGTATTCCTCGCGCCGGTTGAACGACCTATACGCTTGCCGGCTGATCTCGATAACCGCACCATATTCAGCAAATATCCGCAGATTGTCACGCGACTGCTCGGGTCGCTCAATCGCCGCGCTGCCATGCGGAGATCCGAAGGCGCCGACACGCGGGTCGGCGAATGGCGGGATCGGGATGACGTTGCTGCATTCGAGATCGTCGGGTCCGGCGAGACCGCACGTTCAAATGGTTTGCAGATCGTTGAAAACGAATTGGAATATCCATCGGGGGACACACTGGGTGCGTCGTATCTGGATCTGCGGAACGTTTCAACCGATATGTTCGTCACACAATTCCGGACCATCAGCGGCCGTTCACGCGAAGCCCTGCGCGAACTGGGGCTCGCATTGGAATCGGCCCGTGCCTCCAACCAGTATGTCTCATTTTCCTTCAATGTTCCTGCCGACCAGGTGGAGCGTTTTCTCGATTTGGGTATGCATGGCCCCACGGTTTCCCCGGTACTCTCACGTGACGGTCGGCAGTGGAGCGCCGTGGGAATCCACGTCCCCGTCGAGAACAAAAACCACATGCGCGCTGAGCTGCTAAGACGCGGAGCGCAGGACTTGAGCATGAGCGCGGTGCTGCATGTCGAAGTCGCACCCGAGCGATCGGAAGTGCTCGCTGCCTTGCCGTTCGAACTTCCGCCGTCAATGAATACCGGCGACACTGTTTCGAAGGCCGGTGATCGGTCGCGATCGGACGTCGCTTGCTGGATGCTTGACCTCAGCGCGACCGTGGAAAGCCGGCAGCCTGATCCTCTTTCCACCTCATCGACGTCCAAAGCTTTGGCGCAGGGGAGAGAGTTCTGCGTAGCACGGTATGTTGGCGAGGTCGCCGAGCTGTCGAAGGCCCTGCGCACCGGAAATCGTGATGAAATCATCGCCGAGGCGGGGCAATGCGTCTACTGGCTGCTCGTTGCTCTTAGGTCGCGGGAGATGACGTTCGGATCTGTAATCCGGAAAGCGATGAAAACGGCAGTTCGACAGGATGATGTGCCTGATTCCGATTTTCAGCTTTTGCTCTCCAAGTTTTTGGTTGCGACCGAACACGAAGTACAATCGCAGACTCCGTTTCCCATGCCTGGCTCCCAAGCGGCTTTGGCGGCTATCGACCTTGTGGATCAGTCGACCGTCTTCTCGACAGCGCTTCGCAAGCGCGAAACCGATGAAGCGGCAGAAGAAGCTATGGGAGCACTTCGACGGCTGGTCCGTTGCCTGAAGCTTGCCGGTGTCGGACTGAATGAAGTCATGCAGGCCGAGCGCGGTTGAGTCGATAAATGACCGGAGTCACGTTTCTACTTCACTCTTTCCGCTGGTAGTCTGAAAGCGTGCGTGACGCCGGTTTTATCCGCCGCTGTCTGGACTTGGCCCGCATGGGGCAAGGTGAAACGGGGATAAATCCGCTGGTTGGAGCGGTTCTCGTACGAGATGGAAAAATAATCGCCGAGGCATTTCATTCCGGCTTTGGGAAACCGCATGCCGAGCGTCAGCTCCTGCAAAACTTTGATCAAAAAATTGATTCAAAAGACACGCTGTATGTAAATTTGGAACCTTGTTGCCACAAGCAAAAGAAAACTCCTCAATGCGTCCAGTACATCATTGATCGTGGAGTGAAGAAGCTGGTGTTCGGCATGATTGACCCGAATCCAATGGTAGCAGGGAAGGGGATTGCCGCACTTCGGAATGCCGGTATCGAGGTGATCGGCCCGGTCCTGCCGGAAGAATGCCGGCGCCTCAATCGTGGATTCGTCTCCCTCATGACGAAGGGGCGCCCGTGGATCACGATCCATCGTGCGCAAACGAGAGACGGCCGGATTACCAACTCCGATGGCCCGCCGCTCAAGATCACAAGTTTCGATCAGGACAGCTGGGCGCACACGTTCCTCCGTGCCCGGCACGATGCGATCCTTGTAGGGGTAGGCACGATCCTCTCCGACGATCCACAGCTCAATGTGCGGTACAATCACTGGTATGAATCCCAGAGCAACACCCTTCGCCAAGGCTTCGGAGGTCAAGAACTCTGGACTCCTTTTTCCGATGCCGAGCATCAGGGAATCGGACTATTGCCTTCGCAAGCTGATACACAGCATCTAAGCTCCTCGTCGCGCCGAAGCCCCGCAGGGCGAAGGCGGATGGACGATCCTCCGGACATTTTCCGTATCGTGCTCGATGCTGGACTGCGCATTCCGCTTAAAGCACGGGTGGTGAATCCTCCGCTTGCGTGCCGGACGATGGTCGTGACAAAGGGAACCGAGGGAATCAAGGAAATCAAAGAATTCAAGGATAAGAGGAAGTTACTTGAGGGGAGGGGAGTGAGAATTATTGATATGCCTTTTTCACCCTCACCCCGGCTCGCCGGGCTCGCCACCCCTCTCCCGATGGGAGAGGGGATGGGGATGAGGGTGAGGGAGCGGGGAGGATTTGATTGGCAGATTCTCTGGTCGAAACTCACTACTCCTGACGGCAATTACCATGGCATCACAAGTATTCTCGTTGAAGGCGGCCTCAAGACCTGGGAGGCATTCCATCGCGCCGGCCTCGTCGATGAGGAGGTGACGATGGTTGGCGGCTAGAGTCCAAGTCCACGCTTCAATTTCTGTGCCAGGCGGATGCACTTCTGCGTTGTCCTGTGTTGCAAGGGGAGCTGCCCTGTTCTCTGGCATTCGAGGATGCTGCGTGCGAATGCATTCCCTTTCGCGCGAACGGCGGCAATGCTCCGGAGACGCTGATTGACGACGAGGCCGAAGATACCTCTCCCCTTTGTGCATCTTCCTTCGTAGTGTATGCCGAGAACGGCACCTCCAAAGTACTGGATTGCTCTGGGAAGGTGGCTCGTTGTTCGCTTGAGCAGAGGCCAGGCGACAGCGGGCGAGCCGCCCGTGAAGAGGAGGAAGAACGGCTTGGAATTCAGCGTTCCGATGGAATGTGTCTCGTCGAGTCCGAATGCTCCCATGCGGTCGATGAGGTTCTTGAGGTGGGAAGGCACACTGAAATTCCAAATCGGGCTAGCGAGCACGACGGCGTCCGCACGGAGAATCATCTCGCGCACCTTCGGGAAGTCATCGGCGTCATGGGTGAGAGGTTCGTAATGCCGGAGGATGAAATGGTCCATCCGGAGATCTTTGAGCCGGATTTTCTCGATGACGACGCCCGGAACCGACCGGGCACCTTCGGCGAAGCTGTCTGCGAGGAAATCGGCATTGCTTGGCTCATTCGTGCCGGCGACGATGATGGCAACGCGTACGCCGTTGGCGGGGGTGTTCTGCATAGGGATGAAGCGAACCGAGCCTACCCGCTCTCTCGACACATCTACCAGCCGAACTTCTCGTGGCACGAAGTTGAAAACATGATGAAGTTGCAGTACGAAAAATTGCCGATAATCGAAATTTCCCGCTGAGGATCGCAGTGTTCTCTGTGAGAGTTCAGGCGACCGGACGGGAAACGGAATGCACTTGAGACGGGAGCGCGGGTGCGTAGAATGTGCAGATGTTGTGGCATTGAGATCTGCAACATACAAGATATTGTGTTTCCCCCACCCCCATGATCCCGAAGAGTTCCCCGGTTCAAAGCGCCCGTGACATCCCCCGGGATGACGTGGGGTCCAGAGTCAGAGCCGCGAAGAAGAAGGTAGTCGAGCGTGCGGGGACGGGTACGGGGAAGGGGCTGGTGGTCGAGCGCCGGTTTACCACACCGGGGTCCGATCCCGTGGAACAGGTGAGGTGTGATCGCCGCACCAGCCGGATCGTGAATACCGACGGGTCGGTCGTTTTCGAGATGCGGGATGCCGAAGTGCCGGTCGACTGGAGCCAGGTGGCGACCGACATCGTCGTTTCCAAATACTTCCGCAAGGCGGGAGTTCCCCAGTTCGATGCGCAGGGGAATGTCCTGAAGGACGGCAACGGGAACGTGATCACCGGCCCCGAGCGGTCGGTGAAGCAGGTCGTCCGCCGCCTCGCCGGCTGCTGGAAGTTCTGGGGAGAGAAGTACGGCTACTTCGCGACGAAGCAGGACGCGCAGGCGTTCGAGGATGAGATCAGCCACATGCTCATACATCAGATGGTTGCGCCCAACAGTCCCCAGTGGTTCAACACCGGTTTACACCATACCTATGGCATTACGGGGATACCGCAAGGCCACTATTACTGCGACCCGGAGACGGGGGAGGTGAAGGAGAGCCCCGACGCCTACACGCACCCGCAGCCCCACGCCTGCTTCATCCAGAGTGTTGCGGACGACATGGTGAACGAGGGGGGCATCATGGACTTGTGGCTCCGCGAAGCGCGTC
>Ga0265292_1001895_pt1 | contig 16422 bp, 14 predicted proteins | sample Munlanlewell296A_FD_189080 | JGI IMG/M metagenome (GOLD analysis project Ga0265292, IMG submission 189080) | Leachate microbial communities from a municipal landfill in Southern Ontario, Canada - Leachate well 296A | ecosystem: Engineered > Solid waste > Landfill > Unclassified | place: Canada... | reverse complement strand
CGAGTTCGAGGGCACGCTCGTGCAGCGCGCGAAGCGGGACCAGGAAGGCCCCCTCAAGCCCCTTCCCAACGCCCAGAAGGGCAAGGTCGTGCTTCGCCTCGCGCCCAACCCCAGTGGCCCGCCTCACTTCGGGCACGGGCGTGGCATGGTCATCACGCAGGAGTACAAGCGGATGTACGACGGGAAGTTCATCCTCCGCTTCGACGACACGGACACGACCGTGAAACCGCCGTGGCCACCCGCGTACGACATGTTCCCCGAGACCATCACGTGGCTTTGCGGCGCGAGCGCTGACAAGGTCATCTTCGCCAGCGACCACATGGCGCGCTACTACGAGGTCGCGCGGGACTGCATCCAGCGCGGGGGGCTCTACGTGTGCGAGTGCGAGGGGGACGTCTTCCGCGCGCTAAAGGAGAAGGCCGAAGCGTGCCCACACCGCGAACGCAGCGTGGACGAGAACTTGGCGGCATGGGAAAAAATGGTGGCGGGCGGCTATCGCCGCGGCGCGGCCGTCGTCCGCGTGAAGACCGACATCGCGCACAAGGACCCCGCGCTTCGTGACTGGGTCGCCTTCCGCATCGCGGAAGAACCGCACCCCCGCGTGGGCGACAAGTACCACGCGTGGCCGCTCCTCGATTTCCAAAGCGCCGTGGACGACCACGACGAGAAGGTCACGCACATCATCCGCGGCAAGGACCTCCGCGACAGCACGGCCAAGCAACAGTTCCTGTACGCACACTTGGGGTGGACGTACCCTGAGACGACTTACTGGGGCCGCGTGAGCGTGCACGAGTTCGGCAAGTTCAGCAAGAGCATCCTGAACAAGGCCATCGAGGCGGGCGAGTACTCGGGCTGGGATGACCCGCGCTTGCCGACATTTCCTGCGCTTCGCCGCCGAGGCTTCACTCCTGAAGGCATCAGCAACTTCTGGCTGAGCTTCGGCATCACCGAGAAGGACGTCGCGGCAAGCATCGTGACGCTGGAAGCCGAGAACAAGAAGATCCTCGAGCCCCTCGCCAACCGCTATTTCTTCGTGGCAGCCCCCAAGACGCTCAGCATCGCGGGCATCGAGCGTCTTGACGCGCACCCCGCCCTCCACCCTGACAAGCCCGAGCGCGGGGAAAGGCACATCCGCCTCACGGGCCCCATCCACGTCCACGTCCCTGGCGCCGAATTGCGTGACGGCCCCATGCGCCTCAAGGACCTCGGCAACGTGACCGTGCAGGCCGGTGCCGCGCGGTACGAGGGCAACGACATGACATGGGCGCGCGAACACAAGGCACCGATCGTGCACTGGGTGCCAGCAGACGCGGTACCCGCGCGGCTCGTCATGCCGGACGCGAGCGTCGTGACCGGGCTTGCTGAGCCAGCGTTGGGCCGCCTCCCCGTTGGAACGCTCGTGCAACTGGAGCGCGTGGGCTTTGCGCGCGTGGACGCGCTTGAGCCCGAGTTGACGCTCTACTTTGCTCACAAGTGAGTGGGTCTTGGTGCGGTGAGGCGCGTCGTCTCACTCTTCAGAGCGCTGCTTGCGTCGGCGCATCTTGCGGTCCTCATCGGTCAGACCCAGCACGAGCAGTTTCCGCTCAGCCGCGATGGCGAAGATCGCGCCGTACGCCACGAGGAGGACGAGCCACAGCCACGCGCGGCTGCGGAAGTACTCCTCCAGGAACACGCTGGGCGCGATGAGGATGGCGGTGCCCGTGAGCGCGACGACGATCTGCTTCTTGCGGCGCACAGCATCGCCCGCCAGGAGACCCAGACCAAAGAAGAGGCCCGCCATGGCCATCGAGAGGACAAGGCCTTGCGCGTCCGTGACCAGATCGAACGCGAAGCCAACGGTGTTCAAGTTGGGGGCTGACACGCTGGTGTTCCCCGTCGCGTTCCGGAGCGCTTCGTTCGCCGCTTGCTGTGCGGCCTGCATCGGACGCAACATCGTGACGTAGAGGAGCGAGAACGTCATCATGACTGACGCACCAAGCCCAGCCGCGCCCCCATTGAAGATGGCGTGGCGCTCGCCTTGCCACTTGCGCCGATTGACCGCCATGACGATGGTGATCGGGTAGAGGAGCGCGAGGCCGATGATCTGGATGAGCGTCGCGTTGGTGCCATAGAGCAGGAGCGTGAAGAAGCCCAGGAAGCCGCCCACGATGAGCCCGCCGATGAAGTAGATGAACACGACGTTGTCCCTGAACGCTCCCTCGTAGCGGCCGAACGCGACGAGAAAGATGCCAGCGGCGGGAAGCGCGGCCAGGGCGGCGGCCACGATCGGGACCCAGTTCACCATGGGGGACGAGACTGGCGAGGCGGGGAAGTGTTATGGAGGTTGCGACGGACTCTCGCAGTCACATCTCGCGCAGCCTGCGGATCCGCTCGTCGATGGGCGGGTGCGTGGCGAACACGCTCGCGGCCTCTACTCGCTTCCACGGGTTCGCGATGTAGAGACCAGCCACCGTGCGCGAGCCCTTGGGGTCGTCGGGCAGGTCTCCCTTGATCTTCTCCAGCGCTTGAGCGAGGCCCTCGGGATTGCGCGTGAGCTTAGCTCCCGTCGCGTCAGCAAGGTACTCGCGACGACGCGAGAGGAACAGGTACGTGAGGCGGCTGAGGATCGGCGCGAGGATGAGCCCAGCGATGGCGACGACGATGAGGAGGGGGTGCGCGCCTCCCCTGTCGCGGCCACCGCCACGACGCCCTCCGCCGAACCACAGCATGCGTAGGCCGATCTCCGCTATCATCGCTATGGCGCCGACGACTCCCACGGTGACCGTCGCGAGCCGGACGTCATAGTTCGCGATGTGGCTCATCTCGTGAGCGATCACGCCCTCCAGCTCCTCCTGGTCGAGCTGTTCGAGCGCGCCGCGCGTCACGCAGATGATGGCCTTGTCTGGCGTGAGTCCCGTGGCGAACGCGTTTATGTCACGCGAGTCCTGGATGTACACCCGCGGGATTGGCAGTCCCGCGGAGAGCGCCATCTCCTCCACGCGATATGCCAAGAGCTTCTCCTCACGCACGCTAGGGTTGACCGGACGCGCTTGTGAGGCAAGGAGCACCGTGCTCGTGGCGCTCGCCCACGTGATGCCGATGTATATGCTCGAGACGATGAGGGCGAGGATCAGCGTGAAGTAAGGCGGCGTACCAAGGATGTAGCCCACGGCGAAGACGACGCCAAAGAGCAAGACAAGCATGAACGCCGCGACGACGACGGTCTGCCGCTTGTTGCGTGCTATCTGGTCTTCGAAGGTGAGTTTCTCTGGCATTTGCGCTCAGAATCTCACGTTGGGCACTTCTCGGTCCGCAGGCGGGATCTCCAGCATCGCCTTCCTGGACTTGCCAAGCGAGCTGGCGAAGAGCGTTCCGGGGAACGTGGTGACCGCGTTGTTGTAGCGCAGCACGATATCGTTGTAGTGCTGGCGCGAGAAGCTGACCTTGTTCTCGGTGTGCGTCAACTCGTCTTGCAGTTGGAGGAAGTTCGTGTTCGCCTTGAGGTCCGGGTACGCTTCGGCCACTGCGAAGAGCTTGCCGAGGGCTTGCGTGAGCATGTTGTCCGCAGCGTTGGCTTCGGCTGGCGTGCTGGCGCCCATGAGTGCCGCTCGCGCCTTTGTGACGCCCTCGAGGACGCCCTTCTCGTGCGCCGCGTACCCTTTCACAGTCTCCACGAGGTTCGGGATGAGGTCCGCGCGGCGCTTGAGTTGCACGTCGATCTGCGACCACGAGTTGTCGATCTCGTTGTCGTAGCGGATGATGCGGTTGCGCGCGCTGATGACGTACAGCACGAACAGGATCAGGATGACGATGATCGCGATGGCGACCCAACTGACTGCCATGTTGTGACTCCTTCCCGACTGCTGAAGCAGTTTGGGTTCTTGGATTCTTGTGTCTTGGCGATGGGGACGAGACAACCTCGCAAAGAACCCAAGAAGCCAAGACCCCAACCGCCGAGGTCAGCTCGACTCCGGCAGCACGAGGTCAGCCGCCGTGTATGGGTCCATGTGCCGTTTGGCGACCGCGTGCACGCGCTCTTCGAAGCCGCGTTTGTGCGTGTCGTCGAGCGCCCAGCGTGTGACGCGCTCGCGCAGGATGTCGAGGATCTCGTGCTCGGCTTGCTGCTCACGCTTGCGCTCGAGGAGCCCGGCTTCCTTGAGGTGCGAAAGGTGCTGCTCGCTCGCGGCGACCAACTCGTCGATGCCCGCACCCGTCGTGCTCACTGTCTTGAGCACTGGCTGGACCCACCCGGTGCCAGTGTGCCCGAACTCCAGCCACCCCTGCAATTCAAGGGCCGTGCGGTCGGCACCGTCGCGGTCGGCCTTGTTCACGACGAAGACGTCGCCGATCTCCATGAGGCCGGCCTTTATCGTTTGGATATCGTCGCCAAGGCCCGGCACTGCGACGACGATGACCGTGTCCGCGAAGCGGACGATCTCGACCTCGGCTTGGCCAACGCCGACGGTCTCGATGATGACGATGTCTTTTCCGCTGGCGTCCAGGATCCGCGCGGCGTCCGCCGTCGCGCGCGAGAGGCCACCGAGGTGGCCGCGCGTCGCCATGCTGCGGATGAAGACGCCGCTGTCAGTCTGGCGAGCGCTCATGCGGACGCGGTCACCGAGGATCGCGCCTCCTGTGAAGGGCGAGCTTGGGTCCACCGCGACGACGCCGACCGTGCGCCCCGCTTTGCGGTGGTGCGCGATGAGCTGGTCCACGAGCGTGCTTTTGCCGGCTCCGGGCGGGCCAGTCACGCCGATGACGTGCGCGCGCCCAGTGCTCGGGAAGAGCTTCGCGAGGAGCTGGCGGGCTTCGCTCGTTCGCGACTCGGAGAGCGTGATGGCGCGTGCGATGGCGCGATGGTCGCCTGATAGCACGCGCGACGCCAGGTCATCCACGTTGTTCGCGAACGGGCGCGCGGCTCAAGAACGTTTGCGGCCTCACTTGTGCCGTGCCGCGGCGACCTTGCGCACGTACTCCACGATCGTGTCCGTGGTCGTGCCTGGTCCGAAGATCTCGCGCACGCCGCGCGTCTTCAGCTCTGCCGCATCGTCGGGCGGGATGACGCCGCCGCCTAGCACCACGATGTCGGCAGCGTCCTTCTGCTTGAGGAGTTCAACGACCTTGGGCATGAGCGTCATGTGCGCGCCTGAGAGGAGTGAGAGCGCGACCACGTCCACGTCCTCTTGGACGGCCGCCTCGGCCACTTGCTCGGGGGTTTGGCGAAGGCCCGTGTAGATGACTTCCATCCCGGCGTCGCGCAGCGCACGCGCGATGACCTTCGCGCCTCGGTCGTGACCGTCAAGGCCGGGCTTCGCGACGAGCACGCGAATCTTGCGTTCGCTCACGAGGCGGCGAGCGGGTGAACTTGGCTTGACCCTACTCCTGCGTTCGTCGCCCTGGGGGGCGGCGAACGCTTATATGGGGGGTCCGCATCCGTCATGATGCCGGAGAGGCATTCTTGGTGCACCTCGACCACATCGCGAAGCTGGACCTCGCCCGAGCGGCGCGGACTGGCATCCCGGAGGTGATCCTCGCCGAGGGAAAGCTCGATTCCCACCTCGTGGCGACCGCCAAGGCTTATGCGGAGAAGAACGGCCGCGCCGTCGTGTCGCGACTTGCGCCCGAGCGCCTCGCGCTCTTCGCCTCTTTGCCCTTCGAGAGGCAGTATGACGAGGACGCGAAGCTGCTTGTGCTGGCCAAAGCAGGCACCAACGCACCCCGCACTGGCGGTCGCGTGCTCGTCCTGGCGGCGGGCACGGCGGACGTCGCCATCGCGGAGGAAGCGCGCCTCGTCGCCGAGGAACTCGGCTGTGAGACGCGCCGCGCGTACGACGTGGGCGTCGCCGGCATCCACAGACTATTCCCAGAGTTGGACCACGCCGAGTGGTCCGACGTCATCATCGTGGCCGCAGGGCGCGAAGGCGCCCTTGCGACCGTGGTGGCGGGCCTCGTCGATCGGCCCGTCATCGGACTGCCCGTATCGACCGGATACGGGCACGGAGGGAAGGGCGAAGCCGCGCTTTCCTCGATGCTGCAAGCGTGCTCACCACTCGTCGTCGTCAACATCGACGCTGGCGTAGTGGCAGGCGCGTGCGCAGCGCAGATCGCGAACCGCGTGGCCCGAGCGCGCAACAGCTCGGGCGAATCCAGGCTGCGGACGGAGGACTCCCTTGTCTCCGTGGCCAGGAGGGAGTCACCATGACCGACCAGCCAACGAACACCCTGCCAGCGCAAGAGAACGACCCGAACACCGAAGCCCTTCAGGGCGATCTGCGGAACGCCGAGAAGGACTTCCGCAAGCTCATCGAGAAGCGCAACGAGCTCAATGACCTCGCGCGCGAAGCTCGTGACGAGCGCGATGCCCTGAACGAACAGAAGAAGGCTCTCGTTCTCCAGATGCGCGCGCTCCAGACGCAGCGTGACAGCAAGAACGCCGCTGCCCGCGAAGAGAAGGAGAAGCGCAACGAATTCCAGCGCCAGGCAAAATCCCTCATCGAGAACAAGCGCAAGATGAGGAAGGACAACACGACCGGCGGTCAAGGCGGCGTCATCCGCGCGCTCGAGAACGAGATCCGCGCGATGGAGCGCACCCAGGAGACCTCCGCGATGACGGTCGCCAAGGAGAACGAGCTGATCGACAAGATCAAGGCCAAGAGCAAAGAGCTCGCCGAGGCCAGGCTCAAGTACGCCGACGAGGCCAAGCTCCTCTCGGACGTCAAGGACATCGACCAGAAGATCGACGAATTCTTCAAGAGCGCAGACGACGCGCACAAGCACGTGGTCGAGCTATCCAACGAGGGCCAGACGCTTCACGACCAGATCAGCCCCGTCCTCGACCAGCTCAAGTTCCTCGACGCCAAGAGCGACGAGAAGCACCAGGGCTACATCGCGCTTCGCAAGGAGGCCGACGAGCATCACGCCAAGGCCATGAGCCTGCGCGGCGAAGTCGAGAAGATGCGCGAGGAGCGCCGCAAGCTCTACGGTGAGCGCAAGGCCGAAGTCCAGAACCAGAACGGCGAAGCGCGCGACCAGCTCTTCAACGACGCGAAGCTCGAGGACAAGGCCGATGATGCGATGAAGGCCTTGCTCGCGGGCGGGAAGATCGTGCTGTAAAGGGGGGTCTGGGGGGTTTACCCCCCAGCGCCGTCCGTCGTCTTGCACGACTGCTTGTCTTCAGTGCTATCATTTGCCATCCGTTGGGGGAACCCCCGAATGAAGGCGACTCTGGGGGGTGAACCCCCCAGGCCCCCCTTTGGGCAGCGTGAACGAGAACGTGGCTCCCTCTCCTGGCTTCGCGTTGGCCCACACGCGTCCTCCGTGGCGCTCCACGATGCGGCGGACGGTCGCGAGGCCGATGCCAGTGCCTTCGAACTGGGACGCCGAGGGAAGGCGCTGGAACGGTTGGAAGAGCCGACCGGCCTTGGCCATGTCGAACCCGACCCCATTGTCCTGGATGAAGATGGTGTCTTCATTGGCGCCAGATGGGGCGCGCCCGACGCGGATGCGCGCGTCCTGCGTGAGCTTCGTGTACTTCCAGGCGTTGTCGAGCAGGTTCTCGATGAGGGGTTGGAGCAGTTCTGGGTCTCCCGTGACCTCAAGCGCGTCCTCGACCACGACCTCCACGTGCCTGGACGGTTGCCGTTCGCCCAGGTCCCGCAGGACCCTCCGGGCCATGGCGGTGAGGTCCACCCGCCGCCTTGTGATGTCCCTCGTGGAGAGCCGCGTGAGCTTGAGGATGTCCTCGATGATCTCCCGCATCCGACGCGCCTCCGCGGCGACGCGCCCGAGTTGGTGCTTCGCGTCGTCGCCAAGAGTGTCCCCGTGGTCCTCGAGGATCGCTGAGGAAAGGAGTTCGACGCCCCGAGCAGGAGCTTTGAGGTCGTGGCTCACAGTGTAAGCGAATGTCTCGAGCTCGCGGTTGAGCGCGACGAGTTCGGCCGTCCGCGCTTGTACGCGCGCCTCGAGCTGGCGATTGAGCGCAACGAGGTCTTCTTCGGCCCGCTTGCGGGATGTGATATCATTGAATGAGGCCACGATGGCGCCCCCCCCGTCGCCCCCAAGCGGGGAGGCGTCTGCGCTGACGATCCGCGTGGCGCCCTCGGGTGTGGTGAAGCGGATCTCGACGGCTTTCACGTGTTCGCCGCGGCTAAGCAGCGACTCGAAGGCTGCGTCGAGCGACAGAGGGCCGCCATCGGCTGCCGTCACTTGGTAGTCGCTGATGTGATAGTCTTGGCCGATCACTTCTTCGGCCGAGCGCCCCGTGATCGTTTCGGCAGCGTGGTTCCAGAACATGATCTGTCCCGCGCGGTCGAGGAGCACTATCCCCTCCGTGAGGGTGTCCACGATGCACGCAAGCCTTTCCTCGCTCTCCCGCAAGCGCGCCTCCACGTTCTTGCGCTGCGCGATCTCATCGAGGGAGCGTTGGATCGAGCCTTCCATCAGGAGGATCCGCTCCGCCTGGAGGGCCGCTGCGCGGGCTTGGTCCGTGACGTCCCTGATGAGGATGATGCGCCCATCTCCTGGGCCAGCAGGCACAGTGGACAGAGTGAGGAGGACCGGGACTGGCGCGGCGTCAGGCCGCGTCACGGTCGTTTCGAGATGGGAGCCGGCGGGTGGCTGACGCAACCCCGCGTCGAGCAGGCAGGCACCGTCAGGGCCGCGCGCGCAGGCTTGGCGATCGGGGTGCAGTACTTCGTGGGTCGTTTTGCCGAGGATCTCGCGGGCGAGGACGTTCAGGAGTGCCTCGGCGGCGGGATTGACGAAGGTCACGCGCAAGTCCGGGTCCGTGGCGAGGACGCCATCGCCCAAGTCGCGGGCGATGGCCGTGGCGCGATGGAGTCGGTTGAGTGCTTCCGTGGCGAGGATGTTGGCAAGGAGTGGATCGCCGCCACGCGAGGCTCCCGCGATGGCCGCGATGATCTCCTCGTCCGCGAGCTTACGGATGGCTTCCATCCGGTCCGAGGCGTGGGCGACTTTTGCGTAGAGCGCCTCGAACCGGCTATCACCCATGGCGAGTCACGCTTCCCACTCCTCAAATGAGGTCCTTCACGCGATCGACGAGCTCTCGGCGGGCCGAGCCAGTCGAGATGTTCTCGACGCCCGTGAAGCCAGCTTCCACCACGAGGCCCCGAGACGTCGTTCGGAGGGCCCTGTAGGCACGATCGTGGTCTCCGCCCCTGAACTTCAGCACGTTGATCGCTTTCTGCATCGCTCCCTCCAGCTCCACGTAGCGAAGAAGGATGAGGTTGTCCACGAGGAACTCGAGTCCCCAGCTGCTGATGCTGACGGTCGGGCCTATGATCTGGGGGACCTCGTGCGTGAGGAGCGTCGTGACATTGAGGAGCCTCAGGTGGTTGAGGAGCCCTGCCATGTCGTTCCTGAGCGTGCGCGTGTCGGGGTGATGGAACTCAAAATGCACCACGCTATCGATGACGACCCGACGCGCGCCAATGCTGCGGACTGCTTCGTCAAGGATGGAGTCGCCATCGGCCGAGCGAGCGAGCAGCACGTCTGGCGTCGTGCAGATGACGCGGACCTTGCCGGCGTCATCCCACTCGCGCAGCGGGAACCCCTTCGCCGCCGCGTCGCGGTATATCTGTTGGGGCAAGTACTCGAACGTCACGAAGACGCCAGGCTCTTTGGCCGCGACGCCAGCAGCGATGAAGTGGAGACCCAGAGTCGTCTTGCCAGTGCCGGGGCTCCCCGCCACCAGCGTGGCGTCACCTGGCATGACGCCGCCTCCGAGCATGGCGTCGAGGCCCTGGACGCCCGTTGCCTCGCGGCTAGGCGTCGCCTTGGTCGCTATCACGTCGCGGCCCCCGAGCCGCGCTTCTCGATGGCTGCCGTGAGGAGATCCGAGAGCTCCTGCCAACGCTCGCGGTCAAAGAAATAGACGGTCTTTCCCCCCGCCATGTCACGGGAATGCAGCAGGCCGATCTCGACGTGCGCACGGACCTCTTGCGTGAGTTGCTCGACGGGGATGGCGAGGCGTTGCGCGAGCCCTTCGAGGGTCTCGATTACGCCTGGGTTCTGACGGAAGAAGACGAGGAGGCGGACCTTCGAGTCCGAATCCACCCAGACCTCGAGGACCTTTTGCAGCGATCCGGTGTCCCTTTTCTCAGGCGTGGGTGGATCAGGTGCCAATGGTCGTTTCCTCCTTGGTGTCGTCGTGGACGGGGACCGAGAGGTTGACCTCAGGGAATCGTCCCGCGCTTTGCCGGTGCATGCCCTGGATCACGCCGACGAGGATCGCATACGCGGTCGCCTCGTCGGCACCCTTCAATGGGAAGGGACCTGGGTCGGCCGTCGCCACGAGGCGGTCGGGCGTCGTGAGCGCGATGCGGACCCTCGCGCCCAGTAGCGATTCGATGGACGAGAGCCCCTTCTCGACCTGGCTGGCCGAAGAGCCCGGCTTGATCCAATGCTCCAGCGCAGCCTCGGCTGCCGCATAGTGGAGCAAGGAGACCGCCGCCTTCTCCCCAAGGACGTCCTTGAAGTGTGACATCACTCTCAGCAGGAAGACCACCCTATCGTCATCCGACGCCGGCTGGCCCATCACCCCTCGCTATTGCGCTTCAGCGCATACCGTCTCTGGAACAACCCCCGGCGTTTCCGGCATCTGCTCGATATCATCCTGGTGAGGATGTCCGCACAAAAGTCGATCCGAGGAGCTTCGCGCCGTCCGCTCCCGCGTCATCGCGTTGGCGCGTTATCGTGTTGTCGCGTCAGCGCATTGTCGCGTCATCATGTTCTCACGGTGGCGCAGCGAGTCTGGGTGCACCCGGCCTCGGGGCGCAATCCTTCCCAGGGAACGTGGGAGTCCAACTCACGGGATCCCGGGTTGTTCTGCTTGTGACGGCTCCTGATCCACGCCAAGAAGCCAATACTCCAAGAAGCCAAGACGTTGGGCGATCTGACAGGCGTCTTGGCTTCTTGGGTTCTTTGCTTCTTGGCGTGGTTCACACGCGCGCACCTGTGCCTCGATTCCAAGGGGGGAGTTGTGCTCCGGGGCCGGTGCACCCCGAACCTTTATCGGCAGAAGCCTGCCTCGCCTCACCCATGCCCGACGACTACGCGTCCCTCCTCAAGCGCGCCCGCGGTCTCGTGCCAGAGAAGGTCGGCACGGGCGAGCGCTTCGTCATGCCCAAGGCGGATGTGCTGCAGGAAGGCAAGACGACCGTCGTCCGCAACATGGCCGAAGTGCTTGACAAGCTCAACCGCACGCGGGACCACCTCGTGCCGATCCTCCTCCGAGAGTTGGGTACGGCCGGTAGTTACGACGATGGCCGCCTCGTCCTCCAAGGCAAGGTCACGGAGGACGCCCTCAACCAGCGCCTCCAGAAGTACGTGGACACGTACGTCATCTGTGGCGAGTGCGGTCGCCCCGACACGCACCTCGTGAAGGAAGAGCGCACCACCGTCGTCAAGTGCGACGCGTGCGGCGCGCACCGCCCCGTGAAGGCCGGCCCCAAGAAGCAGGCCATCAAGCCAGAAGAAGCGGTCGTCGAGGGCAAGACCTACGAGGTCATGATCGAGGACCAAGGCAAGCGTGGCGATGGCATCGCGCGGCGCGACCGCTACGTCATCTTCGTGAAGGGCGCCGTGAAGGGCGTCGTCTATAACGTGAAGATCGAGAAGGTCACGGGCACGTTGGCGTTCGCTGGGATCGTGAACCAGTCGAACACGCAGTCCACGCAAGCAGGGAGATAAAAGGGGGGGTCCGGGGGGTTCGCCCCCGGAGTCTTGGGCTCGCGACGCAAGCGTTTCATTCAGCCTCGGCGCCTCAGCACCCCCGCGGCAGCGAAGCACGAGAGCAGCACGAGCGCCGTGAGGACCATGATGGGTTTTGCTTCGAGCGCCCCGAGCATCCGCCCCGCGGCGGACTCGGGAACGTCGAAGCCGCCCGCGCTGCCGCTGGACGCACGCGAGTTGAACTCGGCAGGCTGGTCCACGACGCGTGCTTCACGCACTATGATCGAGCCGTCGAGCGCGTAGTCCACGTCCGACGCGGGGCCCTCGGGGCGCGCGACGAAGGTGTACGCGCCGGGCTGGACCGCGTGGCCCAAGTGAAGCTGGCCCGGTTCCGTCGGCGCGAACTCCCAGACGCTGCCGCCTGGCCCATGCAGCTCCGCGACGAAGCTGCCCGTGCCGCGCCAGGAGAAGGCGAGGTCCACGAGCGCGCCGCCGGGTGGCACCGCGAGGGGGAAGCTGATGCGGTCGGGGGCGCTCGTCTGCGGCGCGTTCCCCAAGAGGAGCACGTGGCCCGTCGCGGCCACGAGGTGACCAGCGTCATGGACGGGCACCCGCGATTCGACAGTGATGCTGCGCTGGCCGGTCTGCAGCGCGCGCGCAGTGTCGAGCGCGGCTCGGATGTCGAGCATGCCGTAGCCCGACTCCGCATCGGGGCCAGACGAGCCCACGTCGCGCGCGCTCTCCTGCAGGATGGCCTGCACTGCGAGTGGGGAGAGCGTGGGGCGCTCCTCGATGAGGAGCGCGGCTGCCGCGGCGGCCTGCGGCGCGGCCATGCTCGTCCCGTTCATCGTCCAGTAATAGCGCTCTTCGTCCGAACGCGGGGCGATAGGGACCTGCGTTGAGGTGCGCGCGGAGAGGACGCCGCTGCCTGGCGCGACGAGGTCTGGCTTCACCCATGATAGCACCTTGCCGGAGGCGTCCTTGGCGGGGCCCTTGCTGGAGTACGATTCGACGCGGCCCGTGAGGGTGGACGCGCCCACCGTGATGACGTTGGGGTTCGTGCCTTCCGTCGTGAGCGTCCCTTCGCCATCGTGACCGCGATTGCCAGCGCTGAACACAACCACGAGTCCGTCAGCGACGAGCGCGTCGGAGGCGCGGATGACGGGGTCGTCCGGGTCGTAGTGCGCGTCCGTCTTCTCGCGGCCCCACGAGCTGCTCACGATGCGGATGTTGTAGTCGCCACGGTGGACGTGGATCCATTCGAACGCGCGAACCGCGCTCGTCGTGGTGAAAGAATCGCTGATGTCGATGCCGACGAGGCTCGCGCCAGGCGCGATGCCGCGGAGGCGATCGTTCTGCGAGCCGGCCCCGCTTCCCGTGAGGATACCCGCCACGTGCGTGCCGTGGCCGTCCGCGTCGCCTTGACCGTCGCTGACGACGCCCGCGTGGTTGATGCGGATGGCAGCGGCGATGCGCCCCCCGAATCCGGGGTGCGTGGCGTCGAGGCCGCTGTCCACGAGCGCGATGCCGACGTCCTTGCCAGTGGGCCATGAGGGATCGTTGGGCGTGGTTGGCTCCGCTCCGACCGCGCCGCGCACGCGGTCGAGGTTGAGCGTTATCGTTTCCTCGGGGTACACGCCAGCGACATCCGGCAGGGCCGCAATGGCGTCGAGTGCCTTGGGCGTTCCCTCGACGAGCGCGACGCGGGCGAAGGAGAACGTATCAAGGACGTGCGCGCCAGCGAGCAACGCGCCCACGGCGGGGGGCTCGTTCACGAAGCTCACGAGGCGTCGCTCTGGAAGGGTGGACGATTGGGCAAGAGGGATGGTCGTGCCAAGGATGACCAGGAGGAGAGCCATTCCTGCGAAAGCGCGACCCATCGCTCTGGGTGTATCTCACCGCGAGCCATCAACCGCCACGCGAGGCACCAAGGGGGAGTCGGCACTACGGCCTTCGTGGTGCTGGACCCAAACGGGTGATGGGGACAAATTCCCCTGGATGTGGATTTGACGGGCCCGGCAGTTCCAGGTGGACGGTCAGCGACGACTGGGAGTGGTCCCGGAATGTTCTCGACCCCGCGACCCCACGAACGTCCTTGGTCCACGGTGAGGCTGCTCGCTTCCGCGCCTGACCCGGTGTCCGTGGCAAGGCACGCCAGGGGACCTTCCGGTCCCGCCGACTTTGCGCCCCGGACCACGAGGGACGAAGTCTCATTGTCGATTCCGGGCTCCCAGCCGCCCTGGGGCCGCCGCCCCGGGTCGTCAGCTTCTGCATGAAGGCCGTTTCAGATGACAGGGGAGGCCTGACCCCCCAGCCTAGCCGGTGCCTATCGTCTTCCCATCCAGGGGAAGTGATCGGCCGCGCATGGGGGGTCCTCCGAGATGAAGATTGTCCTTCAACGGATCGCGTTCGTCTCAGGCTCCGTCTGGAGGAACGATATCACATCCGTCAGGCGCGGGGCGAGGGCGTCCTTCCCGCTCACGTACAACCCGGCCACCGCGTTGGCCAGCGTCAACCGCTCGGAAGCGCCGAGGTCCGCGAGCCGCCCCAAGATGTCACCAGCGTTCCACGCGTCGCCCGCCCCCGTCACGCGGAGTGGCCCGACGCGGAAGGTCGGCACGACGTGCTCCTCGCCGTCCTCGAAGGATGCGGCGGACCGAGCCGTGTGCAAGTCGAGCGTGCCCGAGCCACGGACCGCAGCAAGCTCGCGCGCTGCCTTGAGTTCGGCGGGCGCGTCCTTGAGGTCACGCGCGACCAGCTGCCGCAGCTCGTTCTCGTTGAGCGCGTACACGTCGAGGTCAGCCAGTGGCAGCAGGCGTTCCCGCAGGTCTCGAAGCCCGGCGCTCGCACCAACTCCCCGCACACTCGGGTCGCCCGTGTCCAACATGCTCAGCGTGCCTGATGCCCGCGAGCGACGCGCGACCTCGCTCACGAGCGCGGTGCCCCGCTCGTTTTGTGACCAGTTCGCGAGGAGCACGAGGTCCGCCGCCTCGAGAAGCGTCCAATCGTTCGCGTCCAACTCCTCGGGGCCAAACTGCGCGACGCTGCCTGGGTCCGACAGCATGAGGTTCGCGGGTGGATCGTCCTGGAATTCGAGGGCGGTCGTCACGGCGAGCGCGCCATCGCCCTTCACGTGCTGGATGTCCACGCCAGAACGGCCAAGCGTCTGCTCGAGATATACTCGGCCGAACGCGGATGTCCGCGTGATGAGGTGCACGCGTACGCCAAGGCGGGCCAGCGCGAGCGCGGTGTTCGCGGCGTTGCCGCCTGCTTGGAAGTGCTGCCCTGGCGTGGGGACGTTCCCGCCGCCGCGGGCGTGAACGGCCTCCCACGAGGGAAGCGTGCGCTGCCAAGCGGGCACGCGCACGAAGTGATCGAGAAAGAAATCGGGGAGGGTGACGACGTGGAAGCGCGCGGGGTCAAGCTCGGTGAGCTTGTCCGCAAGCGCACGCAGGTCGGTCATCGTCTCCGAGAGCCTGCGGGGCGGCAAAAGGGCTGCGGCCAGAGCTGAAAGATATATGCCAGCCAGGGCGCTCACTCGCTCAAGAGCATGATCACCCTCCTCACGGGGAACTCGCGTATCCTCCTCACGGTCGATGAGCGAGGCAATTGGTCCAACCTCTACTACCCGTTCGCGGGCCAGTACCAGCACTTGCGCACCGTGAAGCTGGGCCTCTTCGATGCGACGGACGACTCATTCGTCTGGTTGGGCGATGACGCACGATGGACGGTGGAGCAGGACTACTACCGCGGCTCGAACGCTTGTCGCACGCTCTACGTGGGCCCCCTCCTGGACGTCGAGGTCGTGGACTCCGTGCACTCGAACCATGACCTTGTCATCCGCCGGGTGACGGTCCACAACAAGACGGCGGAGCCCCGCGATGTGCGCGTGTTCAACTACCAGAGCCTCATGGTGGCGGAATCGATGTACCAGGACACGGCGTACTGGGACGAGGAACGCCGCACCATCAACCACTACAAGCGCAACTACTACTTCCAACTCATGGGCGCGCCCACGTTCGACGCCTTCACTTGCGGGGAGCACACGCTGAAGGGACTGCAAGGCTCGTACGTGGACGCAGAAGACGGCAAGCTCGATGGCGGTCGTATCTCGCACGGCGCGGCTGACAGCGTCGTCCAATGGAACCTCAAGGTCCCGCCTGGCGGCCACGGCTCGATCCGCTTGCTCGTGATCCTCGGGCACTCGCGGCAGGACGTCAACAAGTTCTGGGACCACCTCAGGGGACGCGACGCCGATGAACTCGAGAACGAGGCAGTCGATTTCTGGAACCACTGGATCGGCCACAAGGACCTCGGCGTGGCGTCCGGGCTCTCGCGCGAAGCGCGGGGCGTGTACAAGCGCTCCATCTTCCTGCTCAAGAACTGCGCATCGCACAACGGCGCCATCATCGCGTCGCCCGACCCGCGCACGCTCAAGTCCGGCGGGGACACGTACAACTACAATTGGTGGCGAGACGGCGCCTACATCTCGAAAGCGATGGACGAGGTGGGTCTGTACGAGACGGCTCACCGCTTCCTCAAGTTCGCCGAGAAATGCCAGGAGGAAGAAGGCTACTTCCTGCACAGGCACTTCCCAGACGGCACGGTCGGTAGCACATGGCACCTTCCGCCCTTCATCCAGATCGACCAGACCGCGACAGTCGTCTCAGCCGTGTGGCACCACTTCAAGCGGCACGGTGATCTGGACGAGCTCCTCGACCTGTGGCCCCTAGTGAAACGCGCAGCGAACTT
>Ga0265292_1001894_pt1 | contig 16422 bp, 2 predicted proteins | sample Munlanlewell296A_FD_189080 | JGI IMG/M metagenome (GOLD analysis project Ga0265292, IMG submission 189080) | Leachate microbial communities from a municipal landfill in Southern Ontario, Canada - Leachate well 296A | ecosystem: Engineered > Solid waste > Landfill > Unclassified | place: Canada... | reverse complement strand
GGCTTCCCGCCGGGCAGTCCGCGTAAACCGTGTAGGTGCCGGGGCCATAGATGGCCACATCATGCGCCGCCCACGGAACACCATAGAACGGAGTTACGGAAGAGAGTGTCGCATTCGAGACCTGGCCTGATGCCGCAACCGAGGTCATCTGCGTCCCGTCCCAGGTGAACACGACGTCATTCGTGCCGCCGGTAGGGGGATCGCCTAATGTTCCATCCATCATGGTAAAATTGTTGTTTATAGAACTTACAGCAGCAAAGGCTTGAGCTGCTATGCATACTATAAACAGCACAGCAAAAAACAACACACCTAACTTCTTCATTGTTTTAACCTCCTTCATTTATAATTAAAAACACACATCTCAATCACCCAAATGCCTACTAATAAAACTTTGTACTTCCCTCTTTCGAGGCTATCATCACCTCCTTGTCATAATAGTCTTTATTACTGAACAAAAATGCTCATTCTGTCTGTATCCTTGCCACCTTGCGCGTCCTTGTTGGTAATGATCAGCTTGACCGTTTCACCTGCCACGGGACATGCTATGGAGGTGGGGGTATCATTTGACATGGGATTGCCGTTCCATGTCCCGCTGGTAAACGCCGGTCCCGTTCCATGGTGGCAATCGACTTCAACAGTCGAGCCGGCAGAAACGGTTATGGAGCTTGTCGATGAATCAAGGATACAGCCATTGGTCACCTTGAACAGAGTCTGTATCTGCAGGTCCACGTTGTTCGGGCTCTGTCCGCCGCCGCGAATGAGGGCGGTCATTCTGCATGAGCACGTGTCGGAGGCCTCATTGCACGTCGAGCCTCCGGTACAGGGATCTCCGCTGTGTACGGTGCACTTCCCGCCTGAGCAGGTGTCAGTGCCGTTGCAGAAGACGCCGTCATCGCAGGACGCCGCATTGTTGATGTATACCGGCAAGCCTGTTGCCGGATCACAGGAATCGTCCGTGCAGGGATTGTCATCGCCGGCGACAGGAAGCGCGGTAAATACGCAGCCGGTCGCCGGGTTGCAGGAATCGGCTGTGCAGAGATTGCCGTCATTGCAGCTGATCGGATTGTAGACGCAGCCGGTCGCCGGATTGCACGAATCGCTTGTGCAGGCATTGTTGTCATTGCAGCTGACCGGGGTGTAAACGCAGCCGGTCGCCGGATTGCATGAATCGGCCGTGCAGGCATTGTCATCGTTGCACGGCAACGGGAAGTAGACGCACCCGGTTAAAGGATCGCAGCTGTTCACCGTGCAGGCATTGTCGTCATCGCAGACGATCGGCGCGTTGATGCACGCGCCGGCAACACAGGAATCAGTTGTGCAGGCATCGTTGTCATTGCAGCTGATCAACGTGTTTACGCACGCGCCGGTCGTTGTGTTGCAGGAATCCGTGGTGCAGGAGTCGTTGTCATTGCAATCCTTGGCTGTATTGACGCAGGCGCCCGTTGCCGGATCACAGGAATCGGTCGTGCAGGGATTGTTGTCGTTGCAGCGTGTTGCCGCATCAGCGCAGGGGTCCTTTGCAATCAGATTGAAGTTGGCGTTGAAGCCAGGGAACGGCCCGTCAACCATACCGTAACCGTTGAAGCCGTCACCGTCAAAGTCCGATGACATCCAGGTCCATGTCGTTGTTGCCGCATTGGAACCGCAATCCCCTGTCCACATGGCTGACGGTCCAAATGTTGCGCTCGGCGTCCATACGTTCACTACATCGATGTCATTGTTGCCGCCCCAGTCAAAGAGCATGTGGCCGCCAAGTTGTCCTTCACCAACGGTAAAGTTGATCGGAGCGCCTGTTCCACAGCCGGGGCTTCCAGCCGGACAGCCGGTGTAGACCGTGTAGGAGCCGGGGCCATAGATGACAAGGTCATGCGCCGACCAAGGAACACCAAAGAACGGACAGGTGGAGGAAATGGTGCCATTGGCAACCTGGCCGGATACTGCAACCGAGGTCTTCATGGTCCCATCCCAGGCGAACGCTACGTCATTGGTGCCGCCCGCCAAATTGCCGCCCGGATCGAGCATGGAGAAGTTGTTGCTCTGAACGAGCGTACAGATGTTGGCGTTTACACAGCCGGTTGCAGGATCACAGGAATCGGTTGTGCAGGCATTCCTGTCATCGCAGCTGATCGGGGTAAACACGCAGCCGCCGGTTGCGGGGTCGCATGTGTCGGTTGTGCAGGGATTGTTATCATTGCAAACTGTATTGGCGCAGAGATCCACCACGGCCACGCAGTTGCCGGTCGCCGGATCGCAGGTCTGACCTGTCGGGCAGGAAACCGCTGTGAACACGCAGCCGGATGCCGGATCGCAGGAATCGGTCGTGCAGGCATTGTTGTCATTGCAGCTGATCGCTGTATGGACGCAACCTGTTGCCGGATCACACGAGTCGGTTGTGCAGGCATTGCTGTCGTCGCAGCTGATCGCTGTGTTGATGCAGCCTATTGCCGGATCGCACGTATCCGTTGTGCATAAGTTGTTGTCATCGCAGACGATCGGTGTGTGAACACAGCTGCCGCCCACTTCACTATCGGTCGTGCAGGCATTGTTGTCATCGCAAGAAAGCGGAGGAACTCCCATCATGTTGAAGTTTGCATTGAAATTCAGGAACGGGCCATCCACCATGCCACGACCGTTAAAGCCGTCGCCATTCCAGTCAATTGACATCAAGTCCCAAACCTTATCGGCCGGATTGGAACCGCATGCCGTTGCCCACAGGGCTGACGGCGCAAACGCGGCGTTCGCATTCCATACATCCACCACGTCGATGTTTTTACTGGCGCCCCAGTCAAAGAGCATGTGGGCGCCAAGCTGGCCCGCGCCGACGGTAAAGTTGATCGCAACGCCTGTTCCGCAGCCGGGGCTTCCCGCGGCGCAACCCGCATAGACCGTGTAGGAACCGGGGCCATAGACGGACACATCATGGGCCGACCACGTAATGCCCTGGAACGCGCAGGGTGAGGAAATTACCGCATTGGAGATCTGGCCGGATGCGGCTACCGAGGTCTTCTTGCTGCCGTCCCAATTGAAACGGACATCATTGGAGCCGCCGATCGTTTTGCCGGTCGGATCGATCATGGTGAAATTGTTATTGACAGTATCTATGGAGCAAATCGGTGTATTGACGCAACCGGTTGCCGGATTGCACGTATCGGCCGTGCAGGCATTTCTGTCATCACAGTTCTTCGTTGTGTTTACGCATGCATTGCTTACGCACGTATCCGTGGTGCAGGCGTTGTTGTCGTTGCATAATGCCGGCACGGTCGCCGCGTGCGTGCATGCATTGTTCGCGCACCCGTCGTTTGTGCAGATGTTGTTGTCGTTGCACGATGCCGGCACGGTCGCCGTGTGCGTGCATGCATTGTTCACGCACCCGTCGTTTGTGCAGATGTTGTTGTCGCTGCACGATGCCGGCACCGTCGCCGTGTATACGCATGCATTGCCTGCGCACGCATCCATGGTGCAGATGTTGTTGTCGTTGCAATCGGCGTCTGCGGTGCAACAGGACGCGATCGGCGTGTGGACACAGGCGCCTGTTGCCGCATCGCACGAATCGGCCGTGCAGGCGTTTCCGTCATCGCAGGAAGCGGGACAGACAGGCGCGGGCGGCACTCCCATCACGTTGAAGCTGGCGTTGAAGCCTATGAACGGGCCGTCCACCATGCCATAACCGTTCAAACCGTCTCCGTCCCAGTCCTTTGACATCCAGTCCCAGACCTTATCAACCGGGTTGGAACCGCAGCCCGCGGTCTGCAGGGGCGACGGCCCGAAAACGGCCTGCGGCGCCCAGATATCCACTACATCGATGTCCGAGCTGGAACCCCAGTTAAAGAGCATGTGGGCGCCGAGTTCTCCCGCTCCGACGGTAAAGGTGATTGGCGCGCCCGCTCCGCAGCCGGGGCTGCCGGCCGGGCAGTCCGCGTAGACCGTGTAGGTGCCGGGTCCATAGATGGCCACATCATGCGCCATCCACGTAAGACCAAAGAACGGACAGGGGGAATCAAGCGTTGCATTGGATACCTGACCGGATACGTCAACCGAGGTCTTCTTCGTCCCGTCCCAGGTGAAATGGACGTCATTGGTGCCGCCGGACAGGCCGCCGATTCCATCGATCATGGTGAAATTGTTATTGACCGTATCCACCGCCGGAGGCAGGACTCCCATCACGTTAAAGCTGGCATTGAAACCCATGAACGGGCCGTCCACCATGCCGTAGCCGTTCAAACCGTCTCCGTCCCAGTCCTTTGACATCCAGTCCCAGACCTTATCAACCGGGTTGGAACCGCAGCCAGCGGTCTGCAGGGGCGACGGCCCGAAAACGGCCTTCGGCGCCCAGATATCCACTACATCGATGTCCGAGCTGGAACCCCAGTTAAAGAGCATGTGGGCGCCAAGCTCTCCCGCTCCGACGGTAAAGGTGATCGGAGCGCCCGCTCCGCAGCCGGGGCTCCCTGCCGGGCAGTCCGCGTAGACCGTGTAGGTGCCGGGTCCGTAAATGGCCACATCATGAGCCATCCACGTAATACCGAAGAACGGACAGGGGGAATCAAGCGTTGCATTGGAAACCTGGCCGGATACGTCAACCGAAGTCTTCATCGTCCCGTCCCAGGTGAAATGAACGTCATTGGTGCCGCCGGACAGACCGCCGGTCGGATCCAGCATGGTGAAATTGTTATTGGCCGTATCCACCCCGCCGGCGCCGCAGCCGGGAACGGCTGTTCCCGAACAGATTCCACCGGAACAAACGTCTTGTGTTGTACAGGCATTGCCGTCATCACAGGACACGGTATTAAAGGCATGCACGCAATTGCCTGTGGCTGCATCGCACGAATCGGTTGTACAGATATTACCATCATCGCAATTCCCGGCTTTTCCCGTACATACTCCGCCGGAACAAATATCTCCCGTTGTACAGGAATTGCCGTCATCACAGGACATATAATTTGAGATGTGCGTGCAATTTCCGGAAGCGGTATCACAGGAATCGGCTGTGCAGATATTTCCGTCATCGCAGTTTTTGGTTGCTCCCGCGCAAACCTGACCTGAACACGCGTCGTTCACAGTGCAGGGATTGCCGTCGGTACAGGATGTCCCATCCGGCTGTCCCGCGCACAGACCGCATCCCGGAACAGGGGTGAATACGCAAGCGCCCGTGGCCGCATCGCAGGTGTCGGTTGTGCAGAAATTGTTGTCATTACAGACCCTATTGGCATGGACACAAACACCGCCCACGCAGGAATCGGTCGTGCAGGCATTTCCGTCGTCGCAATTTACCGTCGTACACGGATCAGGACCATAGACGGGTTCATTGAACCAGTCAAGCAGGCGAATTCCGTCCGCGCGCAGGATGAACGCGTAGCCGGCAAAGGCATTGGCGTGCCATACAGCCCCGGCTGTTCCCGCGGGGACCACCGTCACATTCCAGGTGCCATCGGGATTCATTTTTCTGGACCCATCCGGGTTAAATGAATCCGCCGAGACCCAGGCGCCATCCGGGAGCACTCCGCCCCCATGAAAGGAGACGCGGCTGTAATAGTTCGGGGCCACGTCCCAGCGGTCCGTGTTGGCCGGATTGGTATTGTTGATGACCGCGTTGGATGAAAAGGTCTGCAGTTCAGAGCCGGCCCATACATTGATCGTCAACGTACCGTAGCTCCTCATTTCAAAGCGGGGAGCAACCTGAGTTCCCATGAAGACACGATTGGTCCCGCTATAGACGTCAAACGCGAAGTCAAAGGTCAACTGGCCGGCCATGACCTCGAGGGCGGCCGGATGCGACGCCAATACTGATCCGCACCATCCAATGGCTTCCGAGACGGGGTATGGCTGGAAGGAAAGAGACGTCACAACCTCTTGAGGAGGGTTCGCGCCGGTGGCATCCACGTAAGAGAAGGTATCATAATAGCCGAAATGCATATCAGCTTTATTGACCAGGTAATCGCCATCCAGGTCGATCAGCATATTGTTAAAAAGAGAACCCCGGTGGGTGGATGCGGAGTAATCTCCCGCCCTGTATGCCGTATAGTCGCCCGGCACGTCAAAACCCGGGGAGGTGTATCCCCAGTGATAAAAATTCACCTGTGCGTCCATATTGGCATTGGTGTAAACAGGGGTGTTCTGCAGGTCCTTTAAAATGGCGCCGGGAGCATCCGGTGTGAGCCGGTCGGGCCACAGTGTCGCCACATGCTGCCGCTGACCGAGAGTGCCGAATCCGTTGATCGACTCGAAATTCTTGGCATTTCTCCCGCCAGGGCCGGTATATCCCCAGTCATCGAACGTGATCGTGGAGATTCCCTCTCCTGCAAAGGAGTAACCATTGGATGCGTCATAGTGATCTGTCCAGACCGCGGCCATGGCCTGGGAACCCGGAAAAAGCAAACTCAGTGTTAGCAGTAATAAACCGATCAATTTTTTGTAACTCATGACTTCCCCTCCTTAAAAAACCAGATGCATACTTTGGTCTTTTGGTTACTAACTATTTTTGAAGAAGGACAACGCCTCATCAAGAAGCGCTGCCCATTGATTGAACTGATGACACGGGCCTTACCTAATTACAGACAGGCGCCGGTTGCCGGATCACAGGTGTACCCTGGATCACAGGTGACGGCGGTATTCACACACGTGCCCCAGCCCGTATCACAGGCATCGATTGTGCACAGATTGCCGTCGTCGCAGTTCATGGGCGTTCCCGTGCAGACCTTGTTTGCGCACACATCGCCTGTGGTGCATGCGTTGTTGTCGTCGCAGGACAAGGTATTGGCGGCGTTTACGCAACAAGCGGGAAGGAATGGAGCACTCGAGTCGGTGGTGCAGACATTCCCGTCATCGCAGTTCGTGGTCGCCCCGGGCTTGCAGACGCCGTTCAAACACACATCGCCCACCGTACAGTAGTTACTATCACTGCACGCTGCCGTGTTATTCGTAAACACGCACCCGGTCGCCGTGTTGCAGGTGTCGGTGGTACAGACCTTGTTGTCGTTACAGGTCCTGGTCGTGCTGACGCACACTTCATTGGAACACGCGTCCACGGTACAGGCATTGCTATCAGTACAGGCGGCCCCATTCGCCTTTCCTACGCACGAATTATTACAATCCGGCAACGGGGTAAACACGCAATTACCCGAGACCGGATCACAGGAATTGGTGGTGCACAGATCGCTGTCGTCGCAGGTCTTGGATGTTCCCGTGCAGACCGAATTTTTGCACACATCGTTTGAGGTGCAGGCGCTGTTGTCGTTGCAGGGCAAGGTGTTGGCCCAATGCACGCAACACTGGGCAATAATGGGAACATACGCGTCATTTGAGCAGACATTCCCGTCATCGCAGCTCCTGAGCACCCCGGACTTGCAGGCGCCGTTCAAACAATAATCGCCGTCGGTGCAGCTGTTTTTATCGCTGCACGACAACGTATTGTTGATGGTGAACACGCATCCATTCAACGTGTCGCAGGTGTCGCTGGTGCAGGCGTTATTGTCATTGCAGGTCCTGGCTGGCCCGGGCGCGCAAACACCGCCGGAGCAGGCATCGTTCACCGTGCAGGCATTCAAATCACTACAGGCCGTCCCGTCCGGCTTTCCATCGCACGGACCGCATACCTCTGTTCGCACACAGTTACCTGTCGTTGTATCGCAGGAATCGGTCGTGCACGCATCGTTGTCGTCGCAGTTCTTTTGCGTTCCCGCGCAGACCGAGTTTTTACAGACATCGCTTGTGGTGCAGGCGTTGTTATCGTTGCAGGACAAGGTATTGGGACTGTGCACGCAGCCACCCGCAATAATTGAAACGCACGAATCGGTTGTGCAGATATTCCCGTCATCGCAGTTCTTTGTTGTGTAGACGCACCCGGTTGCCGGATCGCATGAGTCATTCGTGCAATTACTGTTGTCGTTGCAGGTCCTGGCAGAGCCGGCACAGACTCCATTGGCACACGTGTCGGTCACGGTGCAGGCGTTGTTGTCGTCGCACGACAGCGTGTTGTTCGTAAAGACGCACCCGGTCGCCGCATTGCAGGTGTCCGTGGTGCAAACATTGTTGTCGTTGCAGGTAATGGGTGTGTACACGCACCCGGTCGCCGCATTGCAGGTGTCGGTGGTGCAGGCGTCGTTGTCGTTGCAGGTGATCGGCGTATGGGTGACAGCGCCTGTTGTTCTATTGCACGCGTCTGTCGTGCAGGCATTGTTGTCGTCGGTTACTACCGGGTTAAAAACGCACCCGGTCGCCGTGTTGCAGGTGTCCGTGGTGCAGGGATTGGCATCGTAGCAGAATCTCAATCCAAAGGTGCACCCGATCGTCGGGTTGCAGCTGTCGAAGGTGCAGGCATTGCCGTCGTTGCAGGTGATCAACGTGCCCTTGCAATGACCACCCGAGTCGCAGGCGTCGTTGGTCGTGCAGGCGTTGTTGTCGTTGCACGGCAGCGAGGGGGCGGGGGTGTAGACGCACCCGGTCGCGGGGTTGCAGGTGTCGGTGGTGCAGACGTTGTTGTCGTTGCAGGTGACTGTCGTGCCGCCCAGGCAGACACCGTCCGAACACGCATCACCTGTAGTGCAGGCATTGTTGTCGTCGCAAAGGTCCGTGTTTGGGCTGTAGACGCATCCGATCGCCGAATCACAGAAATCTTCGGTGCAGACATTGTTGTCGTTGCAGGTGACTGCCGTGCCGGCCAGGCAGACACCGTCCGAACACGCATCGCCTGTAGTGCAGGCATTGTTGTCGTCGCACGACAGCGTGTTGGGGGTATAGACGCATCCGATCGCCGGATCACATATGTCGGTTGTGCAGAAATTGCCGTCATCACAATGGTCATTGGGCACGGACGAGCATCCGGCTACCGGATCACACGAGTCCAGTGTGCAGGCATTGTTGTCGTTGCAGATGATCGGAGTGTGGGTAATAACGCCGGTCGTCGTGTTGCACGCGTCGGCCGTGCAGACACTGTTGTCGGTGATGACCACCGGAGTATAGACGCAGCCGGTCATCGCGTTGCAGGTATCGGTGGTGCATGGGTTGTTGTCATTGCAGGAAATGGTAAAGTACTGACACCCGGTCACCGTATTGCAAGTGTCCGTGGTGCAGACGTTGTTGTCAAAGCAGGCAATGGCTGTGTACACGCACCCGGTCGCCGGAACACAGGCGTCCGTGGTACAGGCGTTGTTGTCATTGCAGGGGGCATTCGCCGTAAATACGCACCCGGTTGCCGCATTGCAGGAATCGGTGGTACAGGCATTGTTGTCGTTGCAGAGAGCGTCTGAATGGACACAGGCGCCGGTTGCCGCGTCGCACGTGTCGGCGGTGCAGGCGTTATTGTCATTACACCGTGTGGCGGCGTCCGCGCACTTGACGCAGGCCGGGTCCGCGGGGCATGTTGTGCAATTCACACTGTTCTGACATACTCCTGTTGCCGCGGTACAGGTGTCCGCCGTACAGTCATTATTGTCATTGCACGTTTTCGGCGTGTAGACACACCCGGTTATGGAATCGCACGTATCCGTGGTGCAAAGGTTGTTGTCACTGCAGAACACGGGTGTGAACTTGCACCCGGTTGCCGGCGCACAGGAGTCTATGGTGCAGACGTTGAAATCGAAGCAAACAATGGATTTATACACGCACCCGGTGGACGCATTGCAGCTGTCGACCGTGCAGGCGCTGTTGTCATTACACACGATGGGTGTGTACACGCACCCGGTGGCCGGATTGCAGGTATCCACGGTACACACGCTGTTGTCATTGCATGCGATGGGTGTGTACCCGCAACTGCCGGTGGACGAATTACAGGTGTCCGCGGTGCAGGCGTTGCTGTCATTGCACTTGGGTGTGAAAACGCACCCGGTCGCCGAATTGCAGGTGTCAATGGTGCAGAGGTCGTTGTCGTTGCAGGTAATCGTTGTATGGACGCAGGCGCCGGTTGCCGCGTCGCAGGTGTCGGCGGTGCAGGCATTGTTGTCGTTGCAACGGGTGGCGGCATCACAGCAGGGACTGGTCGGGCCGAAATTGAAGTTGGGAGAGAAATTCTTGAACGGACCATCCACCATGCCCAAGCCGTTGATGCCGTTTCCATCAACGTCATATGACATCCAGTCCCAAACTATACAAGCCGCATTCGAGCCGCAGCCGTATGTCCACATCGGCGACGGCGCATACTTTGCATTCTGCTTCCAGACATTCACCACATCAATATCATTGTTGGCATTCCAGTTAAAGAGCATGTGAGCGCCAAGCTCTCCCGGTTGAACGGTAAAGGTCATCGAAGGGCCTGTTCCGCAGCCGGGACTTCCCGGCACACAACCTGAGTAAACGGTATAGGCGCCGGGGCCGTAAACAGCCACATCGTGCGCCGACCAGGAAACGCCATTATACATACAGGTGGAGTAAAGCACGGCATTGCCGATCTGGCCGGACACGGCGACCGAAGTCTTCGGGACCCCATCCCAGCCCCAAACAACGTCATTGGTGCCGCCGGCCGGGCTGTTGCCTAACGGATCCATCATGGTGAAGTTGTTGCCCGTGGTGACAGGACAGATGCTCGTATTAACGGTGTTTACACATTTGCCGGTAAGTGGATCACAGGAATCCACTGTGCAGCCGTTGCGGTCGTCACAGTTGTCGGCATGGATGGGTTGATTGACGCACCCGATAGCCACATCGCACCAGTCGGAGGTGCAGGCATTGTTGTCGTTACAGTCTTTGGATGTCCAGACGCACCCGGTCGCGGGGTTGCAGGTGTCGTTGGTGCATGCGTTGTTGTCATTGCAGACCATGGGGGTATAAATACAGGTGCCGGTGCCCGGATCGCAGGTATCGATCGTGCAGGCATTGTTGTCAGTGCAGACAATGGGGGTATGCACACAGTTGCCGGTGGCCGGATCGCACGCATCGATCGTGCATAGATTGTTGTCACTGCAATCCGTCACCATGTCGCAAAGACCGCCCGTTACTGCCTTGAAGATCTCAAAGTCCGTTAAAACACTTCCCGTACCGCCGGCCCCATACCAGACAACGGTGTTATAGTTATCGATCTGAGGATATTCGTTGGAGTAAATATTGTCGGTCAGCCGCGTCACGGCCCCGCCCCAGACAAATATTTGATTAAGAGCATCGGTCTGGTCCCCATAATCCGAGGTCCAGGTCACCCAGCCGTTGTCATTGAGCCGGGGACTATTTTCATAGTGATTAGGATCTTGTGAGATGTTTGTAGTGGTCCCGTTGCTCCGTAAGAAAATCTCCGTGTCCGTTGGCGACGTTTCCTCTGTCCAGGCTACCTGCCCCCCGACATTGATGCGAGGACTTGTGGCATCGAGCGTGTTATTCGTCAGGGGGGTAATGGTATTGTTGGATTTCTGATAATAATAGATTTCGTAGCTAGTGCCGCTCCAGCCTTGCCAAACAATGTCTCCCGCATCATTAATCTGAGGGGAATATTGGTTTCCGGTAGTGGTAAGCGCGGTGTTTCCTGCTGCGGTGTGCCGCCAGATGTTCGGCGGGGAGTATCCGTCCACGGCTGACGTCCAAACTATTTCGTCACTGTTATTCAGCCTCGGGTTGGTATCGTACATCGTGTTGGGCGAATTGGTTATCAGGATGCGATTACTGCCGTCGTAAAACATGATCTCATAGTCGGCGCCGTCGTAGCTTACCCAGACCACATGCCCGCTGTTGTTGATCTGGGGCAGGTCATTCCAATTCTGGACCAGGGGGTCGTCAATATCGATCCGGATAACGGCCTTGGTCGCCTTCGTGTAGCGCATGATGGCATTATGACCTCCGCTCGGCTGGTTCGATTGCACCCATACCACGTCCCCGACGTCATTGATCTGAGGATCGTTGTCACTGAGGTTATTGTCGGTCAGCCGGGTCGTGGTCGCGCTCGATGCCGCATAAACATAGATCTCAGCGTTTGAGACCCAGGCCATATCGCCGTTTTTGCTGATCACGGGATTCGTATCATCATAAAAGTTATTGGTCACCTGCAGGGTGGTATAGGCGGCGTAAACGGCCGGGGACATGGATCCCAGGACCAGAAGCATGCCTATACATAAGGATAAGACCATCAATAACCTTTTCATAATTACACTCCTTCGCGCTCTCGCATGTATTTCCGCTCTGCTCCCTGAACAGGGGCATCCATTTGACTCAATCTCTTCCGCAGGATCTTGTTGCAGATTGAACCAAGTGGATATCCCGGTTTCAGTTTATTGTAGTATTGTATTTCAAAAACGAGTATTGCCTTTCTCGCTCCGCACAACGTCTTTGCCCCCCGCCTGAATATAAAGTGCGTATTATGAAGCGCAGCGCCTCGTCAAGAGGCGCCGCGCTTTGGGTAAATAACCTACCACATAGTTTTACTGAACTTTAAGGGTCATTCTGTCGGTATCACTGCCGCCTATTGAACCCTTGTTGGTAATGACCAGTTTGCCCGCGTCTCCTACTGTCGGACAGTCTATGTTCAAGGGCGTATCAGTTGGAATGGCAACACCGTTCCATGTTCCGCTCGATACCGCCGGTCCTTTTCCCTGATGGCAGTCAACTGAAACAACCGAGCCGACACTAACGGTTACCGTGCTTGTCGTGGAACCAAGGATGCAACCGTCATTTGTCACCGAGAACAGAGTTTGTATCTGCAGGTCCACGTTGTTCGGGCTCTGTCCGCCGCCGCGAATGGTGACGTGCTTTACACAGATGGGTTCGCAGCGATCGAGATTCTCGTTGCAAACCGGTGTGGTTCCTGAACAAGAGCCGTTGATACCTACGCCGACGCAGGTACCGCCAGAACACGTGTCGTTCAATGTGCAGAAGAGACCATCATCGCACGGCAACGTGTTGTTGATGTACACAGTCTGGCCTGTTGCCGGATCACAGGAATCGTCTGTGCAGGGATTGTTATCGCTGACAACTGGACGCGCAGTATATACGCACCCGGTTGCCGGATCACAGGAATCATCCGTGCAGAGATTGCCGTCATTGCAGATGATCGGTGTGTGTGCGATACCTGTTGCCGGATCGCAGGAATCCGCAGTGCAGGCGTTGTGATCATCGGCGCTGATCGGAGTGTATACGCACCCTTGCACCGTATCACAGGTATCCGCTGTGCAGGCATTGTTATCGTTGCACGGCATTGGGTAGTTGACGCACCCAGTTGCAGGATCACAGCTGTCCATCGTACAGGCATTGTTGTCATTGCAGACAATGTCTGTGTGTACGCAGCCGTTTGCCGCAATACACGAATCGGCTGTGCAGGCATTGTTGTCATCGCAGCTGATCGGCGTGTTCACGCACCCGGTCGCAGGATTGCACGAATCGGTCGTGCAGGCATTGCCGTCATCACAAGCGATCGCCGTGTGGATACAGGCGCCTGTTGCCGCATCGCAGGTATCGGTCGTGCAGGCGTTGTTGTCGTTGCAGCGTGTTGCCGCATCAGCGCAGACACCCTGTGATCCCAGATTGAAGTTGGCATTGAAACCCGGGAACGGTCCGTCAACCATCCCGGCGCCGTTGATGCCGTCACTGTCAAGGTCCGATGACATCCAGGTCCATATTGTTGCCGCCGGATTGGAACCGCAATCCGCTGTCCACATGGCTGACGGTCCAAATACTGCGTTCGCTGCCCATACGTTCACCACATCGATATCCGTGGCAGGACCCCAGTCAAAGAGCAAGTGGCCGCCGATCTGACCCGCGCCAACGGTAAAGTTGATCGGAGCGCCAAGTCCGCAGCCGGGGCTTCCGGCCGGACAGCCTGAGTAGACCGTGTAAGTGCCGGGACCATAGATGGCCAGGTCATGCGCCGACCACGGAACACCAAAGAACGGACAGCTGGAGGAAAGGGTTGCATTGCCGACCTGGCCGGATACTGCAACCGAGGTCTTCATGGCCCCATCCCAGGCGAACGCGACGTCATTGGTGCCGCCCGCCAAATTGCCGCCCGGATCGAGCATGGAGAAGTTGTTGCTCTGAACGAGCGTACAGATGTTGGTGTTTACACATCCGGATGCCGGACTACAGGAATCGGTTGTGCAGGCATTCCTGTCATCGCAGCTGATCGCTGAATGAGCGCAGCCTGTTGCCGGGTCGCAGGAATCGGCGGTGCAGGCATTGCTGTCATCGCAGCTGATCGCTGTATTCACGCAGCCGGTCGCCGGATCGCACGAGTCGGTTGTGCAAGCATTGTTGTCATCGCAGCTGATGGTTGTGTTTACGCAGCCGGTCGCCGGATTGCACGAATCGGCTGTGCAGGCATTGTTGTCATCGCAGCTGATCGTTGTGTTCACGCACCCGGTCGCAGGATTGCACGAATCGGTCGTGCAGGCATTGCCGTCATCACAAGCGATCGCCGTGTGGATACAGGCGCCTGTTGCCGCATCGCAGGTATCGGTCGTGCAGGCGTTGTTGTCGTTGCAGCGTGTTGCCGCATCAGCGCAGACACCCTGTGATCCCAGATTGAAGTTGGCATTGAAACCCGGGAACGGTCCGTCAACCATCCCGGCGCCGTTGATGCCGTCACTGTCAAGGTCCGATGACATCCAGGTCCATATTGTTGCCGCCGGATTGGAACCGCAATCCGCTGTCCACATGGCTGACGGTCCAAATACTGCGTTCGCTGCCCATACGTTCACCACATCGATATCCGTGGCAGGACCCCAGTCAAAGAGCAAGTGGCCGCCGATCTGACCCGCGCCAACGGTAAAGTTGATCGGAGCGCCAAGTCCGCAGCCGGGGCTTCCGGCCGGACAGCCTGAGTAGACCGTGTAAGTGCCGGGACCATAGATGGCCAGGTCATGCGCCGACCACGGAACACCAAAGAACGGACAGCTGGAGGAAAGGGTTGCATTGCCGACCTGGCCGGATACTGCAACCGAGGTCTTCATGGCCCCATCCCAGGCGAACGCGACGTCATTGGTGCCGCCCGCCAAATTGCCGCCCGGATCGAGCATGGAGAAGTTGTTGCTCTGAACGAGCGTACAGATGTTGGTGTTTACACATCCGGATGCCGGACTACAGGAATCGGTTGTGCAGGCATTCCTGTCATCGCAGCTGATCGCTGAATGAGCGCAGCCTGTTGCCGGGTCGCAGGAATCGGCGGTGCAGGCATTGCTGTCATCGCAGTTGATCGTTGTGTTTATGCACGCGCCGGTTGCCGGATCGCACGAATCGGTTGTGCAGGCGTTGTTGTCATCGCAAACCTTGCCGGCACAGAGATCCACGGCCAAGCAGTTGCCGGTTGCCGGATCGCAGGTCGAACCTGTCGGGCAGATAACCGCTGTGAACACGCAGCCGGTCGACGCATTACAGGTGTCGGTGGTGCAGGCATTGCTGTCATCGCAGCTGATCGGTGTGTAGGTACAGCTGCCGGCTACGCATGCATCCGTTGTGCAGACGCTGCTGTCGTTGCAATCAGCGTTCGTAATGCATGCTTTGCAAATGCCGTCGAGCGGATCACAGCTCTGACCTGCGGCGCAGCTGATCGGTGTGTGAACACACGTGCCTGCATTACAGGAATCAGTTGTGCACGCATTGCCGTCGTCACAAGAACCAACACAGGGAACCATCACATTGAAGTTGGCATTGAAACTCAGGAACGGACCATCCACCATGGGATAACCGTTTTTACCGTCGTTATTCGAGTCGCTTGACATCAAGTCCCAAACTTTATCGGCCGGATTGGAACCGCATGCCCCTGTCCACAAGGCTGACGGCGCAAACACGGCGTTCGGAGTCCAGACATCCACCACGTCGATGTTCTTACTGGCGCCCCAGTCAAAGAGCATGTGGGCGCCAAGCTGTCCCGCGCCAACGGTAAAGTTGATCGCGGTGCCTGTTCCGCAGCCGGGGCTTCCCGCCGCGCAACCTGCGTAGACCGTATAGGTGCCGGGACCATAGATAGCCACATCATGGGCAAACCAGTTAATACCCTGGAACTTACAGGTTGAGGAAATTACCGCATTGGAGATCTGGCCGGCTGCGGCAACCGAGGTCTTCTTGGTGCCATCCCAAGCGAAGATGACATCATTAGTACCGCCGATCGAGGCGCCGGTCGGATCGACCATGGTAAAGTTGTTATTTATACTATTTATCGGGCAAATCGAGGTATCGAGTGTGTTGACGCAGCCTGTTGACGTAACGCACGAATCGGTCGTGCAGACATTGCTGTCATCACAGTTCTTCGTTGTATGTCCGCATAGATTGTTTGCGCACGTATCCGTGGTGCAGGCGTTTGCATCGTTGCACGATGCCGGTACGACCGCCACATGTGTGCATGCATTGTTTGTGCACCCGTCCGTGGTGCAGATGTTGTTGTCGCCGCACGTTGCCGGTACGGTCGCCGTGTGTTTGCATAGATTGTTTGCGCACGTATCCGTGGTGCACATGTTGTTGTCGTTGCACGCTTGCGGTAAGACTGCCGCATGTCCGCATACATTGCCGACGCATGTATCA
>Ga0265292_1001892_pt1 | contig 16430 bp, 12 predicted proteins | sample Munlanlewell296A_FD_189080 | JGI IMG/M metagenome (GOLD analysis project Ga0265292, IMG submission 189080) | Leachate microbial communities from a municipal landfill in Southern Ontario, Canada - Leachate well 296A | ecosystem: Engineered > Solid waste > Landfill > Unclassified | place: Canada... | reverse complement strand
TTTCATCTGCTTTACTCGTTGAACGTTCTGCAGACCAAGGGGCAAATGGCAATGTAATAGAAGCCATAATACTATACATCCAATCGGTTTCTTGCATTGGCATTCCTAAAGCGATTTGCTGAATTGCGTCAACGGAACGCGGACCGCCGGTCAAGATCATACCGTTTGGCATGCGCATGACCATTGCCTGGACCATCAGGTCGGGGATAAGGTCTTGATCTGCCGAGGTGATCATTGATTCATTCATTTCCTTCATTCTATCCATTGCAATAAGGAACGGATTAACTTGTTTCACTTTCTCTGCTAATTGAAATTCTGAAACGTTCATCGAGCGTGTAGCAAGAATACTATCGGTTGTTATTGCAGCCGAGAAGTCATCTCTACCCAACAATGAATAAATAGTATTTTGAGTAGTAATCCGTTGTGACCGCATTCCTATTAATTTAGATTTTTCAGATGATACTTCGGCTTGAATAGTCAGCAGATCCGCCTGTCTCATTCTATTAGTTTGAACGTGTGGCTGCATAGACTGTGCGAGTTCATTCAAAAGTGATATTGTCCGTTGTTGTACCTCTATGTGTCGATCAATTAGCCATAACTGATAGTAATTCATCTTGATTTTTGCGCGTAATTGCACTGCAAATGAACCTTGATTTTGTTCAAGCACTTTCCCTTTCTTCTTTTCCACTTCGGACATTGCCGATAATTTCCCACCCAGCATGAACATTTGCGATATTGACAAATTGTTTGAGATTGCATCATTCAGAACATTTAAACTATTGCTTGGTATCTGGCTGAATTCCAATCCAACGGTCGGCGCAGGCAACGATTGTGAACCGGCAGCACGAAAACCGGTCGCTTGAATTTGATATTCAAATGATTTCAGTTGCGGATTATTCTTCACTCCTTCCCTGATCAATGAATCAACAGACTGTGCCTGAACAATTGTTGCCAAAACAAGAAAAGAGAACGTGAGCTTGATATATATGATTTGCATGATTATTCCCCTTCCTTAATAAATTCTGCCATCTTCGATACTTCCAGTTTTCCTTTTCGGAGGGCTCGTTCTTTCATCATCACAAATAACACCGGAGTTACAACAAGCACGTGAACTGCTGAAGTAAACAATCCACCGATCATCGGTGCAGTTAACGGTTTCATCACATCTGCTCCTGCACCTGTTGACCACATAACAGGAATAAGTCCGACCATACTACACGCAACGGTCATGAGTTTTGGCCGTAATCGTAAAACCGCGCCCTCTACTGTTGCATTGTAGATATCGTTGTTTGTTATTTCGCCACGTTCTCCGCGTTGATACGCTTTTAATCTTTTGTCGAGCGCTTCGTGCAAATACACGACCATCACAACACCTGTTTCTACTGCAATCCCATATAGGGCAATAAACCCGACCCACACCGCGACAGATAAATTATATCCAAGGATGTATATCATATAAACACCCCCGATTAGGGCAAAAGGTACAGAAAGCATCACAACAAGGGATTCCACATAATCTTTGAACGTGAAGTAGAGTAGAACAAAAATGATCAAAAACACCACGGGCATAATATAAGTCAGTGTTTGCTGCGCACGGACTTTATGTTCGTATTGTCCGCTCCATGTATATGAATATCCGGCAGGGAGTTTTAGATTCTGACTGATAGCTTTCTTTGCATCTTCCATCGTATTACCCATATCTCTGCCACGAACATTCATATACACTATTGCACGAAGTTGGCCATTCTCGCTACTGATCATTGGCGGTCCGGTAACAACGTTTACTTTTGCTAATTCAGATAGGGGAATGTATGTCAATTCATTGGAAGTGGATTGATCCATCAATGAAGATGAAGCAAACGATGATTGTTGAATCGGTGTTTGCTGAGACTGTGTTGGCTGTGAGGAACCCATCGATGACATTCCCGACGAACCAGAGGAAGGTACACTCTGTCCCATACCAGAGGAAGAAGGCATCGATGCGGATGGAACACTTGAACGGACTGGAATCAATAAACGATTCAATTCTTCGATGTTATCTCGATATTCTCGTTCAAATCTCAAACGAATAGGAAAGCGCATTCTTCCTTCAAGGACAACCCCAAGATTTTGGCCACCGATAGCAACTTCAACGATATCTTGAAGGTCACCGATGTTCATCCCATAACGAGAAAGTATTTCCTTTTTGGGAGCGATGTCAACGTAGTAACCATTCCCAATTCGTTCGGCAACGATATCGGCAGCCCCGGGAACATCCTTTAATATTTGCTCTGCTCTGATTGCATAATGTTCAAGAGTATCCAGTCTGTCGCCAAAGATCTTGAAGCCAATATCTGTTCGAACGCCAGTAGAAAGCATGTTGATGCGGTTGATGATCGGCTGAGTCCATCCATTACGTGTGCCGGGGATTTGTAACATTGCATCCAATTCCTGAACAATATCTTTTTTGGTAATGCCCGGACGCCATTCGTCCTTTGGCTTGAGGATGATTATCGTTTCAATCATACTGATTGGAGCATTATCCGTTGCCGTTTCCGCTCGTCCAGCTTTTCCAAGCACGTGATGCACTTCGGGAACACTGCGAATAATCTTATCTTGAAGCGATAAAATTCGGGCGACCTCTGTAACAGAAGCATTCGGAAGTGTAACAGGCATATATAACAATGAACCTTCATCCAGAGGCGGCATGAACTCTGATCCGATAGAAAGAAGCATCGGGACTGTTATTACCAACGCAATGATGTTTATTGCGATTGTGATTTTACGGTATTTCAATACCCAATGAATGACTGGTTCATAGATCTTAATAAAGAATCTTGTGACTGGATTAACCGTTTCGGGTTTGAAATTACCACGCATCAGCATCGTCATCAACACAGGAATGAGTGTAATGACGACTGCTGCAGATGCTATCATTACAAACGATTTTGTGTAAGCAAGGGGATGAAACATCTTGCCTTCTTGCCCTGTTAGTAAAAAGACTGGGAGGAAGCCGACGAGGATGATTAGCTCCGAAAAGAATATTGCTCGACCAACTTGTTTTGCCGACATGATCGAAATGTCCTTATACTCATCATTGGTAAGGTGTCCTTTTTTTGCAATTGCATTCGCTATGTTTCGGTATGCATTCTCAACCAACACCACCGAGGAGTCTACAATTACTCCTATCGCCAGCACAATTCCGCCAAGCGACATAATGTTTGACGTAATACCAAAGAGATACATCAAAATAAATGCAAGCAAGATTGAAACTGGAAGTTCAATAAGAATCCTGACAATCGATCGAAAATGGAGAAGGAAAAGCGATACTACAATTGCAACTGTGATACTTGCTTCAATCAATGCACGATCTAATGTTCCGATTGCCGCTTCAATTAATGTTGACCGATCATACGATGGAACGATTTCAACCCCGGGAGGAAGCCCCGGTTTAATCTCTTCAATCCGTTGTTTCACTCTATCGATAACTTCACGTGCATTAGCGCCGGTTCGCATAACAACAATACCGCCGACCACTTCACCTTCACCATCTTTATCTAATAATCCTCGGCGAATATCTCCTCCAAGCTGCACGGTAGCTACATTCTTTACAAGAATTGGAATGCCGTTCGGCCCTTGTTTGACTAAGACATTCTCAACATCTTCTGTTGAGGTGATATACCCTTGCCCCCTTACAAAATATTCGGCGTTGCTGATTTCGAGTAATTTGCCACCCACTTCATTGTTATTCCGCTGAATTGCGCTGGCCACTTCTCCAATAGTGAGATTGTATGCCCGCAGTTTATTGGGGTTCACATCCACTTGATATTGCTTGACGAATCCCCCAATGCTTGCGATTTCTGCAACGCCTTCTACCGAAACAAGTTTGTATCGAAGATACCAGTCTTGGACAGATCGGAGTGAAGCGAGATCATAGTTCTTTCCTTCAACGGTATACCAAAAAACGTGACCAACACCTGTTCCATCAGGACCAAGAATTGGTGTGACATTTTGAGGGAGTTGAGCGCGAACAAGGGAAAGTTTTTCAATAACTCGGTTACGAGCGAAATATAAATCCGTATTGTCATTAAAAATGACAAACACGAATGACATTCCGAACATCGAGGTTGCACGAACGGCTTTTACTTCAGGCAGTCCTTGCAACGCTGAGGAAATAGGATAGGTTACTTGTTGTTCAACGATTTCCGGTGAACGCCCCATCCATTCGGTAAAGACAATCACTTGATTTTCGGAAAGATCCGGAATAGCATCAACTGGCAATTTGATTACTGCGTATATGCCGAATCCGGTAATAAGAACGTAGATTAAAATAACAATGAAGCGGTTCTTAGCACTCCAATCAATAATTCTTTCGATCATACCTTCTCCAAAGCAAAATGAATTACAATACATCGGTAGACGCAGCGAAATGCGCCGTCCAATACATATCTATCGCTTTGGATAATTTAAATGAGGAAAGAACTTACTTGGATGTAAATGTCAACACATGAATGGGAGACAACACTATGGGGGGGATGCGGTATAGCTAATGTTTGTGCAACAATTTCAACAGTATTGCACTCCGGCACTTCGGTTTCAATAGCCAATAAGAGGGTTTTCTGAGAGAGTTCTGAAGAGACAATCGCTTTTACATTATTCACACCACCGATTATTTTTTCGGAATAGCAAGAAGGATTGATACCTTTGATTGATGGAGTTTTTGATGAAGCGACATTAGTACAGCTATTATCATTGTCGCAGCAGCATACAGTAGACTTACTCATTGCACAAAACCCGACGACCGTAGTAAAACCGGTGGATGTCATCGTCATCACAACGAGTAAAAAGATATGAACAGCTTTATGGAAGAAATGCTTTTTCATCTATGTATGGTTGAACAGCACTTTAGAATATTTCGTTCCCTACTGTAGTCACAGCCAAAGAATAAATCCATCAAAATCGTGCCAGCAGCTCACCGTAATATACAGCTGTATTTATAGAGTATCTTCTTTCTAGAAATCTTAACAATGGTTTTTATGGTGAATGCAAACGAAGACCCGCCACGAAGTGGTCCCTTAGGGAAAAGGTCGAGAGAGGAATCTCGTTTTTGTTTTTGAGTACAAAAACAAGATTTTTCACCCGCTACAGCGGGATCGAATTGACAATGATTAGGAGTTTTTGAGACAGCTTCTAATAAAAACAAACCGAATTCAATCTTAACAATGATGACTTTGTAATTGGGAATACTTCTGCACGAAAACGGCGATACTTTCTCAAAATCGTATTGATTGTGGTTATTCTATTGTTGTGATTGCTTTGTACCTGCTAAACTTTCAATGCATTCACCGGTTCAATGAAACTGGCTTTTTTTGCCGGATACGCACCGAATAGAATCCCGATTCCCATTGAAATCGCAAATGAAATCGCTGTTGCTTCAAATGAAAGGCGAATAGCAACATCGGTGAGTAATCCAAGGAGGTACGCACCGGCAGTGCCAGTGAGAATTCCTACGAAACCGCCTGCAACGCATAATATGATCGCTTCAAGTAGAAATTGGAAGAGAATATCATTGGTCTTTGCTCCCACTGCCATTCGCAATCCTATCTCGGGCTTTCGGTCGTTGATGGAAAGAAGCATTGTTGCCAGAATGCCGACACCTCCTACAAGCAGTGATAGCGCCGCAACACTGACGATGAGCTGCGTGAACGATTCGCGTGCTTCATTTTCCACCTGAACTGCGGTATACACATTTTGGATCTTAAAATCGTCTTCCTTGTTGTCGATCTGCAATCTGTGCCGTTCTCTGAGAACAGCGCGTATTTCTTTCTCAATCGTTGGTATTTTCTCTTTGCTGCCTGCCTTTACATAAATATTTTTTATGTAATCGACATTCATTACCCGTCGTAGACCGGTATTGAAGGGGATAAAAATAATATCGTCTTCATTTGCACCATCATAACTCGACCCTTTTGCCTTTAACACTCCTATTACTTCAAAAGGAATCGTATTTATCTTAATCACCTGGCCGATCGGGTTGATATTGCGGAATAAATGCTCAACGAATTTTTGTCCTATCACGGCGACACGAAGCGAGAGCTTGTTGTCTGTGTCCGAATAAAATCGCCCCGTAGCAAGGGGAAAATTTCTTATTGATGAAAATGACGGATATGTACCGATAATTCTCGCTATCGTTGAACCATTTTCATATTTCACCACTAATGTCCTTTCTTGTGTCGGGGATACTGAGGACACCTTGGCACACTCTTCGGCGATAGCGATCGCATCCTTTTCCTTCAATGTCGTTACAGTGTTTGATTGACGCCTTCTCCCAACTACTTCTTTAACAGTACCTGCATTCACCGTTATGACATTGCTTCCCATTGCTTCAATCTGGGAAAGCATTTTTTCTTGAGATCCGTCTCCAAGCGATACTATAATGATTACCGATGTAATTCCGACAGCAATTCCTGCAAGCGACAACACGACACGCAGTTTGCTCAGGAATAACATCCGTCTGACAGATTTAATGATTCTCAATACCTTCATCATATTCTGCTATCGAAGAGATTCAACTGGAATGAGACCAGCCGCTTTTTTTGCCGGGAAATATCCCGCAGCAATACCCACGACGGCAGAGATGATGGAGCACATAAACACTGCACCCCACGAAATTGAGAACGGCATATTCATGAATTTCGTAATTTGAGTCAAAAGAAGTATTCCAACAACAATTCCAGTTAATCCGCTGATTATCGTAATTGAAGCAGCTTCTATAAGGAATTGCATGGTGATATCTTTCGATTGTGCACCGACTGCCTTTCGCAATCCTATTTCTTTTGTACGCTCACTCACGGAGATCAGCATAAGGTTGATAACGACAATTCCACCGACAAACAATGAAACAAAAGCAAGCAGAGGCAGGTAAAGATTGAATGTCTTTGAAGCATTCGCAATCAATTCTTTTACCCTAACGGGCGTGATCACCATAAAATCATCCTCTTCGGTTGCATTAATGGAATGCTTTTCTCGCAGCATACTTTTAATCTGCTCCGCAGTTTCGTTGATCCTCTGTTCATCACGTACTAAATATTTTACGAACATCACATACTCAAGATTGGCGACCCGTCGCATAACAGTATTCAACGGAATGAGTATCTCATTGTCCTTATCAGTTCCGTGCGGATCCAGCCCGCGCGGTCCGATTGTTCCGATCACCTGAAACGGGACGTTGTCGATTTTAATCATCTGGCCGACGGGGTTTTCATTGCCGAACAATTTCTCCCGGACATGCGGTGTAATCACCGCTACACGTGCCAGGTTGCGGTTTTCTTTTTCGGAGTAAAATCTTCCTTCTGTAACCGCGAGATTAAACACACCTTCTGCCGCAGGCGTTTGGCCGGAAATATCGACAAGCGTATTGTTGCCGTTTGCCTGCGCTTCTTTCCCTGACAAATGCTGAACGGCGTCCCACATAAGAATATTTCCGATCTGTTCAGCGATTTCCTCAACGTCAGCAATTTTCAAATTGCCCGTAATAGCCACCGGGCGGTTTGGTGCCACTCTCCCTCCTCCAGAGACGACCATAATTGTATTGGAACTGAAAAATTTTTGGACCTGTGTCATAATCTTTTCTTCCGTCCCTTTGCCAAGCGAAATGACAACCGTCAGGGATGCAATGCCAATCATAATACTGAGCATCATAAAAATGGCGCGCACTTTATGCGTCCAAGCAGCTCTAAAACCACTTTTTAGTATTCGTGCTTTCAACATACTATCCTCCAGAATAATGTTGCATCGTTTGTGGGCCATGGCGGTAAAAAAACATGCCGGTATTCCAAATATATTCCTGCAAATCCATACTGCTGTTAGTGTTGTTCTTATTTATCGGTGATAATAGTCCCATCAACGATCTTAACTATTTTCTGTGCGCAGGAAGTATTTTTCGTATCATGCGTGATAAGAATGATTGTTTTTCCTTTGGAATGCAGCTGTTTGAAAATATTCATGATTTCCGAGCCCGATGCCGAATCCAGATTGCCGGTGGGTTCGTCGGCTAATATAATATCCGGATCGTTTACAAGTGCCCGCGCTATGGCCACACGCTGCTGCTGTCCGCCGGAGAGTTCCGCCGACGTATGATTGATTCTATCTCCCAAACCAACCTGAATTAACGCCTTTTCAGCGAGGCCGCTGATATCAATTTTGTTGGAATAGATCAACGGTAACTCTACATTATCCTTAGCGCTTATGTTTGGCAGAAGGTGAAATTGCTGGAACACAAATCCGATTTTCTTATTTCGAATATCAGCAAGCTCATCAATGTTCATGGTGGAAACTTCCTTCCCGTTAAACAGGTAACTCCCGGAATCCGGAACATCCAGCAAACCGAGAATGTTCATTAGACTCGATTTCCCGGAACCTGACGGTCCGACAATTGCCGCAAATACACCTTGTTCAATCTGCAGCGTAACATTGTTAACTGCATTAACTGGTGTTCCGTTTTCTTTCCTGTACGTTTTATATAACTTGGCAACGGATATCATGGAAACTCCTTTGTGTAAAAATTATTTTATGACGACATTTTCTTTTTCAGAAAGTCCTGACAGCACTTCATAATACTTTTTGTCGTTTATTCCTGTAGTGATATATCGCTTATCAACCCTCCCATTTGTCAAAACAGTGACGAACATTTTATCGCCTTCTATCTGGACAGAATTTTTCGGAACTACCAAAACATTCTCTTTCGCTTGTGTGAACGTTTGTACTGTCGCTGTCATCTCAGGGCGAAGCACCTTGTCTTTGGGAAGGACGATTTTCACGACAGTAACATAATTAACGACATTGTTCTGGATCTCAGCTTTGGGGTATATTGTTTCAACTGTCCCTTCAAACGTTTCAGCGGGATACGTGTCTATAGTGAATGAGACGTGCTGTCCTTTTTGTATTCTGCCGATATCAGTTTCATCTACATAAGCCCACAGTTCAAGCTGTTCCAGATCGATAATTGTCACGAATGTCGGAGAGAGAAAACCTGCGGCAACTGTTTCTCCTTCCTGTGTTGAAATGGAAGCTACAACACCGTTAATCGGGGAGTATATATTTGTGTAACCACGCTGCAGATCGGCATACGTATACTCGGCTTCAGTTTGTTTTAGTTTTGCCAACGAGAGCTCGAATATTTTCTCTGTTGCTTCAAATTGCCGGAGTGACAGAACATTTTGCTCATACAGAGTCTTATCTCTCCGTAATTCCCGTTCTGCATATGCATTTTCAGTTGCAGCTATCTCTCTCAGCGCAAACATTTTATCTTTTTGGGATTGATATGTCCTTGGATCAATGAGTGCGAGCGGGTCATTCTTCTTCACTGTTGAACCGGTTTTGACGAAAAGATTCACTACGACACCGGAAACCTGTGCACCGACTTTCACTTCGGCTCCCACTTTTGGTTTGATGATTCCTGTTGCTATTATCGATTGGCTAAGATCTCGCCGTTGAACCGAAACAGTGACAAATCGGGCAATATCTTCTTGTTCACTACTTCTTGAGGTAATGAAAAAATAGGCTGACGCAAAAAAAAGCAGTACGAGTATTATGGCAACGAAAGTTATTTTCATGCGTTGGTGTCCGTTATTATTGGGAAAGTATTCAACTAAAATCTTCACAATGATACGGCTTCATAAAACGAAAGTAGTCCCAAAGTATCTTTTAGGACAACAAGTTTTAAGAAATGTTGAAAGCGGTGAAATTAACGGAGTTTTCTTCGGTATTCTGTTGGGGTAAGACCGGTGTGTATTTTAAAAACTGACTGAAACGCAGATTTTGAAGAAAATCCCGCTTCATAAGCCAGGCTAAGCATCGTGAAATTCATATTACGAGGGTCAGCGATTAATCTCTTTACTTCTTCTACTCTGTACTTGTTTATAAATGTATAGAAGTTTTCTCCTGTTGCATTGTTGATCAACGATGAAAGCTGATTGCGAGTCATGCCGACCTGTCCGGCAAGATCTGTGAGCGTGAGCGCTTCATTCAGATATGGCTTTGATTTTTGGAGATAAACGATAACCTTTTGCAGTGTTTCAACGTTCCGTGCCACTGATTGGATATCGGTTTTATCCGGTCTGGACTGACGTGTTCTTTCGTCCTGGGCAGCGTTGATCGAAAGGACTTCTTCTTGAAACAATCCGTTATGGCCAAGCGCAAAAATTGTACATGAAAGTCCGAAACACACAATAGTGTCGATAATATTGTAGTGCTCGGTGTGGAATGCGATAATAACTGTCAGAACGAGGAGAAAAAGGAATAGACCAAACACATGAATAAAATCCTTCATCCACGAAAGTGTTTTTCCCTCAAGGTTTGAAAACTCAGATTCAACGGCGAGTCTATGTCTTTGCAAAACGGAAAGGATGCTCCACCAATAATAACCAAATTGAAAAACAATCAGTGCCCAGACAGCTTTGCTAATAATCAGTCCTTTTTCATGCAGGAAATTGGAATAGGAAGATGTGCTATGCGTCCATACGGGCATTAAAATAAATATCAGGAGTACGAAGGGGATAAAGTGGAGAACATCGGTCCAAGTAATCTTCCTGGTGCCGATGAGTTCAGAGATGTAAAAGGAAAGCAGTGGTCCTATAAGAAGAACGAACGGTTGCCGGATTTTATATGGACTGTCAAAAACCTCCGTTGCAAGCAGCGAGTGCAAGATGCTTACTGATAGTACGATCAGTAACGCTGCCAAAACCTTATTTGAAGTTCTTTTCTTATTCTTTTTTGTGGTGAGAAGCATGCCAAGGAAAAATCCCTGCGCAGCTCCGGCACTGATAATGATTTCGATTATTTTGGAGATCAAGAGGAGAACCATCACCAGAATCCTTTGTTCTTTGTTACTGTAATTTGTGAAATATATTTGTCGAATAAAAGAAATTATAGTTGCGCAGGGCGTTATTTCAGGAAGTACTGTATATAGCTTCAGGGAAAAGAATTTTACTAAAACAACAACACTGATGCCTGTAACGTCGGGACCTATTTGAATTCGCTGTTCAGTTTCCTACAGAGCAAAATACCCGAGGTACGTGCGTGTATTTTTGTTCTGATGCGGGGTGAATCCCGCCAGACCTTGGCGGGAGGTCGTAAAAAATACTCCGCTGGAACATCAATCTTCCAATGATGTCCAAAAAACATCTGTAAAAAATGTTGTCCTTTGCCGTTCTGAACATCAAATCGTATTCGTAAGTTAATGGTAACATTCCGAGTGATTGTTTTGCTTGGAGTATAGCGGGTACTTGCGATTTTATCCTGAGATATGTTCTTTTCAAAGAAATCACTATATTAAAACATGAAGATTGTGACTCTTATTGTTTTGGCTTGCGGCACATGCATAAAGTCGAGAGGTCAAAATAGCTCAGATATTTGTCCTATCTCAACAATGATGGATTGTTTGGAAATGGTGGAGTGGGCGGATAAAGTAATTACATTGTAGATAATGGAGTTTTATATTAAAAGAACACTCTCATCCACAATTCTACTTTTTGTTGAAATGCTTTGCTACCATACTCCGTTTCATTTCCTCCGGAAATGAGTGACGGCCAGAGAATAAACTCAATATTCGTCACCGGTTTGTAGTTCAACGTAACCGAAAGCAAAAAACTCTTATCAGCAAGATGAACAATGGAAAACACTGAAGGAGTGAAATACAACCATTCGAATGGTTCGGGATAAGTTAGTTTGATATATGCATAATCGTTGGATAGATTCGTGCCGTGGAAATACATTTGGTTAATCTTCGTCACCTGTTGTATCATGAGAGGATTTTTACTCTGTGTCGTCGTCGCGAGGAATCGCTGATACATTTCCAATTCCGCAGTGCTCATGCCAAAATCTGTGTGGTAATATTCCGCGATCAGCGTTATGTTCGATTCGTGTAAATACCGAAATCCTGCAAGTGTGCTGATACCATGGCTGTTGTTCGATGCGACAAGATTATTCACAATGGAAAAAGTCTCAACATTTCTGCTATATCCAAGCTCCCCATGAATTTCCAAATTATCCGTTATGTTACTCGAGAAATCCATACCGATTCGTTTTGGAGTCTGAATACTGTAGAATGCCAGTACATCAATATCGGTGTTCCATAAGAGCAGCGATGTTCTGAAGGAAAGATCAGTGTGTTTTAATTCCGTGAACCGATTTCCTGTACTGCCGGAAGCCGGAATGACAACGAATAGGAAGGATATATTTTGAAGCGGTCCGGTAGAAAAACTTTTGATATACTCAATATTAGCGGAAAGCAAACCCGATTGTGCAAGTTCTGGATTTTCCGGATCTTTGACAGGATTAACAAATCCAACCGGATTGAATGCATACCCTTTTCCCCAATTATACACCCGCTTTCCTGCTTGAAGGGTTGTATGAAAAGATAGGTTTGCCTCGCTGTACGCTTCAAGAATGTTCACTGAAGCATCGGAATCACCGAAGTACGTTGCGTGTGTTTTGAGAACAAACCCCAGATCACTCGTACTGTATTCAGCATTCAGGTACGGTTCAAGCCGGTATTGAGTGAGAAACGGTGATGACGGTTTATTGAAAGGAAAGAGTAAATAATACTGAGGTGCACTTTCGCGCATATGAAAGAATGTAAACTTTGCATCAAGATTTCCACTCCATTCCAGAGACTTCTTCTCTTCCATACCATCTTCAGCAGTTTCCTCTTCCTGTGCCATCACCACGACAGATGGTACAAACATCAGAATGAAAATACATTGCCGATATGATCGCATTATCGTAAATCTCCCAGTTTTCCCATAAAATTTTGTGTAAACACTTCATCGGGGAATTGCCGTTTTCTTATTGTCTGATAGATCATCAGTGATCGGTAGCCGCGATATAATGGACTATACGTTTCTATTACTGAGGGACGAAAAAGTCCCGCACCGAAATTCTTATCCTCCTTGAATTCCAGCGTTTTAATAAGCATTCCGCTGGCAGAGTACGCTTCCATCTTTCTGAGTATTTTTTTCTCTTTTGTTATCCACATCTTCAGTTTATCGTAAGCAACAGTTTTATTTTTTGCCTTCAGTTTTAGAAGATATTCCTCATGTGTTCCGTCACCGTACGTAGCGTCATACTCAACAGAATATTCCAACTGCATGATATCGGCATTGTTGAATACGCCTCCCACAACGGATTGCAGGCTTGTGATGCGTATCGGTTTGTTGGTGCTCGGAATATAGAGCCACATGTTGTCACCCAGACGAAGCGTTGCCCGTCCTTTTTCGCTTGCCGGCAACAAATACAATATGGCAATCTTATCATTTCCTTTTTTTACCGTATAAAAGGTGAACTCCTTTTTCGATCCGTCCGGTTCTTCATTAATCAGTTTTCGTTTCGCCTCGTATGATTCTGGCATTAAATTATCATCCACCATTTTCAGGAGTTCATTTGCGTCCTGGGAAAAGGCCATCAGGCTGCTTGCTATCGCAATAATCATTGCATTTATAATTTGCTTCATTGTAGTATCCCATCTATTTATCAATCTTCTTTTTTTCATGTGATATGATGTAGCACAGTGTAAGTTACACATGACCTAATGCATCCACCGGTTCCATTTTTGATGCTTTATACGACGGCTGGAATCCCGCAAACAAGGATACAAACATTACGGTCACTGCTACCCAGATGATCTCACTGACGGGAATACTCGGCGCAAGGGACACATCCATTGTGCCAAAAGTAAAATTGATCTTGGTCATATTCATAATCCATAGTGCGCCAAGGCCTATGACTATGCCGACGATTGTACTTAGTAACCCCATCGCAAATCCTTCTACGAGAAACAGGGTAAGAATTTTACGCGGCGGCGTTCCCATGGCTGCAATTGTGCCGATCTCGCTGATCCGTTCATACACCGACATGGTCATAATATTGAGGATGCTGACTAAAACGATGGTCATCAGGATGAATTTAACGACTATGATAAGAAGGTCAACAATACGTGTTATACTTGCAAACGGAGAGAGTTGTTCCCACGTGTGTACTTCGAATGGTGACTGATTTGAACCAAGCGTAGTTTTAAGAGAAGAGGAAACGGCGTTGAGGTTGTCGAACTGTTGTAGATGAATTGCAATTTCCACGACTTCCAGTTGATCCATTCGTAATAATGTGATGGCATCATCGATATGAATGCTTCCGTCCTTTCCAGATGGTCCAAAAATGGCTTCTGTCTCAGCTGCGATTCTGAGAGTAATAGCATTCACTGACCCTTCTTTATTAGTTGCCACCAGCACAATGTCGTCCCCCGCTTTAAGCGAGAGACCGTTCATCAAGTTTTCCGGGATTAATATTTCTCCTGGTTTCACAAACCTGTCCGGATCAGGAATATTTCCTTTGATCCTTTTCACAAATCCCGGAAGAGTACGATTCTCTTTCTCCGGATAAACTGCATTCAGTCGAATATTCGATGTCTGCGCATAGTTGCTGATCATTGCACCAAATTTTATGCGCGGGCTATACGATTCGATCTCTGGATTGTTGTTCAAGACCGTTTCAACAGATGCAAGTTCACTTCCGGTAAGGGTCAGATTCAACGGTAGATTATCGATCGATTCAACGTATCCTTTTTTATGGATCTGCAGATCGCCCATGGCGGTGTTTGTTAACACACCCACCATTTGTGATTTGAAGGAAATTGCCAACCCACCGAATACGACAACAAGGATTACACCGAACGAAATCAACGATGAGGTTAGCAGCGTTCGCCGTGTGTTGCGGAATAAGTTCCTCAGAGCAATAATAATGACATTGATCATCGATCATGCACCTTTCTAGTATCTGTTTTCACAATCGCTCCGTCTTCCAATGTGTGAATCACTTCTGCTTCACCGACAATTTTAGAATCGTGCGTTGAGAAGATAAACGTGGTTCCGATGTCGCTGGTCATTTCGTGCATGATGGTGATAATTTTGAATGCAGTTGCATGGTCAAGATTGGCGGTGGGTTCATCGGCAAGGACAATTTGTGGATTGGTGACTAACGCGCGGGCAACAGCGACACGTTGTTTTTGTCCGCCGGAAATCTGGTTGGGATATTTATCCCGCTGGTCTGTCATCCCCACTTTCTCCAGCAGTCGCAGAACACGTTTGCGGCGTTCGTTTGAATGAAGATGTTCCAGCATCAACAATGGATATTCGATATTTTCATACACCGTTAGTACGGGAATAAGGTTGAAGTTTTGGAATACAAATCCGATCGTCTTTCCGCGAAATCTTGCGGCAGCAGTTCTGTCCAGCGTGCGCACATCCGTGCCGTTTACTATCATCTTCCCATTCGTCGGTTTATCCAATATGCCAATCAAGTTCAGCAGTGTCGACTTTCCGCTACCCGAAGGACCGATGAATGACACAAAAGATTTCTTTTCAATTTTCAATGAAATACCCTTCAGTGCGTTTACGGATATTTCACCGGCATGGTATACCTTGGTAATATTCTCTAATTCAATTAGGCTCAATTGTTTCTCCTGGTCAATACTATATTTATAAGATGCTGCAGGAAATCAAAAGGTTCTACAATTTATGCTCCTTATTTGTTCCACAGAGAAATACTACATTAACAATATCAATGATCATAGCTGTCCAAAATAAAACCCTCATTGACAAAAATTTATCGAAACAAGTGGATGTACGGAAGCTATGTTATGTTGAGAAAAGTAAGCCCTCCCCTACATTTCTTACAGTGTTGGATGAGATGTGCGAGGGAGCGAAATTTAGGAGGATTGAGTGAGCTTTTTCTCCTCCTACCAGGGGGGAGATACAGAGGGGGGCCTGAAATCATGAAGGGACTTTTGATGGCCCTTTTTGCCATCTACGGGCAAGTGCGAACAGGATTCATCGCGTGCGTTACATTTCGCACGGGGTTCTTGTGCTTCTTTTCTTGTGCCGACCAAATCTTTATACCATGTCGGCATTCCTTTGGAACCCCGTCAAGAAAAGAAGGAATAAGTTTTTCTCTTGCATGATTTATTTTGGACAAGTATGATCAATGATATAAACGCTAAAATGATAGGTATAACTATCCTGTGCTAGTTTAACTGGTTAACGAAGACCGTGTGGAATATAGTTTTTATAGTCATTCCGAAGAGAGAATGGACGAAGTCTCAATTCCGGAAAAACAGGAATTGATCCGCCAGTGTGTTGACCGGATTTACGTGGATCATGATTGGAAGATCATCAGTTGTTATGTGCGGGAAATCCCTATTATTACCAGGGAAGTTTTAAACCTGTATACCGGAGGTTTAAAAAACAAACCGGCGACCTTACGGTCACCGGTTGTTACTGAGATTGTAGCGGGGGAGGGACTTGAACCCACGACCTACGGATTATGATTCCGACGCTCTAACCAGCTGAGCTACCCCGCCAACATATTTTTTTTTACGCCTAACACAAAAACGAAGTCCT
>Ga0265292_1001891_pt1 | contig 16439 bp, 18 predicted proteins | sample Munlanlewell296A_FD_189080 | JGI IMG/M metagenome (GOLD analysis project Ga0265292, IMG submission 189080) | Leachate microbial communities from a municipal landfill in Southern Ontario, Canada - Leachate well 296A | ecosystem: Engineered > Solid waste > Landfill > Unclassified | place: Canada... | reverse complement strand
GCGCCATTGTTCCGATGGTCAGTTCGGGCGGGCAACATCCTTCTACAACTTGGATGTACGCCTTCTCTTTGAAGCGCAGCACGCCAGTGCCTGTATTGGTGACGGTGATGGTAAAGGTAACTTCGGGATAGTCCTTCAAATCGCCGAAATCGATCACCTTTTGATCCACCGAAACCGCTGGCGCGCCCCCGCTGACTTTGCCCGGGTTGCTGCTGCGGATGGTGAAGATTGCCGCAACAATCAACATCAACCCGATAACTACCACTGCAATATACTTCAGAGTAGATCCTTTACGCTCTTGTTTCCGGTATTTATTACTCATTTTTTCATCTCCCTGAATTGAAATGTGTAAAGATAGCTGACAAGGTCCCAAGTCTGCTGGTCGGTGAAGATCGGCCCCCAGGACGGCATGCCTGTGCCCATCCCGCCGCGTAGGATTTTTCCCTGCAGGAGGGCAGGACCAGCGCCCAGCATGGTGGCCGGGTCGGAAAAGTTAGCCGGATATTTACCAGCCAGCGCATGTATATCCGCTGAGAAAACGCCATTTCCTCGGCCCGTCTCGCCGTGGCAAGCGGCGCAGTTCTGGGCGTAGAGTCGCTGTCCTTCAGCCAACCCTTCTGGGGTGGTGTTGGTTTGCCAGATATATGCGACCAGGTCCCAGAGGTCGGAATTGCTCAAAGAAGCCAAGGCCGGATCCGCCCGCAGTTCCTGGACGACCTGCGCCGGGGAGTGGCTGCGGTAGTAATCAAGGGACATGTAATTGACAGGCAGCAGGGTGGAGAATGTTGCGCCGCGTTGGGCATCGGGGAATCCAATCGGCGTAACGGATGCCGGATGGGTGGCGTCAATATCCAGGTTGAGCATCATGTATAAAGGCGGCGTCCCTGGCTGTGGGGAGGCAAAATCGTCACCGGTCACCTCGATCGTGCCGCGCATGCGCCAGTGGTTGGGACCGCACCAGCGCGTGCAATAATAGGTATAAGTTCCGGGCTTATCGAATGTAAGGGTAACCTCGGTCATTTGGCCCGGAAGAACATCCACGGCCGGGGTATCGCTTTGCCCGATGGCAAAGCTGTGCATCACATCGTCCGAGGTCAGGCGCAGGTGCAGCGGCACGCCGGCCTGGGCTCGGATGGTGCTGGGGGTCCAGCCGCCGGACTCGGCCATCCGGCCGTGGATTTCAACGACCCCCTGTGCGCCAATCGTTCGCGCCGCGAATGGGGCGGCAAGGACGATCAATACACCAGCGACAATCAAAATCCTGCTCAATAGTTCTGAACGTTTCATAACAATAACCCTAACATCGCAATCGTGGCCGCTGTGGAGAAGACAATCACCGGGATGGGCGAGAGATTGACTTCCGTACCAGCTTTCTGGGCCGTGCGCGCCGTCCAGAGCAAGCCGACGACGAGCGCGAGCGTTTGAAGGGGGAGCAGCAGTGTGGTCAGATAAGGCTGCCAGGGCATGGCGGTGGTGCCGAACAGGTTCCAGCCCCAGCCGAATGGGTCGGAAAGGGAGGAGAGGATGTAGGCGGCATTGGTCAGGACGAAGGACAGGCTGAAAGCAACCCAAAACATCAGTCCCAGCGGGACGAGTGCCGTGGCGAAGGCGGTGAAGGATTTTTTGAGTGTTATCGTGGCCTTCGTGAGCGCTTTCCCGATCCCGACTGCCCCCAGGAACAGAGCCGGCAGCAGACCGAAGATGAATACCAGGAATGCCGCAGTGTAACCGAACCACGCTAACGAACCAAACGAATACGCCGCCAATTTCAACCCTCCCCACGGACCCAGGAACACACCGGCGTAGATCATCGCCGCCCCCAGCATGATGAAGGCCTTGAAGGCCTCGTCCATCCGCGTGGACGGCTTTGCTAGGTCGGCCGAGAAGGGGCGGGTGTTGATCGCGATATTATCGTAAGGGCAGGTGCGCAAGCATTCCATGCACAGGCCGCAGTACGTGTTCTTCGTCAGGCCGCCGGGGAAGACGTCCCACGGGCAACCGTAACCGGCCTCCGAACCGTTGTAGCAGGGCTTGTCCTTGCAAGCGAGGCACACCTGCTTATCTTTGACGCGCAGCTCCATAGGCGCGGCCTGAGCATACAAGCCGATAAACCCGCCCACCGGACAGATATAGCGGCAAAAGGTGCGCCGTTCAAAGACGATGCTCATCCCGATGGCCAGGAACAGCATCGCCGCCAGGACGATGGCGGTCACTTTGGGGGTGGTCAGGATGATGATGCTGAAGAGCGCCACCAGCGTAAAGGTCAGGTTTTGCAGCCAGATGTTGCGCAGCCTGTTCGGCCAGCGCAGATTGAACCAGCGCGGCTTTTTCCCTGGCGGATCCATGATCGCCCCGCGCTGGAGCCACTCACCGGGAAGCGGGATCGGGCAAATCGCGCACCACCCCCGGCCGAAGAAAGGCACGGCCACCAGGATCAGCACCGCCCACCAGGCGATCCAGACGAAGACAATACCGAAGTTCCGGTTCCCGACCGGCGTGCCAAAAAAACCAGACAGGATCGCGAATAGGAATCCGGCCAGCATCACGAACCAGACCAGCAATTGCGGCCAGCGGTTCTTGAGCAGGGTTTTGACGAGCGGGAAACCGGTCAGTTCGGAACGCATCAGCTGGCTTGTGCCTTGGGGAGGCTGGGATGCAGAATCAGAATGGCGAGCCCTGCGAGGACAGTCAGAGCAATGGCGCGCCAGAGCCAGAGGTTCGGTCCCACCTGGAGTTTGCCGATCATGAACGGGTGCAGCGCACCGCAGGTCACGTTGCAGCGAAAACGAAAGGACCCGGACCTGTCGGCGGTAAAGGTCAGGTGGGCGGTCTGACCCGGGTCGGCGGTGACCGAGACGCCGTAGCCGTCCAGGTACAGCCCGTGAACGACATCCGTGCTGACCAGTTCGATTGTCACCGTGTCGCCGGGATTCACCTCGAGCACCGCCGGGGCATAAGCAAACTGGCCCGCCTCGACCCGAAAGGTGCGCTGGGTGGGCGGCGCCGCGCGGACCGGCAGGGGCGCAAAGACGATCACCGCTCCTGTCAGTACGACAAGGATAACGAAAAACCACTGCTTCTTGGACAACAATACTTCCTATGGCATATTGGAGGGGCCGTACCTGCTATACGTGCTATCAACATAGGCCCTGATTTCTTGGGTGTTCTTGCCTTCCCTTTGGAGCCGCATCACATCCTGGGTGATATCCACGCAGATCGAGCAGCCCAGGGCATGACTGTCGAAGGTGATCGTCCCATTGGTGTCCATGCTCTGAACATAGCAGGAGTAATTCGAAGTATGCCCCATTGCCCCGCAGCCGCAGTAGCAGGGGATCTGCTGTATGATGTCCGGGTTGGCAGACGCAAACTGGTATGCTTGTTGGACCGAGACCGGGGCAGTTTGCACTTCATCCGGCATCTGGTCGAGCGGCATCATGGTCAACTGGTGCTCTGTCTGGCCGGAACAGGCGGGCAGGGCGGCCAGGAGCAGGATGGACAACAAGGAAAAAAAGATCAATTTATGGGATTTCGAAACCATTGGTTATCCTTTCAAACTAACATCATTATTCATCAAGGGGATGTTCGATCTCTCCGGCCATGAAGCGCTCCGGGTCGGATTCGAAAGCTCGCAGGCAGGCTTGTGTGCAAAAGTAGACCCGTTCACCTTGGAAAATGGTACTGGGGAAACGCTCCGGGTCTTTGATCTCCCCGCCACAGGCGGCAACTGCTTTTTTATCTTGCAAAATGGGATTTTGAACCATTTTTCATCACCAATCGGAACCACAGCCAGCCCACGAAACACCCGGCCAAAGCCCCAATTACCCCCGCCACCCAATGGTTCGGGTGAAAATAGCTGACCAGGCCAATCCAGGCGAAAACATAGCCCAGGATACAGCCGGCGGAAATCCCGATATCCACCGGCCAATCGGGGTGTCGTTTGAACTCGTAAGGATGGGGAATTTCAAAGGTCGTGTTCATACCCTGGTCTCTCCTTTCAAACCGGCGCACCACACTGAGGGCAGTGGGACCAATCCGCCTGCAAAGCCACCCCGCAGTGCGAACAGGTGCGCGCGGAGGCAGTGTTTTGATGAACAGGGACGGGTGCGGGTACAGAGGAATTCCCGCGGCGGGTCAAAGCCCAAATCAGAACAACGATCAGCGCAACCGGCAGGCCGATTACCAGCACCATCGCAATCAACCCAAACCCAAGCGTGAACAAACCTCCAGCCATCATTGCTTATACCTCCTTTCAATTATCCATGGAACGATTGAATTCTATGCCAGGGTGTCTTCGGCCATGAGCGTCATTCGGCGGATTTAAAAATAGGCCATTTGGCGTATATAACAACCGCAGCGGTGGCTTTTTCCGCCCACCGCTCCGGGAACCTCAAGATATACGGCATGTGTGATTCAACCACCAACTTGCCGCGCAGCGTCCCCCATCTGGCATTGGAAGCCGTATTCACCTTCGGTGATAGACATAGCCTATCCTTCCAACTTGAGGACCTGGTAGAACCAGACCGGCCCAAAGTTGGTATTGATTTTTTCCGCTTCGTTTACGGACTCGAAGCCGGCCTCCTGCAACATGGTCGTGATCCGCCCCGCAAAATTATCCGCAGCCTGTTCCAAGTTCCTCATTACTGCGGCCTGCAGGCGTGTGAGCGGGCTGAAAGGCCGTCCAAAGTCGACGATGTGGAACGCGCCTTTGGGTCGAAGGACGCGCCGCACTTCCCGGAATGCACGCACTTTATCTTCGCTGGTCAAATGATGGATGACCAGGCTGCTCACCACTATATCGAAAGATTGGTCAGGGTAGGGCAGTTCGTAGGCGAGGCCGCCATCCCACGTGATGTCTGCATTGTTCTGTTCGGATTTCGATCTTGCGATGGATAACACCTCCGGATCGCCGTCCAGACCTGTAACGTGCGCCCCAGGAACGGCCTGCTTGATCATGAGAGTCAGCGTGCCCGTCCCGCAGCCCAGGTCGAGCACCTGTTGGCCGGCCCAGATGATGGCGCGTTCGATCAAACGGGGTTTGAAAGTCTCCTCGCGCATCCCCTACTTCAGGAGCGGGTCATAGAGCGGGGTCAGCCAGCGGAAACTGAGGGCGGGGATGTAACGTTTGGAATTACCAGACATAATTTCTCACTTCCTAGGATTTGCCTTGAAAATTGCCGGGATGCGGACGAACGCCTGCACCACTTCAGGATCGAACTGTTGACCTGCTTCTCCACGGATTATTTCAAGAGCTTTCTCCGGTGAAAAGGCGGGACGATAAGGCCGATTGCTGGTCAAGGCATCATACACATCAACTATGGCCAGAATTCGGGCGGACAGAGAAATCGCATCGCCGCTTAACCCGACAGGGTAGCCTTTCCCGTTATATTTCTCATGATGTTGCAAGATGGCATCCAGGGCAGGGGCAAGATAAGGAATATTTTTCAGGATATCAAAACCTGTCTGCGGATGTTTACGTATGAGCGCCCATTCTTGTTCGAAAAGTGGGCCTGGTTTATGCAAAACTACATCCGGGACACCAATTTTTCCAATATCGTGCATAAGCGCTGCGAGGCGCAGTGGACTCAGGACGGCCTCTTCCAATCCCATTTCGCGTCCAATTTCCATAGCCAGGTCAGCCACACGTTCGGAATGACCTTCCGTGTCCTGGTCGCGGGCATCCAATGCGCGTGTCAGGGCAATTAACGTTGTTGCAGATGTTTTCTCCAATTCGTCGGCCATGTGAGCCCGGGCAACAAGCGCTGCTTCACGATGCCGTACGATAGTTCCGACAATGAAAACTATCATCGCGAAAAAACCAGCCGAGATAAATGTGTCCGTCAAAGCGCTATCATGGGAAAATGTGCTATAGGCAATTACTCCATATCCCAGCGTGCTTAACAAGGCGGCCAGAAATCCTGGCCCGATTCCCCAGCGGGCGCTGACAGCGATGACGGCTAAGGCAAATATCCATTCACCATGCCCCGTAAGCGGATGGAATAAATAGTAGGCCGGGGCGCTCAGCGCGCTTGCAATGATTGCCATCCAATAGCCGCTATGAGGCAACCGGCGAATCAAGCGGGCAAGGCCAACCAATGCCAGGCTTATCATAACAACCACGCCCAACCGCGCAAGGTGGGATGTCATTATCGGCATAAAGAGGATTAAACCCAATAACCACACTGCCAGCAGGGCAATGGACAGGCCGATGGCGCTCCCAGGAGAAAGTTGCTGTTTTTTAGTAGTCTTCATCTTCTTGATGCCGTTGATGGTATTGAGATTTTGCCTGGTACATACGTTTGTCAGCGATCTCAAGCAGAGCCTGACTTGTCTTCTCCATCCAACGGGTATGTTGCTGAGCCCAGGCTGAGGCTGAGAGGGGCGGAGGCCAGCGCCGCTTTCAGGCGAGGGATCAACGCATTTACTCCTTCCTGTCCCAGGCCAGAGCAGACAATAGCAAATTCGTCGCCTCCAAAGCGCGCCACAGCATCCGCTGAGCGCATTTGGGTTGCAAGGGATTGCGCAATGGCGCGCAATCCGTCATCTGCTGCCAGGTGCCCCTTCGTATCATTGTATTGTTTTAATCCATCCACATCCGCCATTATGACCGAGAAAGGTTGCTTGCAATGTTTCGCGCGTTCCAGTTCCGCTTGTATCAATTGGTCAAACCCGCGCCGGTTCCAGACACCAGTTAGGCCATCGGTCAGTGCCTGGGTGCGCGAACGCGCCAGTGAATCCTGTATGACTAACATTTGGGTCTGCCTGCGAAAGGCGCGACGGATTGCCAGGACTGTTATAAATATAGCCAACAGCCACAGGCTCAAGCTAATCGGATGAAATTGGATGGCATCCGATAGCGCCATGGGCAAGGAAAAACTCGTAGCCATGCCGCTAAGGTAATGTTCGTAAAGAAGTGTCATATTTTGCAAAACGAACAGAGGCATTCCTGCCAGCAGAGCCCAGAGGGCCGTAATCAGCAGGTCGTAAAGCCATTCAGACCATGCAAAACGAGGCCGAATCGAAACGGGATTGGTCATAAAGTCCTTTTACTCTTCCACGATCAATTTGCCGCGCAGCATGCCCATCTTGCACTGGAAGCCATATTCACCTGGCTTATCCGGGGTAAATTCCAATGTCACCGGCTGGCCTTCGGGTAACACCGAACTCTTGTTGAAATCCGGAAAAAGCACTTCCTCGGAGCAAGCGGAACTTTCCTGGCGGGTGAAGGTCAGGCGCACGGGCTGCCCGGCTTTCACAACGATCACATCCGGTGTATAGCCGCCCTTGACGGTCACAGCCACTTCCTGAACGCCGCCCACCCCGGCAGCGGCGCGTGTCTGCCCTTTGGGAGCGAACCAAAAGAACCAGGCGATGAAGACACTGAGGGCGATTCCGACTAAGGTAACGATAATTTGTGCAGTTGTCATTGTTTAATTCCTTTCGCGGCTTTTATTTTTTCCCGCAGCATTTCCACCGAAGGCCAGCCTTTCATACCCTCAGGTGTTATATAAACCCGGCAACTGAGAGAATAGCTATCCCGCTCTTCCGGCCATAAATCTTGGCCGTCAGCGTGGTAGGATGGCGACCCGAGGAATTTCAGAAGGGCGGCATCAGAATCATCTTTGACCTTAACCAATTCCACGGAATCATCAAATTGTTCCATTTGCAGAGCGATTTTCAATTTTTCCAAGCCTGTTTGCCAGGAGGGGCAACCATCAATGTAAAGTAGTTCGATTTTCATCAACCACCTCACTTTACAGAGAACTTCGGCTTGAACCCGCGCAGGCGGTTGGCGTTGCCAACTACAGTCACTGACGAGAAGGCCATGGCTGCCCCGGCAATCAATGGACTGAGCAGCACGCCGAAGAAGGGGAATAGCACGCCCATTGCCACCGGTACACCCAGGGCATTGTAGATAAAGGCTCCAAACAGGTTTTGTTTGATATTGCCCATCGTGGCGCGGCTGACTTCGATGGCGGTCACTACACCTTTCAGGCTGCCTTTGATGAGCGTAATATCCGAAGCTTCGATGGCAACATCCGTGCCGGTGCCGATGGCGAGACCGACATCGGCTTGGGCCAGAGCAGGAGCGTCGTTGATACCGTCCCCGACCATGGCCACCTTCTTGCCTTCAGCTTGCAGCAGATGCACATTGTGGGCTTTATCTTCAGGTAGTACTTCGGCCAGCACACGGTCCACGCCCACCTTACGGGCGATGGCCTGGGCGGTGCGCTGGTTGTCGCCGGTGATCATGACCACTTCGATGCCCATTTTCTTCAGGGCGACGATGGCTTCGGCGGAGTCTTCTTTGACGGTATCGGCTACAGCTATAATCCCGGCGGCCTGGCCGTCCACGGCCACGAACATGGGCGTCTTGCCGTCGTCGGCCAGGGCAATCGCTTTTTGTTCGAGGCTCTGTCCTGATGAGCCCACCGAAGGATTATTCAGGCTAATCTTTTCGCGCTCCATCATTTTCAGGTTGCCGAGCACCACCCTCCGGCCGTCCACGGTCGCGATTACGCCGTAGCCCGGAACCGCCTCGAATGCGGATGGTTCACTCAAGGTGATCCCCTTCGCTTTTGCACCTTCGACAATCGCTTCCGCCAGGGGATGTTCGGAAGACCGCTCCACCGAGGCGGCCAGGTGCAGAAAGTCGTTTTCCTGCCAGGGAGCTGCTACGACCGTGTCGGTCAGCTCGGGCTTGCCTTTGGTGATCGTCCCGGTCTTGTCCAGCACCACGATCTGGATCGTTTGGGCAGTCTGAAGGGCTTCACCGGAGCGGATCAGGATACCGTTCTCCGCGCCCTTGCCGATGCCTACCATCAGGCTCATCGGCGTAGCCAGCCCCAGGGCGCACGGGCAGGCAATGATCAGCACCGTGACGGCGGTGACCAGGGCGTAGACCAACTGCGGTTGCGGGCCGATGTTGAACCAGAGCACGAAGGTCAGCACGGCCAGGATCATCACAACTGGCACGAAGAATCCGGAGATGGTATCCGCCAGGCGGGCAATTGGCGCTTTAGAGTTCTGGGCATCCTGCACCATTTTGACGATCTGCGCCAGGGCGGTATCCTTGCCAACTTTGGTGGCCGTGAATTTGAATGCGCCAGTTTTGTTGAGAGTCGCGCCGATGACCTCGTCGCCCGGTTTTTTGGACACCGGCAGCGACTCACCGGTCAGCATGGATTCATCCACCGCTGAACTGCCCTCGAGAATAACGCCATCCACCGGGACCTTTTCGCCGGGTCGCACCTGGACGACATCCCCGACCAATACTTCTTCCACGGGAATATCCATCTCCTGCCCGTCGCGGACGACACGGGCGGTTTTGGCCTGCAGGCCCATCAGTTTCTTGATGGCTTCGCTTGTGCGACCCTTGGCGCGCAGTTCGAGCGCCTGCCCGAGTACCACCAGGGCAATGACCACCGCCACCACGTCATAGAACGGCTCCGAAGCGCCTTGCGGAAAGATGGATGGGAACAGAACGGCGATAGTCGAGTAGAGCCAGGCTGCGGCTGTTCCCAAAGCGACCAGGGTGTTCATGTTGGCGGAGCGGTGCTTCAAGGCTGCCCACGCGCCGGTGAAAAAGTCAATGCCAGACCAGAACAGGACCGGCAGTGTCAGCAATGCGGTCACGCCCCAGGACAGCCGTAGGGTCGCCATGTTCCAATCGCGCACGAAGGGCACGAATTTGGAATAAGCGGTTGCTATAACCGGCAGGGAGATGATGGCCGCAAACCAGAAATGACTCATCAATCGCCGGTACTCTTTTTCATGCCCGGCCTGCTGCTTATCCTGTGGTTCTTCACTGGCTGCCGGACGGGCCTTGTAGCCCCAGGTCTCAATGGTGGTGTTTAGATCCGCCAGTTTTGTCTTTTCGGGCAGGTATTCTATGGTGGCTTCCTGAGTGGCAACGTTCACCGAACTATTGATGACCCCCGGTGTAGCGCGCAACTCATCTTCGATGAGCTGGACGCACGATGCGCAACGTAGGTTTTCGATTCCGATCCGGGTTCGCACCCCACCGATACGGAATCCGGTCGAACGGACTGCCTCTGCCAACACGTTCAACAATACCCGTTTTGGGTCGTATGTCACCTGGGCGGTCCCGGCCGCGCGATTAACAGTCACCTGACTGATCCCAGAATATGCCCGCAGCCAAGATTCGAGCCGGGTTGTGTCACCATCTTTCTTCAATCCCAGGATCGGTAAAACGAGCTGTGCCAGCGGGATTTCCGGGTTGAAACCGGTCGTGGCGGAAGTAGCCATGGCATAATGATGCGGGTCTGCGTCGAATTTCCCGATGCAGTCTGCCGAGCAAAAGTAAAATTTCCGCCTCATGTGCTCTCGAACGGCAAAGGCGGTCTTGGGGTCTATTTCCATTCCGCATACCGGGTCTTTGACAATCATAGGTTCCAGCCTTTCTTTGATTCAGATCCAAATTTTATCAGGGCTTGCTTACTTCAGTATACTCCTGAGAGAAAAAAACGGAACAGCGAAATTGTGCCTATCAATAATAAGCGAAATGGCCTATGTTTTTAGTGTAACATAGGCCATTTCGAGAGGAGAAGATAAATCTGGTTCGCTGTTTTTTAGACGTGATGACTGATCACTGTTATAATTCTCCAAAGAATGAACAGAGCGGCCAGGGTGAGCAGGACAATGATCCATACTCTATCCCAGCGCTCTTTTCGTTTTTGCCGGACCTGTCTGCGCTCCAACTGGGCCTGGCTGGGCTGATGCAGTTGTGACATGGCTTACCGCACTGGTGCTGTCCTGCGGGATTGCATCAAAGTGCGCGCGATCAAAGGAATGGCGATTACCAGTGAGATCCATACCGAGATTTACGATTAGATCAACCAATTTGCCCGCTGCACGCTTGTTGGGTTGTGGGGGAGTTTTTTACGTGGGTCCCACTATTCTGCTTTTGCATGTCTAAAGAACAGCCTGTAGTACCACGATCCAAGACACCAGAGCGAAGTGGTGAGGATTGTGCCTCCAATGACAACCATTCCTCCCAAGATAAACCCCGATACCGCTAGCCCGAAATAGAAGGACAAGGCTGAACCCGCCAGCAAGACAGTGGAAAGAATGTAAGAAAAGCGTCGCGGCTTTGGCGTGGATGGCAGCGGAGGCGCATGGAATAAATGACGAACCCCCAGGTTGTAAACCAGATCAATAAGCATACCTCTGGGGAATAGGGCTCCACTCAAGGTAACGAGTGCTATTGACCCAAGCCAGATGGGCGATTGCAGGGCCAGTCCGATCATGATCAAAATCGTGCCTACTCCGGGCGTGAACCGCAGCGGCAACGCGTAGCGGGATTTAGCCTCCTCATCAAGTTTTCCAAATCCTTGTTTATTCAGGTTATTTTTCGTAAAAGCACTAAGTTTTGCCATTTTCAAAATCCTCTTTCTGTCTGGAATCGATCGCGTGGATCAAGGGAATCACCCAGCCTGGATGGTTTCTATCTGGAAACTCTAGTTGGATGTGTTTCACGCCTCTAGTGGAATGATGTGCAGAAAATTCCATCTGGAGGCAATCAAACTCTTCGCCAAATAACCGCTCATCTGAATCACTTGAGGCTTGCAATCACACGCTGCAGCCTTGTTCTGGCTTCCACGGCAACCTCATGCGCCACCGAATCTTCTTTGAGGGCGCCGAGCGTTACCAGCGGGTCTACAGCGATGACGACTGAACCTTCGCCTTCTTCGTACACAATGACATTGCACGGCAGAAACACTCCCACGTTTAGGTTGGCCGAGAGCGCGCGGTGAGCGAGCGCGGGATTGCACGCACCGAGGATCACATAACGGCGAAAGTCAGCGTTGATTTTCTGCTTTAACGTGGCCTTCACGTCGATCTGCGTCAGCACGCCAAACCCTTCTGCCTTGAGTGCGTCCGTGGTTTTCTGTACGGCTTGTTCGTAAGGTAGGTTCAATGTTGTACGAATACCAATGTCAGTTGCCATCGTGTTATCTCCCATGTTAGGTAAGGTTTTGAGATAAGCGATCAAATCAGCGAGGTCGTCGTCGGCGATGTTCCAACGCGGCAATCCGTGTTCAACTTCGTGCCATCAATATCTTGACCCTTTGTAACTGCCATGCGAATTTCAGCGTCTAATTCAATTATCAAGGCTGACCAGCGAATGTCTTTGGCAATCATCGTCTGCCTCTCACTTTAATTCAAGCAGTAGTGGACAAGGGGCTGAATGCTTTTCTGTAAGAGCATCGGCTGATTATACGCGGATCCTAAACTAATAATACTTCAAACACTCCCCAAGCTAAATCCATCAACCGGGGAGTTCTTGTCTCCGCCACTTGGGGGAGATTCACTCGCTGTGGTTCATATCCCACCCAAAACTGTCTGCCGTTGAATTAGCGAATTTGTACATGTAATCATAACCAAACTGGCCCATGATTCTATTGCTTTGAATGTAGACGGTGATAAAAGTGAAATAAAGTCAACGCGAGGCTACTTTGCCTGCCAGGTACTTTTCTGTATCATTGAGGAATTCGTCCCGGCAGCCCTTGGCGCAGAAATAATAGTCTACGTCGTTCCAGGAGACATGAAAGGCCTTCTCCTGTTCCACAGACATACCGCACACCGGGTCAACCGTCATTGTAACCATTTCCTTGAATTGGCCGTCTTCCAGCCACAGGACGCGGTCGGCGATATCTTTGATACGCTGGTCGTGCGAGACGATGACCACGCTGCGACCCTGCTCTTTGGCGATCCGCCGCAGCAGGCGCATGATCTCGTGACCGATCTTGGAATCCAGGTTGGCGGTTGGCTCGTCGGCCAGGATCAGGGTCGGGTTGTTGACCAGGGCACGCGCGATCGCCACCCGCTGTTTCTCGCCTCCGGAGAGTTTTTCTGGCAGGAAGTTCAAGCGGCCCGCCAGCCCCAAGTCTGAGAGAAGATCCGCCGCCTTTTTGCGTGCCGCGTTGCCTTTCATACCTGCCAGTTCCGCCACAATGGAAACGTTTTCCAGCGCGGTCAGCGCTGAGAGCAGGTTAAAATCTTGAAAAATGAAGCCGAACTGTTTCAGCCGGATATCCGGCAGGCGGTTCTCGGACAAAGCGCTGATGACGTTGCCGTTCAGGTGGATCTCTCCCTCGGTCGGTTTGAGCAGCGCACCCAGCATCGAAAGCAGGGTGGTCTTGCCCGATCCGGATGGCCCCATGATCAGGACGATCTCACTGGGAGCGACGCTCAAAGAAACGTCGCGCACCGCGCTGACTTCGGTCGTTCCGGAGCCGTAGCGCTTTGTTACGTGGTTCACGTGCAAAGTAGTATCTGTCATTTTATTTTCCTCGGAAAACCATGGCCGGGTCGAGTCCGGCAATTTGACGAATGGGTAAAATGGCTGAAAGCGCGGCGATGATGAGTGAAGTCCCGCCCACTTTTAGCAACGAAGCCTGACCAATCTCGAGTGATAACATCAAACCCAGACGGGGAATGATCCCCGACAGCAACCAGACAAATGCCACCCCCAGGACAAACCCCAGCAGAACGCTCATCAGCGCCTGGGCCAGCACCGCCTGGTAGAGATGCGCGTTGCGCGCCCCGAGCGCCTTGAGCACGCCGAATTCCTTGCGGCGCGATAGGGTGGCCGTGTAGACCGTCAGCGCCATCACCGCCAGGCCAATCAGGAAACCGATCATGTTCATCATGGTGATTACGTCGGTGCTCATGTCCTTGACGACGCGTCGCTCCTGGCTTGCGAAGGCTGCGCGCGGCATGGCGGTCACGCCGTCTACCTCGGACTCGATGCGCGCCGCCACCGCCTCGTCCGATACTCCGGGAGCGATCTTGACCATCAGGAAGGAGACCACTCCCGGGCTGCCGCGCATCGCTTGGAAATCATCCAGCGAAATGAAGGCCACCGAGTTGACAATGTTGACAGTTCCATTGGAGAGGCCAACGATAGTAAAGGTGTGTCCGAGGATCTCGACCGTATCCCCCAATCCCACACCGGACTTTTCGGCTACGCGGCGATCTATAATTGCTTCACCTTCTCCCGGCTGGCTGCGCCCGGAAGCAAGATTCCAGACCCCGCCCATTTGAGCGTCTTTCGGAAGACCAATGATATAAGCCAGGTTGCGTTCGTCACCCGCCACGACCATGTTGGACACATACAGGATCGGGGTGACATCCTCGACGCCCCCGATACCCTTCACCTCGTCAATGGCCGAGGTGGGAATGGCGGAAGCAGCCATGTGCATGTTGCGTACATCTTTCTGCGCGACAAAGATGTCTGCTCTGCTGTTGTCAATGTAGGCGGTGACTTGACGCTCTACGCCGGCAAAGATCGCATCCAGAGAAAGGATCAGCAGCAATGCCAGTGCCACGCCTCCGACGGAAATCAGGAGACGGGTTTTATTTTGGAAGAGGTTTCGGAATGCCAGGCGTATCATTTGCGAAACACCTCCGCCGGGGCCAGCCCGGCCACCACGCGCGCCGGGAAGAGCGCCGCCGCCAGCGCCATCCCCAACCCGGCAAATAATGCCCAGGTTATGTCCCAGGGATCGAAGGCAATCAAGAACTGCGGCCGGGCGGACATGATCCATTCGGCTGCTCCGTACGCCAAAAGAATGCCAACGACGGATCCGGCCAGCGAGGCAAACAAAGCCTGCATCGTCACGACCGTGTAAAGGACACGGTTGGGCGCGCCGATGGCTTTCAGCACACCATACTCACGCTGCCGCTCGACCGTGGCTGTGTAGATCACCAGCCCGATAATCATCGTCCCGACCAGGAAGGCGATCGCGACCATCAACTTGAGCGGCGCGGAGAAGATTTTGGCGAACAACTTGATATCGTTGGTGGCCATCGTGGTCTTCGTCAGGGCATTGACGCCCTGCAAATCATCCAGTCGGCGAACGAGTTCATTAGTATCTGCGCCTTCCGACGGAGTGAGCAGCAGGAAACTGACCGCGCCCGGAGCGCGCAGCAATTTTTCAGCGGCCGACTTACGGATAAAGAAGAAACTGGTCATCCAGGAGGTCGTTCCGTCCGAGAGGCCGACGATGGTGAAGTTCTGCCCCATCAGTTCGATGCTATCGCCGAGTGTCAAATTATGCCGTTCGGCCAGTATGCGGTCTAAGACCATCTCGCCGTCGGTTTGGGGTTCACGCCCGGTGTGAATGCGCCACGGCCCTCCGCCCCGATCGGGGTCGTACCCGATCAAATAGGCAGGCTGTTTCTTGCCATGCAAGTCGAGGATGACGAATTGAGAAAGGAGGGGGATAACTTGTCCGACTCCCTGCTCCGCCTCAACTTGCACCACGATGCCGGGCGGCAGCAGTGAGGTCGCTCCTAGCAGGTCAACCACCCCTTTTTGAGCGACCACGACCGAGCCGGATGAGTTATCCAGATACGAGGTGATCTGGCGGTTCATGCCGGCCAGAAAGCCGTTCAAGATCAGGATCAGCATGACGGCCAGCGCCACGCCGCCTACGCTCAAGGCGAGGCGGGTTTTATCCTGGAAAAGATTGCGACTCGCAAGTGACATGTCAGATTACATCCTCTCTTATTTGTACGTCCGCTCTGATTGTATGTCTAACCAGATTGACCAGCAAGCATCAAATGACTTATATAATAATAAGTGAAATGGCCTATGTTTTCGGTGCAACATAGGCCATTTCGAGAGGAGAAGATAAATCTGGTTCGCTGTTTTTTTTTAGACGTGATGGCTGAACACTGTGATGATTCTCCAAAGAATGAACAGAGCGGCCAGGGTGAGCAGGACAATGATCCATACTCTATCCCAGCGCTCTTTTCGTTTTTGCCGGACCTGTCTGCGCTCCAACTGTGCCTGGCTGGGCTGATGCAGTTGTGACATGGCTTACCGCACTGGTGCTGTCCTGCGGGATTGCATCAAAGTGCGCGCGATCAAAGGAATGGCGATCACCATTGAGATCAACGCCACGATTTGCGATTGGGTTAACCCAAAAGCCATGATCTGGTATGAACTCGTAAAGGCCAGGAAGAAGCGCTCCACGCTGTAAAGGGTCAGATAGACCAGGAAGAGCAGGCCGTCCGGCCAGTTTTTCTTGCGCAGGCTCCACAACAAGGCAAAGATACTGAGGTTGGCGATGATTTCATACACCGGCATGGGGGTGTAGTACACACCCAACTGCGGCACCATGGCGTTCGGACTGGTGTAGGCAAAGCCAAAGGGCCCGGTCGTGGGTTTGCCCATAGCATCGCCGGTGATGACACAAGCCACCCGCCCGATGGCCTGCGCCAGGACCAGACCGGGGGCGGCGGCGTCAAGCAGGCGCGGGAACCGCCAGCCCCGCCGCCGGGCCAGGATGGCTCCGACGATCAATCCGCCAGCCACGCCTCCCCAAATGGCCAGTCCACCTTCCCAGATGTATAACATCCGGATGGGATTCGCAGCAAATTCCTGCCAGTGATCGAGTATATGAAAAAGG
>Ga0265292_1001890_pt1 | contig 16480 bp, 14 predicted proteins | sample Munlanlewell296A_FD_189080 | JGI IMG/M metagenome (GOLD analysis project Ga0265292, IMG submission 189080) | Leachate microbial communities from a municipal landfill in Southern Ontario, Canada - Leachate well 296A | ecosystem: Engineered > Solid waste > Landfill > Unclassified | place: Canada... | reverse complement strand
GTGCACTCTCCCTTAAAGCTGTCTGAACACTACTTTTAGCTGATTTTCTGGGGGGAGGCAAGCTTTTTCGATGTAACTGATTGAGATGTACAAGAAATTAGAAAATTAAAAGCAGAGATTTTGACATTACAAACAAAACCATGAAGGGGAATAGTATGGAATAGCTGATGCAAGTAATGATCATTGTCGTATAATGTATAGACATAACAACGCTTCTATGGTATCATCATGTCTATTAACATCTGTTAATGAAGTTTAACAACTGGCTATGAAAACACTTTTGACCGATAAATCATTATACGAAATGCAGGCCGAGATCTGCAAGACCCTGACCAACCCCAAAAGGATCGAGATCCTGAACACCCTTGGGACCGGGGAAAAGACGGTCACCGAACTCGTGGTTGCCATCGGTGCTTCAAAAGCGAATGTCTCGCAGCATCTCGCGGTAATGCGGCATAAAGGAATCCTGACCTCACGTCGGGTAGGAGTCAATATATACTACCGTGTGTCGAACCCTAAGGTCATTGAGGCATGCACCTTGATGAAAGAGGTGTTGTTTGAACAACACTCGGCCAGGAAAAAGGCAGTAACAGGGGAATAATGTCTTGGCATCCTCGTCATAACCTCCTTATCGTCTCTCATTTCAACTTGGTCAATCAGCGACTCAAGTCCCTGGTGAAGAAAACGTAGCAATCGAAGCAATGTTCGACATGAACAAGATTCTGTGAAGTGCAAATGCTCACCCTCTCCCTCTTTCATCCCTCTTCGTCTCCATGGACTTATTATCGACAATACCAGCAATGCGGATGAGAGCACTCTTCGCGTAAATTCATACATTGGATGCAAAAAACCCCGAAGATGGGGACCTTCGGGGTTTCACTCAGTGTATGGAATTGTCCGCGCGTACGCAGTGTATAACACGTATAATAGTTGTTAGGACGCTTTCAGAACATTTGAGGCCTGAGGGCCTTTATCCCCCAGAATAATTTCGAACTCGACAGGCTGCCCCTCGGACAGCGTCTTGTAACCCTCTCCCTGGATCGCCGAGTAATGCACGAACACATCGCGTCCGCCTCCATCCGGTTCGATAAAGCCATACCCTTTCGATTCATTGAACCACTTCACTTTCCCTGTTGACATATTGATTGCACCCTCCTTGTTTGTTTCCGTTGTTGAAAACCTTGGCATTATTATACAAACAATGAGACACGGTTTACGTACAAAGGGAAAGAGCTTTAACCGACCCCCCACGCTCTTTCCCCCGGCCAACCAAGGATCTGTGTAGATGAAAAACAATGGGCATGAATGTTCGCGACACAACCTCTTAATTCATGTATCTCATCGGGTTCACCGGCAGTCCGTTCAATCGCACTTCGTAATGAAGGTGCGGACCCGTACTCGAACCTGAATCGCCCAGGTAGGCGATCACGTCGCCGCGCTTAACCCGCTGACCTGCTTTGACGTTCAGCCGCGAATTGTGGGCAAAAATCGTTTTAATGCCGTATCCATGGCTGATCTCAGCCATGTTGCCGTACCCGGTGCTGAAACCCGCCTTGATCACCACGCCATCTGCCGGCGCCATGACCGGCGTCCCGGTCTGGGCCGCGATATCGATGCCTTCATGGAACTTCAGGATTCCGCTGAACGGCGAGGTCCGGTTCCCGAAGGGTGAGGTAACCCATCCACGGACCGGCCATACCGAAGGTGTTGAAGCATACAGGGACCGTTTGTCCTCAAAATACTCAATCAGCAACTGAAGACTAGCCTCTTGCCGTGATGCGGCGCCCTTCAGCTGGCTCAACTCCTGGTGCATCTCTTTCAGTGCTTCTGCCTGTTTTTTCTCACCCAGGGTGGCAAGGTTCTGAAGGCCGAGTTCGTCAGGTCCGCCAATGCCGAGCACTTGCTGAGCCTTGTCCCGGGGACCGAGGCTCACGACACGCCGCAGTCTGGTATCAAGGTCACGAAGCAGGAACATCTGGCGTTTATAATCCAGCAGGTTTAGTGCAAAACTCTGTACCTGCGCCTTCTGCTGCATCAGTTCTTCGCGCACTGATTGCAATTCCCAGACCTTGTCTTTTACATCGTTATATTCGTATACCAGATAAAGGGAAAGGACAAGCACCGCCACAAAAGAAAGGAAAACTGACTTGAGAGCGGACTTGGAAATACTCAGTGTTCGAACCCGTGAATTCGGACCGGGCAGGAACATAATGGTAAAATACTCTTTTTTCAGCATCTTTCTTGAATTTCTTACCCTCATCAACCCTCCGGGAACCGGCATAAATACCTAGTAAATCTTACACAAGTAGAGCGTAATTGTCAAGCATTTATTCGTTTATTTGCTCAGTAATACTAGTAGAATAACAATAGGTTACGCGTTATTTCCCCATGTCGACCACGCATCACGTATTCGAGACTTGCACACGCCTGCGACACCGCGAGCGAATCGGGCAAGCGTTGCAGAGGGGCCTCACTTTTTTGCAATGCTCTTTTCCGATTCGGACGATCAGGGCATGATATTCGTTATAAAACCGGGTGTCGCGAGACAGGTTTTCCATGAAAAAATCCTGTATCGCGCGGTAATCGGCATTACCCGAAATCAATCCCTGCCTGCTGAATATCCGCTTGGTATAAGCGTCAACCACAAAGAACGGCTTTTCTCCCGCATACAGCAGGATCGAATCGGCTGTTTCCGGACCAATGCCGTTCACTTCGAGCAACTGTTGACGCAACCATGCGGGATCAGCTGCGAACATTGTTGAAAGACTTCCGGAGTACTGGGAGTGGATAAACAAGAGCAGGTGCCGGAGACGCTTCGTTTTGATGTTGAAATAACCGCTTGGCCGTATGAGTAAAGCCAGTTTTTCCGGTGCTATATTGATCATGCGTGAGAACGTCAGTACCCGTTCATGCTTGAGGTTGGCAATGGCCTTTTCTACATTCGCCCATGCAGTGTTCTGAGTCAACACCGCGCCCACCAGCACCTCAAAGGGGGTATCGCCGGGCCACCAGTGCTGGGGTCCATAAGCCTCGAGGAGCAACCGATAGATAGACTTTAATCGTTTCCCGATCTCTTTATCAGACATCCTAAGCCTGAACCAGGAAAAACCAGGTCAAAATCCTTGACACGGATAAAAGCGGTGGAATCATTGCTTCGTAGCATCCTTCACCCAGTCCAGGTATTCTCGCGAACCCGCGACAATGGGGAGCGCGATCACCTCCGGAACGGTATAGGAGTGAAGCGATTTCACCCGCGCAACAAGCTGCTCCATGAGCGGCAGCCTGCTCTTGCAAATGAGCAGGGTCTCCCGCTCATCCCGCGTCTTGCCTTCCCAGAAGAACAGGGAGCGCACCTCCGGCACGATATTCACGCAGGCGGCAAGATGCCCATCCACCAGCGCGGTCCCGATCTTGGCGGCCTCATCCGTGGTCGATGTCGTAATCAGGACAATGATCTCGTCTCCCACGCCATCACCCTCCCGGTCCCTCATTTCAATCCCCTGCTGCCAAGGCCTTTCAAGTCTACCATCGCGGTATAGCGGTATTCACCCGGCATGGCAGTATATGTCATGCTTAATCCCCAGCATTGTGACGCGTAGTGCAAAAGGTATTCCTCCTGCATGGTCTTCTTGTTCTGGATATCGCGCGCCACCTGCGCGTGCAGGTTCCACTTGCTGAACTTCAGCCCTCCCCCGCTGATCAGGTATTCCGCCCCTCCCTGTATAAAAGAGTGCGTGAGGTTCAGCGACACCACACCCTTGGCAAAACCCACGCTTTCGGAATGAGAAGATACGACATGGTCATAGGCATTGTAACTACCGGTCGCCGACATGCTGAACATTTTTGGCGTCCTCAGGTAAAGTTCTCCGAGCACCTCTGAGCCCGGATGGGCAACACTCTCCGGCTCCCGCGCTATGTTAAAGTCATAGGACCGGGAGAGCCTGAAAACCATCACGTCAAAGGTCGTATAATTCGGGGTATCCTTCGTTTCTTTGTAGTGTGCGGTGACCCGATTGATCAGTGCGATACTCACACGGTTTTGCTCAGGCGCGGAGTCCACAGAATCGAACTGAGGTATGTTTCCCTGCTCCACATGGGGTACATAGTTATAGGATATCGTCGGTTCCAGTGAATGCCTCACTTTTCCGATCCCGGCATCGCCATCAATTCCATACACCCGGGAAATGCGGGCATTTACATCAGTCCCCGCATAAAAATATTTTCGCTCAGTCGGTTCGACCGTGGTGGCGCTTCGATCATAAAACGTGGCCCGCACGCCGGCGTTCGGCGTAATGCTCAGGCCTTTGCTGCCGAACGTGGCGATCAACCGCGGGTTGAAGTCCACGCGCCGCGCGCCGTCCTCTTCCTGCCTCGTAAAATTCGCCGCGGACCCCTCAAAGCTCAGGTGAAGGGGGCCGGCAAGCGTTTCATCGTAGATCGTATAGCGCAGTTCGGGCAGTTTCTGCACCGTCTTTTCGTTGGTCCGGGTGAGATCGATCGAATACTGTCCCATCAGATAGAGCGAAGCGGTGTTCCAGCGCTCCACATAGAAAGCGTTCGAATCGAGATACGGTTTAGACCTGTTCTCAAGCTTCTTGTCGAGGTCGTAAAAGTAGTGCTCATCGCTCACCAGGTTTATATCCACACGGCCGGAGAGGTCTTCGGCAAATTCTTCCTGGTGCTGGAACTGAAAATTCCATCGCGATTCGCCGGTATGGTACTGGTCGAAGAACTTGTAATACGCCTGGCCCATGGACTCCCGGGAATTCATATAGCGGTATTCAACAGCGGTCCCATGCCCGACCCGCGCCCGGTAATCAGAATAGATGGTCATGTCTTTGTAATCCGAGATGGCCCAGAAGAACGCGTTGTCCGTGAAAACACCGTCGCGGCTGCTGTATCCGACATCCGCCGGCAGCAGGAAGCCGGTCTGCCTGCGCACGGGAAAGAGAAAGTAGGGCGTATAAAGCACCGGCACGCCAGCCACATTGAATGACAAACTTCTGCCGGTAGCATACCGTTCCATGTCGATGTTCAGCACGTCCGCCTTCAGGAACCATTCTTCCTCGTCGCAGGTGGTGATCGTTCCCTGCTCAACATGGTAAACGGTCTCAGAGCGCCGCTCGATCACGTTTCCCTTCACATGGAGATTTTCCTTCTTGATAAAGATATCGCCGTTCGAGATAAGGCCGCCCCGGGTATTGATATTGATCTGCATTTTCTCGGCATGCATGACATCGCCCTTGTCCTGCAGGAAAACCTTTCCCTCGGCCACGGCCTCGCCGGTCTTGTTGTCCAGCACGACCTTGTCCGCCTCCAGCCGCAGTCCCTCCTGCTCAATCTTCACATGCCCGACCGCAATATACCGGTCATTGGTCCTGTCATAATCAAGCGTGTCCGCCGTCACGGTAACAGGGATTTTATTCGGAAGCACCTCGCTCCAGGCGTGTCGGGACGGTCCCGTCAGCATCGCGATGAATAGGACCACAACAGCTATGAACACGATGCGACCCATCATCCCCGGATACTCTTCAGTTCTTCATCCCGCATTCCACACTCCACACTCCGCATTCCGCATTGTTGCACCTCATCCCTTCAGCCCCGTAAGCGCCCCGGACAGGTCCGCTTCCGGGTGGAACACCGCCCGCGCATCGCCTACCACATAGAGTGAACCGGTGATAAGCACAAGATCATCCGAAGATGCTTTATCCCCGGCCAATGCGATGGCCTCACCGACCGTTTCCGCGGTCTCAACGGAGCCATGCAGCTTCCGTATTGCCGATGCAAGCGCCCGGACCTCCATTGCCCGTGAATACTGTGGCTTCGTCACTACCACGTGATCGGCAAGAGGAGCCAGCGCGGCTATGATCCCCTGCCAATCCTTGTCTTGAAGAATGCCGATGATGAGGACGGTCCGCCGGTACGCGTGTTTCATTTCCCGGACCGTCGCCGCGAGCTTCCGGGCCGACGCCGGGTTGTGCGCCCCATCAAGGTAGATATCGGGCTTGCGCGCCACAAGCTCCAAACGCCCTTCCCAGCGGGCCTGCTCAAGACCGCGTCGCACAGCGGCCTCGTCCACGATGATCCCGGTGTTGCGCAGACACTCGATTGTCGCCAGGGCAAGACAGGCATTGTCCACCTGATACCCGCCGAGCATGTTGATCCGTATCTTTTCGTAAGAGGTCTCGATCCCCCGATAATCAAAAACCTGCGCCAACGGTGATGCGACCGGGACCTGCATAAAATCTTTAGACAACCGGTAGACCCCGGCCGTGCGGGCCGCGGCTTCCTGCTCGATGACCGTGATGACCTCCTGCTGCATCGCTCCCGTCACCACCGGGACCCCCTGCTTGATGACGCCCGCCTTTTCTCCGGCGATCTGCGTGAGCATGGTCCCCAGGAACTCAGTATGTTCAAGCTCAATGTTGGTGATCACCGAAACGAGCGGGGTGATCACGTTCGTGGAATCCAGCCTGCCGCCCATCCCGACCTCGATCACGGCAATGTCCACGCCTTCTTCCGCGAAGTAGGTGAACGCCAGAGCGGTCGCAACCTCGAAAAACGTGGGATTGAGCGAGGCCTTCCGTGAGGCGTCCCGTACGCGGCCCGCAAGCTCCACGACCTTTGCCTCGGTGATCAGGACATTGTTGATCCTGATCCGCTCAGCAAAACTGACCAGGTGCGGAGAAGTATAGAGCCCGACGCGATATCCCCCAGCCTGCAGCATGCTTGCAATAAACGAAGACGTCGACCCTTTCCCATTCGTGCCCGCGACATGCACGGACCGGAACTTCCGGTGCGGGTCTCCCATGAGCGACATCAGCGCAAAGCTGTTGGACAGCGCAAGCTTGATCCCGTGCTTCTGGAGCGCATAGAGATAGTCAATGGTTTCCCGGTATGCTCTGTCAAGGGACATCGTCGTATGAGATCCGTTTCTCCGTCAGCGATCAGGTCCGCTGCGCCTCGGGGATGCCGGTTTCCCGCCACCCTACCGCGCGGCTGAGGCTGCGGGAGCGGTCACCAGCGGAGAAGGGGCCGCGGTCGAGGCAGATGTGTGCGTTTGAGTGCTCTGTACCGCATGCGGCCCCGTTATTGGTTTTTCAATGGTTTTGGGAACCGCTTTCAGCGTCAACACGAACGGGACCTGTTGGTCGGCGGGGAATGATTTAAAGCGCTTGCGATCATAGCGCACCTTTGCCACTTCACCGATCCGGTCGAAGAACGTAAGAAGTTCCAGCGCGGTCAGCGTGCCGGACAGCCGCCGTTCAGTGTCGCTGAACTTCAACTTCCGAAGCTCCCCATGCCCGCTCATAACCTCATTAATCCGCTGCATTGAGATGGTCTCATTACTCGGCGTAATACTCACCGCGAGCGGTTCCACGGCCGCAGTGGAGACAGGTTGCGTCACAGGCCTTTGCACGCTGGCCACCGGCTTCGTCACCACCAATGCCTCTCTTATCGGCTCTGCCGCTGGAATTGAGGTGGTGGTTGCCGGCGCGGTCTTCACGATGTTCTCAATTTCAATATCCAGCTGACGCGGCTGCATGGCATAATAAGTGACTCCCGCCGCAACAAGGACGATCCCCGCGAGCCATAACGGCCGATACAGGAGCTTCTTGAATTTTGTAAGCGCGGAAACGCCTTCCTTCACCCGGTGCGCGACACCCTCGGGCGAGTCGATGTATTTCAGGAGCTGACGGGTTTCCTCCATGCTCTTGAGCGCTTCGAACTCGGATCTGCAAACCACACAGGCTTGCAGATGCCGGTCGATCCTGACCCGCGTGGTCCGAAACACATGTCCGCGCAGATAAGCAGGGAGCGCTTTTCTTGTCCGTTCACATTCTTTATTCATCGCGTTCACCTTATCGGACTTCCATCCGTTTCCCCCTGTACGGCATCATGGCCGGGCTGCCGCGGTGCAGCATATTGTTTCTCCGCAAAACGTGGCATGGTTGCATAGCTGTTTGAACCCTTTTCTCGTTCGAAGGTTGCATTCGTCTTAAAGACGTTCACCGATACGGACATCACAGCCGTTTCATGCTATCGATTGATCTGGTTGCGGTCGAAAGCTGCGCTACACTCCTCCCACCTTCACCTGCTCCGCGTGAAGCAGCGAATCGCCGAGAAACCGTTTGCCGATCATCTCGAAGCGCACCGGCGTGTCGGTCACATAAAATTTCCGGATCCCCTCGCCTTTTCCGCTCCCCCGCCATTTAAGTTTCTCAAGCACATCGGCCACTTCCTTGGCCGTTTCGGTCGCCGAGTCGATCAGCGTTATCCCGGGACCGACAGCCTTGCTGATCACCGCTTTGAGCAGCGGATAATGCGTGCAGCCCAACACCAGCATGTCAATGCCTGTTTTTCGGAACGGAGCAAGATATTTTTCAGCAACCAGCTCCGCCACGTCGTTGTCCGTCCATCCCTCTTCAGCCAGCGGCACGAAGAGCGGACAGGCAAGACTCGTTACCTTGACATCGGGCGCGAGCCGCTTGATGGCCTTCTCATAGGCGCCGCTGTTGATCGTGGCCTCGGTGCCGATGACGCCCACCTTGCGGGTCTTCGTGGCCGCGACCGCGGCACGGGCTCCGGGTTCGAGCACACCGATGACGGGAAGCGGAAACTCCTTCTTCACCGCATCGAGACTGACCGCCGTCGCCGTGTTGCAGGCAACGACAAGCATCTTAATCTCCTGGGACAGAAGAAAGTTCGTGTTCTCGAAGCTGTAGCGCGTCACCGTCTCAGCCGAGCGGATGCCGTAGGGGACCCGGGCCGTATCGCCGAGGTAAATGATGTTCTCGTCCGGAAGCTTTGCCACGATCTCCTTGAGAACCGTGAGACCGCCGATACCGGAATCGAATATGCCGATCGCTTTTTGCATGATGAATTCGTTGTCTCGCAAAGACGCAACACGCGCAACGTTTAAGGATCTAACCCGGACAAGCCGGAACTAAAAGGGCGTCTCTCGCAGAGCACGCAAAGGACGCAGAGTTTAATCAAAATCTTTCAGTCTTGGTTTTACCCGGAATATTTTAAGCTTTTCTCTGCGAACTCTGCGCCTCTGCGAGAGATAATGCCGTTTACTGTTTCACCAAATCCATCCGTTTCGCGAACGTCCTCGACAGATCAATATGCCCCGCCAGGGTCTGCGCTTCCGTGCCGTCGAGCAGCAGCCTGACCTGTTTGATCTCCTCGAAATTCTGCAGAAGCGTGTTCACCAGCGCGTAGATCGCCAGCTGTTCCTCCCACGCCGACGCGCGCACGTCCTTTCGCGCGCCCGGCGTGAGGTCGACATAGGCCGTGCCGGAACCGTCAAGATACAGCTCCCGCAGTCTGATGTCCCGCAGCACCGGCTCCAGCGCGACCCGCTGGTCAGCGAACAGGGCTTCAAGCGCCGCCCGCGCCAGCGACTGTGTATCGGGCTGACGCTTCACCACCGTTGATTCCGTCGCAAGCATCCCCTCATGGGGGTAATAGAGCGTGATCGAAAGCGGCTCATCGCGCAGCAACTGCTGCGCGAGCTGCCGGTCCTGCTCCGCCGGGATCGGGGCCGTATTGGAAGAGCCCATCCACAGCCAGAGCAACCCTCCCCCTGACGCGACAAGGACGGCGATGATGACCGCCACGCCGAATAGCAGCCGGCTGCTCTGCATGCCCCGGTCAGTTCTCTCTGACATACCGTTCGATCCCTTTCACGATCGCCGCGGCCGCCTGCGCCCGGTCCGTATCCATGCCTGTCTCGATCATGACCGCTGCCGCGTCCACGGCCTTGAGCAGCGCCAGCGGTGCCTGCACAGGCTCGGCGCTGTCCTGTCCAACAAGCTGCCGCGCAAGCTCCCGGCCGAGGACCCCGCTTTCCCGCGCATGTGCCGCCTGCTGTCTGCCCCAGAGCAACTCCTTCTGTTCGCTCCCGGCCTCGTAGCCGAGGAAATCACCGCTCACGGGCCGGACCGTCTGCGGTTCCGGCTCATCAAGCAGGTCCTGGATAAAGACCCGCGAACCAGTACCCGTCGAGGAGTGGATGCTCACAAAAAGCAGCGCACCGGCGGCGTTCGAAGCCGCGGCCCGTTCGTCAAGGGTGAGCGCCTGGTCCTTTTCCCGGGTCAGGACCACCTTCAGGTGCGGATCCTTCTGCAGCGAATTCCTGATCGCAAGAGCGAGGTCCAGCGCGAGCGTTTTCTCCACTCCCTGCGACGCAACACTGCCCGTGTCTTTGCCTCCATGACCGGGATCAAGCACGATCACCGTCTGCTTTTTCGTCGGCAACGCAGGGACCGGGACCGGTGCCGCCGCTCCCTTCGCGATGTCGATCACGATCCGGTCGGGCCCGCGAAGCACGAAGTCCTTGACCGCTCCGGCCGTTCCATCAAGGCGGACGCCAACCACGGTCCTCCCCGCCTCTACCCGCAGCTCCAGGCCGAGCACCACGCTGTCACGGACCATCGGCAGCGGTGTTTTGAGCAGGAACGGGCCGTCATAGGAACTCAGCGTTACACTGCGCCCATCGGTCGAGCGTATCAGAACATAGGGCGCCGCGGCCTCTATTTCAAAAACGAGCCGGGTGAACGTAGCATAGGAAGCGTGCCTCACGCTGTTGACGGTCAGTCCATTTCCAACGGCGCCTGCGTTGACCGGCAGTGAAAGAGAACAGAGAACCATGAGTGCAAAAAGTGTGCGCATACCGCTTGCAATACTAACATAACAAATGGATTTGCGCAAGAAAAAGGCGGGTAAACCGGGATCGTACAACTTGAATTTGCATTCTTCCGGTCTCCGTGTTACTCTGTTTTTCGATGAATGCCTTGAAGATCTTCGGGGAAACGGGAATGATCGCGCGGGCCATGCAAAAGGCCTTCGAGCACCGTCCCCAGCAAAGTGAAATGGCCGTTGCCGTGGAGCAGGCGCTCGAGAATAAAACGCATCTGATCGTCGAAGCCGGCACGGGCGTGGGCAAGAGCCTGGCCTACCTGGTGCCCCTGGTCCTCCGGGCGCGCGGGGAGAACCAGCGTGCCGTGGTGGCGACGTATACCAAAGCGCTCCAGCAGCAGCTCGTGGACAAGGACCTGCCGTTCCTGAGGTCCGTGCTCGGTGATTTCCGCTACGCGCTCTGCGTGGGCGGCGAGAATTACCTCTGCCTTCGCAGATTTGACCACCTCCGCATCGGCAACCTGTATGAGCAGAACGAGATCGAGCCCCTGAACCGTCTCTTTGCCTGGTCCACCATGACGCGCACCGGGCTCCGGAGCGAGCTCGACATCGAGCCTCCACCGGGACTCTGGGGCAAGGCATGCAGGCAGGCGGACCTCTGCTTCGGCAAGGACTGTTCGTTCTATAAAGAGTGCTACTATCTGAAGGCAAAGGCGATCGAGCAGCAGGCGCATATCCTCGTAGCGAACCATCACCTCTACTTTGCCGACCTGGCAACGGGCGGCAATGTGCTGCCCCTGCACAAGGTCGTTGTCTTCGACGAAGCGCACCAGATCGAGGACGTGGCGACGGACTATCTCGGGGTCGAGGTCACGAACTTCTCGATCCGCTACCTCCTGGACACGCTCCTGAGCCAGCGCACGCGCAGGGGCCTGCTCACGCGCCTCACCATACAGGACCCGGATACGCACGTCGCGCACGGCATGGTTGACGGCCTCCGCGTCATATCGGACAACTTCTTTTTGAACCTCCAGCCTCTGCTCATCAAAGAACCCGCGCTCAGGATCAGGCGGAAGAACATCGTGCCCGATATCCTGAGCGAACCGCTCATGGAGCTCCGGGACGCGCTTCTCGAACTCAAGGCCGGGACCCAGGAGGAGGAACTCGAGATCAAGGCCCTGGCCAACCGGGCGCAGTCCTTTGCAACCGCGGTACGGGTAAACCTCCAGCAGAGCGCCGATGGCTTCGTGTACTGGGCCGAGCGCGAGAACACACGGTATCGGCTCGTTGCCTCTCCCATCGACGTTGCTGAAACACTGCGGGAAAACCTTTTTGGAAAAACGGACACGGTCGTGCTCACCTCGGCCACGCTCTCCGCCGCGGGCGCCTTCACCTATATCAAGAACCGGCTCGGTCTGGATGCGCCGATGGAATTGCTTCTCGACTCGCCCTTTGACTTCGAGAACCAGGCACTGCTTTACATCGCCTCCGGCCTTGAAGATCAGCAAGCGAGAGGATATCAGGAAAAATTCGACGCCGAACTCCGCGCCGTTCTCTCCGTGACGCGGGGAAGAACGCTCGTGCTGTTTACCAGCTACGGCCAGCTCAGGAAGAGCGCGGAGACGCTTCGGCGGGAACTGCCCGAGCTCGGGTTCCTGTGCCAGGGAGAGATGCCGCCCTACCGGCTGATCGAGCAGTTCAAAACCATGCCGACCGCGGTGCTCATGGGCACGGCCTCCTTCTGGCAGGGCATCGACATCCCCGGCGACGCGCTTCAGTGCGTCGTGATCGCGAAGCTGCCGTTCGCCGTGCCCGACGAACCCATTATTGAAGCACGCCTGGAGCGGCTTAAAAATCCCTTCTTCGAATATCAGGTCCCGCAGGCGGCGCTGCTCTTCCGCCAGGGCTTCGGCAGGCTCATCCGCACCAAGACCGATCGTGGGGCCGTGGCCGTGCTTGACTCGCGCATCATGACCAAAGGCTACGGCAAGTGGTTCCTGAGATCGGTCCCGAAGTGCCGGATCACCGATGATCGGGAGGAGTTCGCGAAGTTTTTTGCGGGATTAAAGAAAATAGAGTAATATAATGAAGCCTGTCTTTTGCGGCGTCGCCAAGTTCGAGCCGACAAGTCGGTTCAACTCATTATCAATAATTTGACCGTTATGAACGACCAACAACAGAAAGATCCCCTTCACGGTGTCACGCTGGAAATGATGCTGAACCAGCTGGTGGAACATCATGGGTGGAAAAAATTGGGGCAGATCATCAATATCAGATGCTTTAATAATGACCCGAGTATCAAGTCCAGCCTGCAGTTCCTGAGAAGGACCCCTTGGGCGAGAACAAAGGTCGAAGAGCTGTACTTGAAGTTCAGAATAAATGCTCTGAAAAAGCCGAAACGCAGTGCGTAGTGCGTTGGTCGGATAGAGCCCCTGCCTGAAGCATGCCGGGGCAGGCTGTGCGAAACCCGACGCAAAGGAGAATTGCGCCATGCCAATCTATAAAGTAAAATTAACAAGCAAACACGAAATCGCTGCCGGAACAATGGCGTTTCATTTTGAAAAGCCGGAGGGATTTGCCTACAAAGCCGGCCAATTCGCCAGCTGGACACTGATCAACCCCGCTGAAACTGACGCCGAGGGCAACGTACGAGCATTTACACTGGCGAGCGCGCCGTACGAAGATTTTCTTATGTTTGCGACCCGGATGCGCGATACCGCATTCAAGCGGGTGTTAAAAACAATGGAGCCTGGCACGGAACTCACCTTGGACGCTCCTTACGGCTTGTTCACGCTCCACAACAATGCGAGCATTCCCGCCGTATTCCTCACGGGTGGCATTGGAGTTACCCCGATCAGAAGTATCGTTCTTCAAGCCGCTCACGACAAGCTTCCCCACAAGATTTTCCTGTTTTATGCCAATAACAGGCCGGAAGATGCGGCGTTTTTGGACGAGCTGATGGAAATTCAGCAGGAAAATCCGAATTACACCTTTATCGGCACGATGGCGCAGATGGAAAAGTCAAGCCGCGCGTGGCATGGAGAGAACGGATTCATCACCCAAGCCATGCTCCTGAAATCCATTGGCGACCTGACGCTCCCCATGTACTACGTCGCCGGCCCACGGGCAATGGTGCATGCGATGAGTGAATTACTGAAGGAAGCGGGAGTCAGCGACATCAACATCCGCACGGAGGAGTTCTCGGGCTAAGAGACCATTCGGGTCACCCATGGAAAGGGCACCGTCAAGCAGAAAAGTGCGTCGGGCAAAGTACCTGCTCCAGGCATGCTGGGGCAGGCTATTCGCAACCCGGCAAGCGGCGTAAGAACTCTTCGACTACAAGAGAAGATTTCATGATCACCATACGAATTGAAAACCAGGAAGATGTTTTGCAGGTGCGTACATGCACCGAAAAAGACTTGTCTAAAGACTCTCCGAAAATCTTTCCCAAGACCTCTCACACATATGGATTTCCAAACTCATAGTAATTTCATCAACACTGTTATGAAACGTTCATGCCGACAAGACGGCACAACGGATGATATAAATGGGATTATCACATGAGACCGGTACGCGCGCTTTTCTCTGCTCATGTATCCAGAACATTCCGCACCATTCGCAGGAGTTCGGCAGGGGCAACGGGTTTTGAAATAAAATTCAGGTCTTTTTCGAGGATCCCTTTTTTGTGAATGATGTTTGCCGTATAGCCGCTCATGAACAGCGCTTTAATCGCAGGATGGGTCCTGCGTATTTCCTCGTATACCGCCTTGCCGTCTTTCTTCGGCATTATCACGTCAAGGAGAAGGAGACGGATGCTGCTTTCATTCTCCTTGAACTTGTTCAGCGCTTCCTCGCCGTCCTCTGCTTCGATGACCGTATAACCGGCCTCCTCAAGCACGTTTTTCGTGAGTTTTCTGACATCTGCATCGTCTTCCGACAGCAGGATGGACTCCACTCCGCCCATCATACTCGTGTGTGCCATTAAACTTGTTTCTTCATCAGCCTCTGCTTTTATCAGCGGCAGATATATTTTGAATGTCGTTCCTCTCCCGGATTCACTATAGACATTGATATAGCCCTTATGCTGCTTTATCATCCCATATACCATTGAGAGACCGAGGCCCGTGCCTTTCCCCACCTCTTTGGTCGTGAAAAAAGGTTCAAAGATCTTTTTCCGGGTCTCTTCATCCATGCCGATACCCGTATCGGTCACGGAAATGACAGCGTATACACCAGGTTCTCCATAGGCGTGGGTCTTTTGATATTCCTTATCCAGTTGCAGAATTTCGGTCTCAATGGTCAGCAGACCCCCGTCAGGCATGGCATCCCGCGCGTTGGCCGCGAGGTTCATCAAAACCTGCTCCATCTGACCGGCATCCACCATTACGATTAAATCGTTATCGCTCAGTTCAGTCTTGAGGTCAATGTCCTCGCCGATTATTCTCGCCAGGAGTCCTTCAACTCTTGTTATTATACTGTTTACATTGACGGGCTTCGGGTTCAGTATCTGCTTTCTGCTGAAGGAAAGGAGGCTCTTCGTCAGATTAGCGGCCCTCTCCGATGAGGCAAGGATCTGTTCGGCATTGAGTCTCAACGGGTCGTCATCCCGCATCTTCATCCGCAGAATACTTCCATACCCGATTATCGCCGTCAGGATATTATTGAAATCATGGGCGATGCCTCCCGCAAGCTGGCCCACCGCCTCCATCTTTTGCGCATGGCGGAGTTGTTCTTCGAGCTTTTTCTGGTCGGTAACGTCGGCCAGGAGCGCCATAATACCGCTGACGTTTCCCTTCGAGTCATAGAGCGGCGCCGCCGAGATCCTGACCTCGATGGGCGAGCCGTCCTTCCTTTGCCGGCGCACCTCCAACTCGGAGAGCAGTTCGCCCTGAAGCACCCGCTCGCACAATCCCTGGAACTCAGCCTGTTTGTCGTCAGGAACGATGGGCAGGGAACGCCCAATCGCTTCGTACGCGCTCCAACCGAAAATGCGCTCGGCTGCCTTACTCCACGCCGTCACGTTCGCGGACGGATCGAGGGCAATAATGGCGAGGGGTGAGGACTGGATGATCGCCTGGAGGGATTCGCCGGTCTCCCGCAGCGCCTCTTCCATCCGTTTGCGTTCTGTAATATCGTGGAGGACCATGACCGTGCCGAGGTAGTCCGCGTTCCGTTTGATCGGCGAAATCGTGATCTCGAATTGTCTGTCCCGGTGGACGGTCTCTCCGGCAAAGAACGCCAGCTTTCCCTCCTTGATCGCCTGGATTTTATCGTCAAACTGTTCTATGTTGCACCGGTAACAGTGCAGGAGCTGATCGCCCAGAAATTCCACGCTCGTTATCCCGAATATGTTCTCGGCCGCGGGATTGAGCAGCGCCACGTTGTCGAGCGCATCCGCGAAGACGACCCCCTCTTTCATGCCCCGGATGAGCGCTTCGAGGCGGGACTTCTCCGCGTGGACAGATCTCTGCGACTCCTTCGCGAGCAGATAGGCGAGGGAAAAGGCAAACAGTCCGATCACGAGGCTCAAGACGATGATGCGGTCCTTTAATGCTTCAACCGGGGCGAATGCCTCTTCCGTGCCGATCTCGGCGAGCAGCGTCCAGCCCAGTGCGGGGATGCACATGGAAGCGCCGAGCACCTCCTTGCCGAGATTGTTTTTATACAGAGCGGTCATCTCCCGGCCGGCGGCGCATTCGAGCACCGGGACCGTTTCAACCTTTTGCTGCATGAGTTCACCACCGTCTCGTGAGGGCGTAATGAGAAGCTTGTTTCTGTTTACGAGATAAATGTCGAGCGTTTTTCTCCTGCCGGGCAAACTCGTAAGCGCGCCCTT
>Ga0265292_1001889_pt1 | contig 16495 bp, 15 predicted proteins | sample Munlanlewell296A_FD_189080 | JGI IMG/M metagenome (GOLD analysis project Ga0265292, IMG submission 189080) | Leachate microbial communities from a municipal landfill in Southern Ontario, Canada - Leachate well 296A | ecosystem: Engineered > Solid waste > Landfill > Unclassified | place: Canada... | reverse complement strand
CCACTGACCAACATTCACAAAAAAAATGTAAAAGTGCAAGATTGGTTCCGACTGGAAGATCCTGGATCAAAATGCTCAAGACGCTTATGGTATGATTTGTCATGGTAATGGGTTCCTGTGAAATTTGTTTTGGCCAAAAATAAGATTATCACGTTTTTCACCCATTACCATCCTTTTTTATACAGACCAGCTAGCGGAAACTAAAGTATCACCGGGATTGACAAAAAGGCCTATCGTTACGGGCATGTCTCTTTTGTTAATCAGATTGTCAAACACAACCGGGACATTGATGTTTGGACCAAGGTATTCTGTCTCGCCATCCTGGAACACCATCAGACAGGCAGGCTGCGACCCATTGTATTGTGTTAGGATATACAGCCAATAATCACGCTCGGTTCCAGGAAAAATGCGTTCGCTTGCCCAGTGATATTTAATAATATTGCCCCGCGGTATACCATCCTGCACCAAAGAGTCCGGACCGAGCTTGTACGGCTCATCCAGGACGTTGAAGGAGTCTTTGTCCTTCTGCGACATACCCGGGAAATTTGGAAATAAATTCGGCTCCTCCGGGATCCGTGCGCCTGTTGCTGGGGTGTGATTGTTGGTAGAGTTTGGCATCGCTCTTTGCTCCTTTATTTGAAAATTTAGGTACCGAAAAGGTCACGAACGGTCCTTACAGCGCTTGAGGCATCTGGGGCGTAGGCATCTGCACCAATCCTTAATGCATACTCTTCCGTAACAGGTGCTCCACCGATGATAACTTTGACTTGCTTGCGGACACCGGCCTCCTTTAGAACTTCTAGGGTTGTTGCCATATTATTCATGGTCGTTGTCAATAAAGCCGACATAGCGATAACTTGGATACCACCCTTGACGGTTTTCAAAAAGGCAGACGGATCAACATCAACCCCTAAATCCACAACCTCAAAACCGGAACCTTCCAGCATAAGGGACACCAGGTTCTTCCCAATATCATGCAGGTCTCCTTTCACCGTACCAATGGCTACTTTCCCGGCGGACTTCACATTATTTTCTTTTAAATATGGCTTTAAGATCAGCAAACCATTCTGCATTGCCCTGGCTGCCACCAGCATTTCAGGCACAAAAAAATCCCCCCTTTCAAACCGTTGGCCGACCTCAGCCATGGAAGCAATCATGGCTTGATTCAAAATGACTTCAGGATCCGTGTTGTTTTCTATGGCCTTCTGAATAGATTCTCTAACAATGGCAGAATTTCCGTCGATAATCGCCTCGTATATGTTCTGAAGTATCGTGTCCATAGGTTTCATCTCCTTGGTAGATTTGAAAATTAAGCAATTTGTCAGATCACATGTGGTAATTTACGTGCTAGTCTATTGGATCTGATCCAGAAAAAGACTGCTAGTTCCGGTAATAATTCATTTCATATAAAATTGATTTATCCTTGATCTCCTTAAAATATTGTTTTCTCACACACCACTATAGGCAGAAAACCCACCATCTACTGGTACAACGATCCCTGTTACTGCAGAGGATCCAGGTGAGATTAACCAAATGACAGTGCTAATTAATTCGTCAGGGGTTTGGAAACGACCCAATGGAGTATGTTCGATTATTTTTTTCCCGCGGCTAGTCAGCTCATTTGTGTCTGTGTTGGTCAGCAAGAAACGGTTCTGTTCGGTAAATAGAAATCCCGGAGCTATGGCATTAACCCGGATGCTCGGGGAATACTCCTGCGCCATGTGTACCGCCAGCCATTGGGAAAAGTTGGTGAGCGCAGCTTTAGCAGCGGAATACGCTGGGATGCGAGTTAATGGACGAATGGCATTCATCGAGGCGATATTTAATATGATGCCTTCATTCTGCTCTGCCATTAGTTTTCCGAATACTTGGCTGGACAAAATTGAACCAATGAAGTTTAGGTCAAATACCCCTCGGATTGCTTCAATCGGCAGGTCAAAGAATGTGAGCCCCGGGCCGGTGGTGGCCTGCGGCATATTACCTCCAGCACCATTAATTAAAATATCCACTCTGTTATAAGTTTGCCTCACGGATTTGGCTGCTTCTTCTATACTGGTCTTGTCAGTGACGTTGCAACAAACTGGTATAGCTCTCCCTCCTTCCGATAGAATTAGGTCTGCGACCCTTTCTGCTGCTCCATCAACGATATCGAGGATAGCTAACTTAGCTCCAGCACGAGCTAGTCCCTGACTCAATGTCGTGCCCAGAACCCCACCTCCACCAGTGATGGCAACCACCTTATCTTCAATATTAAACAGACTCTTAAGATATTCTTCGCTCATAGGACCTCAGTTCGAGAAATGATCATTCATTATCCCTTTTTTTATTAATCATTAGTATGAACTGCCATCTCATGGAATGGTTCTAAATGGCGGTTAAAATGCTTTTCTAGGGATGAATAGTAAAATTCTTCATGTTCTCTCAAAATAGATTTCAGACGTTCGCCCCACTTTCCCAACACCGAGCCAAAGGTTACATGCAGAATTTCACGAGCGTCGAATTGATCGAGATATGAAGATAGATCAGAGTCTTTTATTCCGTCGGGTGGAGCCATTTTATCGATTTCTGCTGAGACAAAATAGGAGGCTCGATCGGTCCTATACTTTTCTTGGGAAAAGGCAAGTATCTCGCGGAAGAAAGCAGGATCTTTCTCAGCTACCACTCGCAACGCTTCCAGATAGCTGGTTCCAGCGGTCTTGATATGCAATTTTCCTCTCGTATGTCTTGAAATAAAAGGATAGATGCTGAATTTATCCGATCCTGAGTGTAAGCTGAGTTTATAATTACCAAAGTAGCGTAAGACCTTGGCGTGAAGTTTGATTTCTGACTCAAACTCACCAGAGTCGCCAATGTAGTCAACTCCTTTCTCAAATTTCCCTATATATCGAGGCGCCAGGCTAATACATTTAATGCCTAACCGCGCCAGCTCGCTGGCTACAAAGAAATGCTCGTAAATAGAGGTGGGCGAAGCGGTCTCGTCTAAGGATAATTCCAGATCAAAAGCTTTTTGCCCCATAAGCCCCAGCAGTTGATTGTACATTAATGAAGTATGTGCGATAGCTTGCCCATATTTCAAAAGTGCTCGAAGCAGGGTTTCCTCATCGTACACCAGCTCAAAACCTTCCAAATGAAAGGTCTTATTGAGATATATCTTATAAAGATCATTCTGCGTGATAACGAATGACTCCCATGGTACTCTACCGGTATTGGTCATTAACCCCGTTTTTGTTTCTTCGATGGAAATATTCGCTACAAGATCACCGGGATCAATAGTAAAAAAAGTGTAGCCCGCACGAACAAAAGGTTTAATATCTTCCGGAGTCTTCAGGTGATCTGCATCTGCTCCCCATTTTCCACGCCATCCTTCTTGAAAAACTCCCCACATGGCATCGTCGAGTACCTCTTGTGGAGTGCGCCCGGTGCGTAAATTTTCTCTTACTGATTGTTGTGCGAAAACTGGTGCAATTCCTGTCTGGCGAACCGCTCGAATATGACCGGGCGTTGCTAATCCCAACCGGTCCCCAAATCCAAATGAAATATCCAACCCTAAAGATACCGGACGTAACCAGGGTAGCCTGGATCGCAAATTTGAAGCATTAGATGATGTAAGCGGAGAATGCAGTATGCCATTCTCATCAAAATCACCTTCGAACCCATTTGTGTCCCCTTTGACAGCCAGGTATTTGGCGCCACCAGCTTCATCTTTTACCAGGAAATAAGTTGTCCCGTTGTCTTCAATTACTGAGTTTTGGTAAATAATCCCGTTCATTGATATTTATCTACCCTCCTTGTGGAATTTCGAGTCGGTATGATCGTTTCGCTAATTTATATGCCAATTCCTGGGCCATCCTTTCTGCGTTGTCCATATCAATAATTTTCCTCACTACCAGACCGGCTAACCAGTTCGTACTCGCTCGCCGCCACATATCATGCCGCGCTGGGATTGAAAGGTAAGCTCGCGTATCATCATTGAATCCTACCGTGTTATATATGCCGGCGGTCTCAACTACTTGTTCAAAATATCGTTTCATTCCGTTCAAGCTATCGTGGAACCACCATGGAGGTCCCAATTTTATTACGGGATAATGCCCTGCCAGGGGGGCAAGCTCGCGAGCATAGCAAGTCTCATCCAGGGTAAAAAGAATGAGCGTTAATTTAGTATTGTTCCCATATTTTTTTAATAATGGCCGTAAGTTGGATGTAAATTCAGTTTGGACAGGTATATCTGCTCCTATATCATGTCCATATCGCTCAAATAAGACTGTGTTGTGGTCACGAAGTGCGCCTGTATGCAACTGCATGACCAGGCCATCTTCAACGCTCATTTTTGCCATTTCCATTAACATATGGCCTGTGAAACGGATGGCATCTTCCGGCATGACCTTGCCATGTAAGGCACGTTGGAAAATTGTCTCTGATTCCTGAGCAGTAAGTTCTTCCGTATATGGCGATTGGGTTGCGTGGTCGGTTGCTACTGCACCTAAACTCTTGAAATATACGCGTCGATTCTCAAGCGCGTTGATGAACGATACGTAATTATGAATATCAATCCCGGATGTCTTTTCAAGAGCTTCAAGATTTGTTTTCCAATTCTTTGAGACGATGTCAATTACTTGATCAGGACGAAAAGTGGGCAGTATGCGAACATTCCAATCAGAGGAACTTAGAACCTGATGCGCTTCCAATGGATCATCTACTCCATCGGTAGTACAGAGTACCTCAATATTGAAACGCTTATATAGGGTCCTCGGTTGAAATTCGGGAGTGGCTAATTTTCCGATTATCTCATCGTAAATGGTTTGAGCAGTATCAGTAGTTAATTCTTGTTCTATTCCGAAAATCATTCTTAGTTCATAATCCAGCCAGATACTAGATGGAGTGCCACGAAATAAGTGAAAATGGTCAACAAAGATTTGCCATATTTTTCGATGATCTTGTTCCGACTGCATTTCCCCTTCTTGGCAGACAATGCCCAGCTTCTCTAAAGCAATTCCCTGTGAATAAAGCATCCGGAAAATATAATGGTCGGGAATTATTAATAAGTCGACAGGACTTCCGAAGGAATAGTTCGGGTCAATAAAAATTGCGGGGTTAACATGTCCATGAGGGCAGATTAAGGGCAGATCTGCTATACCACGGAATAAGGAAGCAGCTATTTCCCTTTGCTGAGGGTCAGGACCAAAAAAACGGTCTTCAGCTAGGGACTTTTTTTTTGTTTCTATCAATTCTTCCGCTCCTGATCCGCTATTTGGTTGGTACCACTTGTTGACTGTTAATATCAATTTTCCGTTTGTGCCATTATGGTTTTAGGGTGCCGAAGATCGGAGGACTAGTTCAGGTTTATAAATGATCTTGGAAGATGTAATTTCTTCCGTCTCCATTGCATCTATCAGGGTACGCATGGCAGCAGACCCAATTTCTTGCTTGGGTATTCGGATTGTACTCAGGGGGGGGGTAACATATGAAGCTAAGGGAATATCGTCAAAACCGATGATCGCAATCTCGTCAGGTACGGTTCGCATTAATTCATGACATGCTTGCAAAGCGCCTACCGCGACTAGATCGTTGTATGCAATGATTGCTGTTACATCAGACCTCTTAATTAGCAATTGGCTTGTGGTTTGATAACCACATTGAGTATCTGGGTCACAATAGAGAATTATTTCCGGGTCATATTCCAAACCATGTTTCTTGAGACTGGCTTGGTATCCCTGAAGTCGGTTCTTCCCACTCCACGACTTTTGAGGACCCGCCAGGAGAGCAATCTTCTTATGACCTCTTGAGACAAAATGAGAAACAGCCATCTCTGCACCAAGAGCATCGTCAATTGTTATCGTTGCGACTCCATTTATTGGTTGATCTAAATTCCTGTTAATCAGGACCACGTATCTAAATTCCTTAATTCGTTTCTCTAAATTTGCTTGTTCTAAACGCGAACTACAGAGAATCAAGCCATCTACCTCTTTTTCAAGCAAAGAATCTAATGCTGTTTCTTCTCGGGCTACGTCTTCACCAGTGTTACAGAGAAATATGTTGTAGGAATGGGAATAGGCGATATCTTCAATGCCACGGGCGATTCCTGAAAAGAAAGGGTTCGTAATATCGGTGACAACTAACCCAATAGTAGTGGTTCGTTTTGTGGCTAAGCTTCTAGCAACCCCGCTTGGCCTAAAACCCATCCGGTTAGATATTTCTAATATCCCTTTCCTTGTTTCCTCGTTAATTTCTCCCTTGTTATTAATTGCACGCGATACTGTCTGAAGGGAAACTCCAGCTTCGCGTGCCACATCTGCCATTGTTGTCCGTCTGGTTGTATTCACTTCAAGCTTATTCCTCCAAATATAGGAATCCAGTTGTGGTTTCCTGAGATTACCGGTAATCTTGATTTTATAATTTTGGTTATTATTCTTTAAGTAATGTAGTGATCTTCCATAAACCCTATAATTTGTACCGTTAGGATACTATATCTCAAAACGAGAAAGACGGGGTAATCATTGGAGATTTACTATTGACAACAATTATAAAAAAGAGTAATATTACGTTAGCGCTCACGTTAGCGCTCACGTAATTATACGCCGTCAAATATCAGGTTGTCAAGTCCCGAAAAAAATTCTTCATCAAAATTGATTACAAGGAAATGTCTTCCGATAGAAATCATTTTCAACCCGAACTGGTGGTATCGAAATTACGGTATCTCCTTCGATCGGGGTTTCTTCTTCAATCCCAGGCAACGTCTTGAAAGCGAAAGACACATGGAACAAGTTCTTTTTGAAGAATATGGCGCTCTTGGATTTGGGATAGAAACTGATCAGACATTACCCGTGGCTGGTTCTCGGCATGTTGCAGGTGGTTTTGTCGTACCGGCAATGCTTGGTTGTGATGTTCGCTTTGCTCCCGAAAGCGCACCCTGGGTTATTCCTCTAAACCTGTCTGAGCAAGAAATTTGGGATCTAAAGCCTCCTGATATCCATAGCAAAAGCCCCATGCGCGAATTAATCGGGCTGATGGATGATTTACAGGCTGAGTTCGGATATGTCCTGGGGGATTTTAATTGTGGTGGCGTTCTTAATATTGCTTTGGATTTACGCGGGAATGCATTGTATATGGATTTTTATGATAGGCCCTCTTTGGTTAGATATCTTTTTGAAGTGATCACTCAAACTATTATAGAGACTGCCCAATATGTAAAATCTCGTACAGGTACAAGTTCAATATCGGTTAATCGAATGGTGTCCAGGATAGAACCCGGTCTTTTTCTCCACGGTAATTGCGCGGTTTGTCAGATTTCTCCTTCCATCTACGAAAAATTTCTATTGCCTTGTGAAAAATATCTGGCGGGAAATTTACAACCGTACGGGATCCATCACTGCGGTGATAACCTTCACCTTTTCTGCAATCAATATATGCAAGTACCAGCTGTATTCTTTGATGTCGGTTGGGGATCGGATGTGGCTGCTTGCCGAAGGGATTTCCCTGATGCATTCCTCAATTTACGTTTAAGCCCTGTAAGAATGTTACAGTGTAAACCAGAAGAAATAGTGAATGATGTAGAAATGCTATTAACCCAAGTTAAATCAGTAGATGACTTGGGAGTTTGTTGCATTAACATGGATTATGGAACGCCAAAGGAGAATTTGTACGCTCTCTTTGATACTGTGCGGCGTTTTAGAGGGATGGATTTCTTATGTTCAAATTGATCAAAAAGAAATCTATCACTATCTAGATCGATGGAGAATCGTCTTGTTACGTTCTATAGATAGTAAAAAGGAGGTTCTTGTAAACATATTGACACATACAACTATTTTTCAAAGTATCGATAAAGAATAATAAAATGATCAATGAAAGTAGGCCCAAGAAGGAAATGTCTTACCCTGAAATTTGATATCGTGAATACATATCAAAAGGAGAAAATATGAATACGAAAGTATACAAGATAATGGCATTGGTCCTAAGCCTTACCATGTTGGTAACCGCTTGCGCACCTGCTGCCACCACTACCCCTCCGCCTGTGGTAAATACACAAGCTCCTGGAGCTACAGCAATACCTCAGCCCACTGCGACAGTCGAACCTGTTAAATTGGTTTATTGGGGATATCTGAGCGAAACAGAACCTCTTGCCAAAATACTGACTGCTAATGTCGATGAATGGAATGAATCCAATCCGGATATCCAGGTTGAGTTAATCTGGCAAGGGCGTGAGATTATTACCAAACTTCGCACTGAGCTATTGGCTGGGACACCACCGGATATCATCAGCCAATCCGATTCAGAGCTTTTCCCAAGTGTCGTGAAGGAGGGTCTCGGGTATTCTCTGGATGATGCCCTAAATACCCCAAGCTATGATGACGCTAACGTCACATGGAAGGATAGCTTTATTGCTCTCCAGCCGTACTCAGATGGTCATTATTATCTAATCCCGGATTCATACTATACTTCTGGGATCTTTTATAATGTGAACATCTTCAAAAAGTACAGCTTGATGCCGCCAGAGACCTGGAGTCAATTTTTAAGTGTTTGTCAGACATTGAAAGACAATGGAGTTCAACCACTGGCAGTTGATGGTGCTTATGGATTCTTCCCAGGATGGTACTTCACCTGGCTGGCCAGCCGAATTGTTGGGGACGAAGAATTCAGAGCTGCAGCCTTGGATAAGACCGGAGCAGCATGGGATAATCCTGGATTCCTGGAGGCCGCTAAACAAGTCCAGGTGTTGGTTGATAGCGGCTATTTCCAACCCGGCTACGAAGGTACGAATTGGCCAGGCGCAGAGACCCTGTTTGCTCAAGGCAATGTAGGAATGTACCTGACTGGTACCTGGTTCCCGGCTGAAGTAAGCGATAAAGTCGGCCCGGATTTCGACATGTCTGTAGTTGCTTTCCCATCTGTGGAAGGCGGTAAAGGTAACCAGACAACAGCCGAAGCCTGGTCCAACGACTGGATGATCTTGAATAGCTCTAAACATCCTGATGCAGCTGTCGCATTCTTGAAGTTTATGACCAGCCAAAAAGCCATGAGCGAGTTTGCAAGCGTGCAAACCCCCGCGCCATTAAAGGGTGCTCCTCTTCAGAAATGGGTACAGAATCAGCAGGTCATTCTTGCTAATGCCACCAAGATAATGCCTAGAATGCACGGAATTCAGAATGATAATCCTGAGTGGACTACCAAGGTCTATTGGGTAGTTGATGACCAGTTGGTTTTTGGTCAGCTTACCGCAGAAGAATTCATCGCTCAACTAAAGGAAGCCCAAATAGCTTTCTTCACCGGTAAATAGAACCCAAAACAATATTGTTCAAAAGGTGACAGGCATTATTATGCCTGTCACCTCTACTTGTTCTATTTATGATTTTATGGAGCACCAATGAGAAGAATACATAGGTCAATGACAGCACTCCTTTTCTTGGCGCCAGCCTTGCTCGTTTATGGGATTTTCTTTATTTACCCTGCCATTCGAGCACTCTATATAAGTTTATTCGATTGGTCAGGCTTTATCCCTGTAATGAAATATATCGGTATAAAAAATTTTATAGAACTATCTAAAGATCCAATTTTCTGGAAGTCTCTGAAGAATACTTTATTTTTTCTCTTTTTTGGCGGAATTATCACTCTTTCACTTGCCTTACTTTTTGCAGCCTTGCTCAGCAAGAAGAAGCTCTGGGGAAGAAGGTTTTTTCGAGCAGTAATCTTCTTCCCGGTGGTCACCCCCACAGTTGGATTAGGCATTATTGGTACGTTTTTTTTCAACCCAAATGGTATCCTAAACGGAGTTCTTAATAGCCTACATTTAGATATTTTGACCAACTCGTGGCTTGGTCCAAAGCTTGCCATTTATTCAATGCTGGCTGCAATTATATGGGCTACAGTTGGTTTTTCAATGGTCATCTTACTCGCTGGTATTGAAAAAATACCTGAAACGTATGCAGAAGTGGCTGAGCTGGAAGGGGCGGGTGAAACGACCATCTTCTTCCGCATCACTATTCCGATGATCTGGGATGTAATTGTTACTGTGATTATCTTCTGGATAATTGGCGCCCTGAAAATGTTTGAGCTGATCTATACTCTCACGCAAGGCGGACCAAACTGGGCTACCAGCACGATTTCCATATTTACCTATATTGAAGCATTTGGGCAACGCGAAACCATTTATCGAATGGGCTACGGAACAGCAGCTGGAGTAGTCCTGTTTGTATTGGTGATCCTTGGAGCAGGCTTGACCATGAGTCTGCTAAGAAGAGAAGCCATCGAGTATTAATCGTCGCTATCCTCAAATTTGGGAGTAATGATGTGACAGAAATAAGCAGGAATTATTTTCTCCGTTCTCGAAATGGCATAAAGAATTTTGCGCGAAGCTGGCTTTCATATGTCATTCTTGTGCCATGGTGTGCATTTACAGTGTTGATTTTCCTCTGGCTTATTACTGCTTCGCTTAAAACAAATCGAGAGTTGTATTCGAATTTATGGGGAATTCCATCGACACTAACATGGGAGAATTTCACGCATGCTTGGAGTGTTGCCCATATAGGGACTTACTTTTCGAATAGCATCTTCATTGTTGCAATTGCAATGGCTGCTACGATTTTGATCAGCTCCATGGGAGCCTATGCCCTTGCACGAATATCCTTTCGAGGCAGCACATTCATCCTGTATAGCCTCATTGGTGGGATGGGAATCCCAGTTCAGCTATTATTGGTCCCCTTATTTATGTTGTTGGCGAAGATGCACCTGGTCAACCAGCCGCTCGGTCTGATTGTAGCTTATGTGGCTTATCTCCTGCCTTTTAGTGTGTTCTTATTAGTCGGATTCTTCCGTACAATTCCAATGGAGATAGAAGAATCAGCTGCGATGGATGGCGCTTCTGATTTTACAATTTTCCGGAAAATCATGATGCCTCTCGCTGCACCCGGGTTAATTACTGCATTAATCTTTGATTTTATAACTTTGTGGAACGAATATTTATTAGCACTGGTCATATTGGGTAAACCCAAAAATTGGACCGTTTCCCTGGGTCTTTATAATTTAAATGTAGCAATGGGTTCGACTGCTGATTGGGTTTCTCTTTTTGCTGGGGTCGTCATCATAATGCTTCCTTCAATGTTGCTTTACATTTTCTTGTCTGACCGGATTATCTCCGGGCTTACCCTTGGTGCCACTAAATGATCAGCCTCATTAAAGGAGCTTTTAAATGGTGGATCATCCTACTCTAGCCGAGAGAATCTTGACAATAGGCTTGGATCTGGGGACATCTTTTGGTTCGCCGATGTTACCTGACTATATTCGTCGGCGCGTCGGTGAGTTAATGCAAGCTCGCGAGAAGGAGGCTGCAAGTATTGTCTCGAAGTTCCAGTGGGAGGCACATCGGGACATTCTAAATCAGAAGTTGCTAAAATCAATGGGCTTATCTCCAATGCCTGAGCGTACCCCCTTGAATACGAAAGAGATCGGCACGATTAATCAGGATGGATACCAAATAAAGAAAGTATTATTTGAACCGCGGCCAAATTGTGTTGCAACTGCCCACCTTTATTTACCAGCGAATATTAGTAAACCTGAACCAGCGATCCTTCTTGCAGTTGGGCACTGGATTGAAAACAGCAAGATGGAGCCTGATTTACAAAAAGCTTGTATTGGCCTGGTCAGGCTCGGATTTGTGGTGCTTATATATGACCCGATTGAACAGGGTGAACGTAGAATAGATTGGCGTTGCCACAATCACCTGGAAGCCCAATTGGTGGGCATGTCTCAAGGCGGCCTCCTTGTTTGGGAAAGCATGCGTGCTATTGATTTCCTTCAATCCTTGGAAGAAGTCGATCCTAAACGGATCGGCATGACTGGGGCATCGGGCGGCGGCTATAACACTATGTATGTCTCCGCCTTAGATGAGCGCATAAGTGCCTCGATCCCAGTTTGCTATGTCAATGCCTTCGAAAATTTAATGGGCGCCATGCGAGGTTATAACTGGGTTGGTGGTCAGGATCTTGACAACCAGGTGCCGCGCATTTTGAGCTATGCCGATATGGGGGATATTTGTGCCCTCATTGCTCCCAGACCTTTGAGGATAATAAATGCGACTCACGATCCAATGTTCCCGACGGAAGGAGCTCGCCGCGCGGCTGCACGTGCCAAAGCAATGTATGATTTAGTAGAGGCGAGTGACCAGATCGATTTAACCTTGATCGATAGTGGCCATGGTTATTTTAAGGAGATGCGTGAGTCTGCTTATGGCTGGTTTGCGAAATGGCTTAAGGGCGAAGGAGATGGCAGACCTATTCCAGAACCGTCCATTGCGGCCGCAGAGCCTCGCTTTGCAATTCATTATATTACAGCGACAGCCGACCCCAATCAAGCCAGACCTGTAGCGGATTCCAATGCTTCTCCTGAAATGTACTGTTTCCCAACCGATCAGCCTCAAAGCTCTTGGCGCGCAATCACTGAAGAAATTCGCCGGGTTGGAGCCTCGATGCCTCCAATTAAATTGCCAGTAACATCTTCCACTGATTGGGGTAATTATAAGGAAAAGCTATCAAGATCATTGCGAGAAGTATTAGGCCCCTTGCCTGAAAATATAGTTTATCCGCCCAATATTATCAATCAATTCGACCTTGGTAATGTCCGGATTGAATGCATCCGTTATGAGAGCGAGCCTGGTATTACGATTCCAGCAGTTCTTTATATGGAAAAGGACTGGCAGGATTTCAGACCAGTGATGATTTATGTGAATGATTTAGGAAAACGGATGACCTTGCTTGAAGGTACGGTCCAGGATTTGCTTGAGAAAGGTTATGCCGTTTTTACATTTGATCTCAGAGGAACGGGTGAAATAGCATCCACAGAATTTGAGAACGCCAGCGACTCATTTATGCTTGATCGTGATTTGTTCTCTCAGAGGCTATGGGATTTGCTTAGGGCTGTGGATTATTTGGAATCATATTCTGTGATCGGATTTCAGATTGACAAACATCGCATTTCTTGTATGGGCCAGGGTGTGGCCGGACTATTAGCTCTTTATGCTGGTGCAATAGATCAGCGTATCGCCTCAGTAGGTTGTCGAGATGCAGCGGTATCTTACAAGCAAATGATTGCGGAAAATGCCCTGTTCCCTGCTAGCGCTTATGTGTTCGATGCCCTCTTGCATTTCGAGATCGAGCAGGTTGCTGCTATGATCGTGCCTCGTCCGTTGTACATTGTGAATCCGCTGGATAAGGATCTAAAACCCGTTACTATTCAGGATGCAGAACAGAGCTTTGAATGGTGCCGGCAAGTTTATCGAATCCTGAATGTGAATGATGAGTTTGCCTTGGAAACTCAAAGACCGAATGAATTAATCAAGTTATATGCTGAATGGCTGAATAGGAGACTAAGATGATTATCAAAAATCGACAAGGGCATTTCCATGAGTTTGATCTATTTGAAGCACATTTTCGTGTTCTCTTACCGCGTGAAAAGTCTGAAGGTATTGAAGTGTTGGAGGAGGATTGGGGTGCAGGAGGAGACGCCCCATTACTTGCACATGCAGAAATGGAGCAGTTGTACTATATCTTGAGCGGTCACGGCTTTGTAACGGTTGATGACGAACAGGGAGAAGTAGAGCAAGGTGATTTTGTATTCATTCCTCGCCGTGCGCGACATGCAATTAAGAATAATGGGCAAGAAAGGCTTAAATATTTGTGCTTCGATATATTTCCTCAAGGTTACCCCAAGGGTGAGGAGACATGGGAAGGTCACGAGAAAACAATATTTAAACAATTCAAGAAATAACAAAGAAAGAAGAATCTACCCTGAATTCTATCAGTATCAACAAATGATCCATCCGCCTACCTTTTGGTGAAGTTATTCTGTCCTTTAAGGACCGTTCATGTTTGATCCAAGTGTAAACTTTGCCCAGCTGGAAAGTGTTTGTGAAGAAAAACACTCACTTTCAGCAGAGATGCTACAACTAGCTTCAGGCGATCACGAGCAAGTTGCACATTACCCCATAATTATTAGCTGATACGACACAATGCGTCACATACACTATGATTAGCCCCATGGGTGACCCAAGTTTATTTGTTCCGAAGACGTGACCGATCCTGCCAAAATGCTCATTTCTGAATTAACTTCGGCTTACGAAAGTGATAATTTAATTGATGATCGGAAAGAAAGAGAGCTAGAGAAGAGTAGTATTAGTTTTGTGATATTTAGAAGCTTATTATGACAAGGAGGTTTTGATGGATTCGGTGGAATTAAGGGTTGCGGCCCTTAGTGTTAAAAGCGAACGCTGGGCCCTTGATCGCAATATTAAATCCATAGAAACGCTAATCCGTAAGGCTGCCAAGGAAGGTGCCAACATCGTTTGTACACCTGAGTTGGCTTTGCAAGGCTTTTATCTTCCTGAAGAGTGTGAGAAAGATGAATTTCACACAATTGCAGAACCATTGGATGGGCCTTATATTCTAAAACTAAGCAGATTGGCAATCGAACATAAGCTTTATATTGCAATAGGATTCTTTGAAAGATTTGAAGGAGGAATTTTTAACAGCGTTGCATTATTGAATCCTAAGGGTAAATGTGTGGGAGTGTATCGAAAAGTTCACTTAGCGGAAATAGAGTCAAATTGCTATAACGCTGGGAATCAATTCCAAGTCTTCGAGACTGACTTTGGTACGATCGGGCTGATGACCTGCTTTGACCGACAGTTCCCAGAAACGACTCGTTCTTTGTCGCTCAAGGGGGCCCGGTTAATCTTGAATCCAGCTGCAGGCGGTTACGGCGAATGGAACCAGGCAATGATGAGAACTAGAGCCTATGAAAACAAAGCCTATATTCTATTTGCTCACCCTATGGAGTGCTTTGTTGTCGATCCTTTTGGAGATATGATTGGACAAAAGGGCCAAAACGAGGCGTACTTAGTCCGGAAAATTGATCTGGCATTTGTTGACGAATTGCGTAGTGGAGAATGTTCTATTTACAAGGACATACCCGAACTGTATGGCCGTTGGCGAAATCCTTTTGATTTCCGGCGACCAGATCTGTATTGAAGATGTACGAGCCAAACGAGAAAAAAGGATCCATCTCAAATCTCTTCTCGCACTCAAGTTTTACGATTACTTAGAAACGAATCAGTAAACCATCCAACACTCTTCAATAATGTGAAGAATATTCTGGATATTTCGCAAACTGTAAGTCACATAGTGTTTTCAGGTAAAGGAATTGCCTGTGTTATTAGTTTGAAGAAAATGATTAGATCTGTATTATACGATTATCCAGTTCCTCATTGATATGTTAATAAGAGGATTGCTTTATTGTAGTCACTTCATTTCATAACATAAATAAAATCGCTGAATTAATCCTGATTGAATTTATGAACCATCCAGCTAAGAAATTTATATCAATAAATTCGTATTCCAAGGATCATTCATGTTTGACCCACAATCATACTTAAACCTTTTAGAAAGCGTCTGTGATGTAGAACATTCACATTCAGCTGAAAAGCTTCAACTTGCTTCAGGCAATCACGAGCAAGTTGCACATTACCCTATAATTATTAGCTGTCACGACACAATGCGTCACATACAATATGATTGGCCCCCTGGGTGGCCCAGGTTTTCTCGTTCTGAGATCGTCACCGATCCAGCTAAAATGCTCATTTCTGAATTAACTTCAGTCTACGAAGGTGCTCTCTTAAAGGATGATCGTGCCTACACTATCCGTGCGGATTATGGCTCGGTTATTATTCCATCCTTACTTGGATGCTCCTATTTTGAACAAGGAAACGAGATGCCGTGGTTGCAGCATCTATCATCCAAAAATGACATGGAAAGAATTCTGGGATCTGGTATTCCAGATGTCCACCTTGAACTGGGGAGTAGAGTTGAAGAGACAGAACAATATTTCCTTGCAACTCTATCTCCTTTTGAAAAATTAAAACAAGTCGTACATGTAGGTTGTTCAGATACTCAGGGACCATTCAATCTGGCAGCCAGTATCATTGGCAGCGATATATTCTTAATTGTCCTCGATAATCCAGACATGGTTCATAAACTTCTACAATTGGTGACTGATACTTGTATTGCGTTTATAAAATTACATAAAGCTACAGTTAATGAGCCAATTGGTTTAAGCTATCAAATGGGCTGGGCGGTGCGAGGAGGTGCCCGAATTGTGGACGACTCAGCCATCAATCTATCAAGATCTATGTATAAGGAATTCTGTTTACCTTACAACCTGCAAATCAGTCAGGAGTTTGATGGATTTATGGGTCATTTCTGCGGTCGGGGAACCCAGATTTTTCCTGAAATATTGGCAACGCCTGGCATCCATTCTCTTAACTTTGGTAATCCGGAAATGCAAGAGTGGGGAGATGTTTATCAACAGGCTGTCGATCACCAGGTTTGTTTGCTGTGGGATGATCAAATTCCCGATGATAATAATCAAATAAAAACAGGTGTAATTCAAAAGAAACTTGCTCATTCATGGGATCAGGCTAACCAAATCGCCGCACAAATCAAGAGGAACTGACTAT
>Ga0265292_1001888_pt1 | contig 16514 bp, 8 predicted proteins | sample Munlanlewell296A_FD_189080 | JGI IMG/M metagenome (GOLD analysis project Ga0265292, IMG submission 189080) | Leachate microbial communities from a municipal landfill in Southern Ontario, Canada - Leachate well 296A | ecosystem: Engineered > Solid waste > Landfill > Unclassified | place: Canada... | reverse complement strand
GACGAACGGTAGCGGTGGCGATAGTGCGGTTGCGGTTAGCCGGACCAATGCCGTGAACCCGACGAGTCTGCTTCATACTGATGCGAGTAGCGACATATTTAAGCGCCGCTTCAGATACAGTAAGCTCAGCCCGACCCTTGGCGCGCCGGCGGGCTAGTACGCTGCGTCCACCCTTAGTAGCCATGCGGGCGCGGAAGCCATGCTCGCGCAGGCGGGTGCGTTTATTTGGTTTAAAAGAAAGTTTCATTGCGAGGCTTACACTACTATATATTACGGATTGATGCAACTACCACTGGATGTGCATCGCTTTCCAGAACGAGGGGCTGCTACAGATACCCCACTGACTACCTGACGCGTTACAGGTGACGGTCGACGTCTGATCGGGTGCGGTAAAGCCACTCTCACCCGCCTTTGTCCATGAGAAGCGGTTAAAGGCGATCTTGGCGGGTTGTAGGTAAGGGTTGGAGGCGCCGAGGTAGTAATCACCCTCACTGCCCTGCTCGATTTTGTCGATAAAGACGAGCGTTGGGTAGTCACTCTCAGACCACTTAACGACATCATTAAGCGGCAGTACGCCGGTTGAGTACTCACCAGCATATAGATCGCGTACTAGCCCCATCACCTTAACCCGCGCCGCGTACTGAAAATTGTCTTTCTGAGCAGCTTTGTTGCGAGGATCAAACCAGCCCAGCTGACAGTCGGCCTGCCGTTCAGTGATAGCGCGAGCGTCTGGATTAACGGGAGTGGTAACATTACACGCCTCTCCGGTAATACTCGTAGTACGTAGCTTACCTGAGCTGTCGATAACATCGGCCGAGGGCCACTGTGCGTACGGTGGCTGGCCGCCTGGATTGGGCGGGCTGTATTCACCTAGTTTGCCCACAAACGGATAGTATCCATCGGCCGTGCCGAAGACGCGGACCTTAGTCACTCCAAATCCGAGCAAGGTGGTGAGGGCAAAGATACCCAAGCCAACCCAGAACATTGGCCCCAGTGAGCCAATAATAATCAGCTGGATGGCTGCCGTGGCGCCTAAGCCGATGAGCTGCATTATAGTCCCTGGTGGTAAGCCAATAGCGGACTCAAACTTATTAATCGCCTTACCAAACAACTGATTGATGGCAAACAGCGCCAAGGTGACTCCAGCCTGAATCAGATTAGCCTGCAGTTGGGCGGCTTTCGCTTGTTGAGCGGCTTGCACAGTTGGATTTTCGCCTTTTGCGAGACGATCAGCTGCAAAATCCGAGATTTGATCCTGGGTATATCCTTCTAGTTCCAGGGGACCAGCAATAGCATCAATTTCTGCCTGTAAAGAGGCGGCAACGCCAGGATCGCTGCTGGCTAAATTATAAACTCCCGCGGCTGTGTCCCCAATGCGTGAGAAGGTATGGTAGGCCTCATAGGCTTTATATACCTGATAGGTGCTGTTATAAGCCTGCCACAGGGTATCAGCATCGACGTCGAGCCACTTCTCAGCGAACTCAAAACCAATTTTTAACAGAGATTGGGTGTTAAACAGGTTGCCCAGACCCTGGATATCTGCCCCTCCGACGATGTGGAAGTCGGCGGTGGATCCGGTAAACATGAAGCCAGCGATTGCCCCAAACGTTCCCTCAGGAAGGTTGATCTCACCAAACAACCCATGGGGGAACACGGCATCTTGTATCTTGCTAAACAGTCCGCCTGATTGAAAGGCAGCCTGAATAGACGCAGTACTGTCGTTGAGATTGAGTACGAAAGAGGCGGCTTGATGTAGGGTGTTAAAATCAGCAAAGGGGCGGAGCCATTCGGGAATCTCATCAGGAAGAAGGTTCTGCAGGGCATATTTGGCGCCAATGTAGAAGATGGCGTTCATGCGCTGCTGAGGGTTGCCCTCAATGAGGGCACGGGAGATTCCTGGTGAGATGATGCCCGAGGGAAAGTCAAACAGCTTCTCAATACCAAAGTCCATCGCTGAATAGGCGAGCTCTTTAGCCACGTAGGTAGTCATATCCTCGATCGAGGAGCGTTGCATATCGAGTATGCGTTGACGGGCATCGGCGTCGCGTAGGTGGGCAGCAGCACCGCTACTACCAGCAATCGAAGCTGTAGTGGGGTAGTAGTTACCTAGTCCGGGGTTGGGGGCGCTTCCAACCGATTGGCCGGTGGGCGAAGCTCCGGCTTCGGCCTGAGCATTGATGATATCTGGACCCTGCGTGGCTCCGTTTGGTGCGACCGTTTTGCCTGTCTGAATAATGGAGCCTATATCCTGCCAGACGTTGTCGCTTGGATTCTGTCCGCCGAAGCTTGGCTCCCAACCGCTAGCGGCAGCGGTATGCTGGTGGCTCTCGGCAGTAAACACGACGCGTGATTGATCGGCGGGATCGTTAACATTCCCGTCCCAGGCTGTTCGGGCAGCGGTGGCCTCTTGCACGTAGTTGGCGCGCATACCCATGCTCGCTAAGTTGCCCGCTAAGACATCATGAACAAACGTAATTGGCACGCGCAAGAATCGCCACAGGTCATCATTAGCGCTTGACGTCCCTGATTCACCACGAATCTGAGATGTAAGGTATTCTAGGGCGATATCGTTTACCTCACCCGCGGCATACACTACCGCTAGGTCGCCGTTGAGTTGTGGGCCGTTCTCAAACGTTATTGCCTCAAACCGTCCAGATACGGGATTGACAAATGCCCCATACATTGAGGCTTGTACGACCCGTTTAATATTTATTGACTGATCGTACTCTTCGGAGGCTAGGTTGATTCCTAATACCTGATTTGAAAAGAGTCTTACCCCCTGGTCTACTAAGATTTCATCCGCAAATGAGGGGTGAGCGATGACGTTGGCCAGCGTACCGCCATCAAAGTTAAGGTCGTCGTCTAAATTAACACTAAACATGGTGGAGAACACGGTGTAGAGCTGTGACCACTGGTCAGAACTGGGCGCCTGATCACTCTTAAACACTGTTCTGATTAGGTCAAGGTTGCGCTGATCTCGAAGGACACCGAGCCAGTGCCCCTGAATACCTAACCTGTCGAGGGCAGCGAGTAATCCACTTGCCGCTAGTGTTTCAGCAGATCCTGATCCAACCTCTTTGATATAGTTGGTTGTATTCATCCCGTCGCGAGCGGCGAGCCACTTCTGGGTGGTGCCGGCGCTAATCCCTAACGCGTCGTCTAGATAGCGTAGACGAGCCGCAAAGAAGCTCGCTCGACTACTGGAATCCTCGTCTATAACAATGGGATATTCCCCACTCTTTAATTGATCGATAACCGTGTTCAAACTACCGACGTAGGCGGTTTGAGCGTTCTGTAGGGCAGTAACTTTTCCGGATCGCGCCGCTGCTTCACTCGAACTCCAGTCGTTTAACGCTTTGATAGCGGCTTGCTGCTTGGCTCTGCCATCCGCATCCAACCCCACACCGAAGGCGTTAATAAACCGCTCGCGCCCACTTACCTCAGCGGTAGAGTTAGCAACCGCCGGGTCATATTTTGCCTTAATATACTGGGCGCGGTAGTAATCAACCAGATGTCGGTAGATCGCCTCTCTTTCCGGGGACATCTCAGTTGGTTCAAAGAAGAACGTGCCAGACGGTAGGTTAAACACCTGTTCTATTCGAGCCCGTCCCATACTTTCAACGGGGTTGTCGGTAAGGGTAAAACCGGCTGGTAGGGGCAGCTCAAGATCTAGTTTTAGGAGGGCTTCTTGGATGATCGAGCGCTCACGGTTGTGCTGACGCTCAGACTCAGTGGCTCCTTCTGGATTAACCACCGCCCGCACAAAGCCAGATTGGAATCCGAGCCGTTCTTCAACCTGTCGGGCCCCGATGCCAAACAGTACATCGCTGGGGTTACCAAGAATCAGTCCGGCGATGTCTTCGGGCTGTATCCAGTCTGGCATGGTGATGCCTAGCTGGTTGGCTAGTGCTGGCACACTTACCTGGGCGATATATGTTTTACCAGCCGTTATTAGCTCCTCACGGGTCTGCGTACCAACCTCGTTGCAGCGAGCCATAATGTAACCTGTTCCGACACTGTAAAAGAAGTCATCAACTTTCGATTTATCAATACCAGGTCCAAAGTAGACATCAAACGTGGCCTGGGGAAGCTCTAATAGGTCTCCTAGTTTGGCGCTACCGATAAAGCGTAGGGTATCATCTAGGCCGTTGCCGCCGTTTACGACGACGCCGGTAAGGGAGTTGAGCACTAGGTCATCCCCACCGAAGATGTTGGTAAAGTTGTCGCTACCAATGACCCGTCGCGCGGTATCAAGCATGTCACTGTTAGGTGCGTCGCAGTCCCCCCCGACCTTGCTCTCACCACCGATAACACTGTGCAGGTTGGCGGATAATTCCGAAGGTACATTGCCAGTGTAGTTCAGCTCTTTACCCTCCATAATCTCCATCGTGGCGCGCTCAATATTACGCAGGGCAGGCAGAATACGGCTGTTGATCTGTGGGAGAGTGGTGCTGTCTTGTACCATCCGCCGCAGCTGATTAAGTAGATTTTTCTTTTCACGTACGGTACGGGTAATAGCGCTGGAACTGATACCGGTGAAGGACGAGGGATTGAGCAGACTGTTTAACTGAGACGCTAGGGTGCTGATCTCACCACCAACTGAGGTGTTAAGATCAGTAGCCGCCTGGCGAATAGTTTCTACCCCAGCATTAATGGTCTGTAGACGCTCAGTGTAAAACAGAATGTTTTGGACTACGGCAAGCTGGCCGGTAGCAGCGGTAACACTTTCGGCCTGGGCACTGTTTTTTACGCGGTCAACCAGTAGGCTGCGTCCGAGGCGACGAAACTCATCCCGTGGATTAACGGTAAGGAATACGTCAGCGAGGTACTGCTGTTCGGCCGATGAGGGGGTGAAGTTAGGTGCGCCCGTATCGGAATCAAGCAGGCGGACCGTGTTCACGCGGGTTCGAAAGACAACCTGCTCGTCTTGATTGGCGAGCCGTTGTGATAGGGTCCAGACTCCAATATCAGCGAAGGCGGTATCTTCTACCTGTCCGCCAATCGCGGTATATAACGTTCCGGCGGGAAAGTTGTAGTACTGGTCGCGGCGGTTGGCCGATTCGTAACCGGCAGGATTACCGTTTCCATATACACCCTCATAGGTCTGTATCGCACTTAACGCTGATCGTAGCTCGGTCTGGATGCCCTCGATAGCGGTTTTCGGGTTGCCCGACGTTGTGCCCCCATAAACATCAGAGGTGGAAAAAAGCGAGGTCGCTTTTGGAAGGGAAAGGCCGATATCAGAGAAGGAATTTGTGTTGTTTGAGGCGGCTATTGATGCAGAGAGGCCACGAAGACCAGGCTGGTCTTGATTGCTCATCGTTCCCCAGTCTTGCCCATCAGTGGCAAAGATATCGGTGCGCAGGTCACTTGCCAGCTTGATCGCATCCAGGAGTCTGTTTTGGAGACTGTTGGAAATCTGCTCAAACTGGTTACGGGCGGCGATCGCTACCTCGGGTGTGGTGTAGTATTTTTGGCCCGAAGTTTGGACGCCGCAGCTATTACCGATGGTCGGGGGTCGACCCTGACAGCTGTTACCGGGAATCTGACTGAACGGGTTCAACATGGTAATCGACGTGTCAACTAGTGCTTGGATGGCGCGCATATTATCAAGAAAGATGGCACGCGTGATACCCGACCCCGAAGGTGTTTCAGTGGGCAGGCTGTTTAATAAATTGGTGCTGTAACGGCTGCCAGTATCTAATATGCCGTTCAAGCTTTCACGCACGTGGGCTAAGGTGCCAACCCCCTGTGCGCCATTTCCACCCACTGTAGACCCGTTACTCATCAGCTGCTCGTACAGTTGGTAAGGGTGTAGGGGTGTCGCGTTCTCTCCCTGGGTAATATCATATTTACCGATGGTACGGTTAAAAACCTCGTTTCCAATCTGCCGTTTGTATTCCGTAACATTGCCACTGCGGATGAAAGATAGGGTTGGACCAGTTTCAATGCCGAGTCGCTCGTCAATTTCAGATGCCTGAACCTCTTTAAAGATCAGGTCAAAGCGTCCGGCGCCTACAGCTGCTTTAACCTCGTCTTTTGCGGCCTTTTCAAATGATTTCTCAGGAACAGGCAGACGCTCCTCAATCAGACCCTGACCGAGGCGGATTTTAAACTCTTCAACCGAGTTGTAACCAGTGAGGGCATAACCCTTTACCCCCAGCAGTTCACCTAGTCGTTGCCGGCCAATGTCGGCCAGCACCTCGTCGAGCGTGTTACCCTTTAGGGGTGACGGCAGATTAATCTGTTGCCCCACCCAGGATCGCCCCGTTAGCTCCTCGAGCTCTTGGAGGTTGTGGGCGTTACGCACTACCTCTGGATCAAGGTTGAGGGCACCAGAGATCGCAATAATGCCAAAATCCTTAATCGTGTCACCAAAGTTAAAGCGTCCAATATCTTGACCGTTCAAAAGCTGGCCAAGCAGGCGTCCACCTAAGAAGCGGGCGATGTCGCCCAAGCCGATACTTTCTAGGGGCCGGCCAGCAAACGATGGATCATCGAGCGCATCACTCTCACCTAACATGTCGAGGATGCTCTGTACACCTAACTGGTTGACCAGCTCATCGGTAGCGATGGTCGGCAGCGGCTCTTTAGCGATACCCTCGTCTGATTGCCAGGCGACCTTTATGGGGATGGGGGAGTTAAACCGGTATTTAGTCGAGGTGCTAAAGACCCCTTTCTTTTGGATGCGGGTGGTAATGCGGATGCGGTCAATGGCCGAGATGTCGAGGGCGTGGGAGAAGGCGTCTTGCTGGGTGAAGTCAAAGGTGTAACGGGTTACGCCAGCGGCGTCAGTTATTTTGTTAGGTTTTTCTTTAAAATTGACATAGTGCGGCCCGTTTAGGCCGCTGCCGAACACTGAACTCTCCGGGTCGTCTTCTTCACGGCTGTTTTCTTGATAGTCAACAATATGGTCAACTTTAATGTAGTCGCGCCCGGCCCCTCCCTCCTCTTTGGGAGTGAGTAGGTAGTGTAAGGTGCGAACGATCTCGCGGCTAACCCGGGGTGGATCACAGAATGATTCGGCTGGAGTGTTGCCATTGGGGAAGAAGTCGTCATCCGCCTGATTCCACGTCGCGCAGTCACCGCTGTTTTCACCGGTCAGGGCGGTTTTATCGGTCTGGGAGAGTGAGAGACGGATTTCTGAAGAAAGGAAGGGACGGATGTCGGTATTAACCTTCTCGACATACTCCGCAAAGGTGGGGCGGTTGACTTTGAACCCCAGTTTTTTAAGCGCGGCGATCGCCGATTCTGGATCAGCTGCTAAACGATTGGCGCGAGCTGCTTGGTATTCAATGGTCGCTCGTTCACTGTCCCCTGGATTGTCCCCGCCTGTGTTGAAAAGCTCGTCGGGCGTGCCATCAATATCTAGCACCCCAATAAGCGCTAGGTCCACTGGGTTTGGCTCGATATACAGGCCATTGCTTACCACGCCTGACCCACTAGTAATATCGGTTGCAAAGGGGTTGTCAATCAGATTACTCGGTACATTTTCTGCAGAAGTTATAGTAAATTCGTTAATACGTGAAAAGGTGCGGGTAAGGGGGGTCTCAGGACCGTCGCCAGGGGTAGTTATGGCGGGAATATCGGCAGAGGTCAGACTGAGTGACTCACCAGAGTGGTCGGGGTCAATTTCGTTAGTGGTATCTTGGTCAGAAGTATCTTGGGCGTACACCACCAAACCACTTAACGGTAGGGGTAGCGTTAAGCTGGCGATGAGACTAAGGGTAACAAATTGGGTGGCTCGAAAACGGATCATAGCGGGGCGGCCCGAAGCCGTAGTAGGGCGGTTACTGTTCGAGTGGATTCAGTAAGGCTGGTACTTGGAAGTTTGGCTAACCCATTCGGGCCACAGTAAGCAAGCTGCTTAGTGGTGTCACCAAGATAGATAAAAGCACCGTAACCTGTCTTAGCTGCTTCACCTGTAGTGGTGTGTTTAGTTAGGACGATGTCACCATCTTTTAGATAATCTGTTTTAAATCCGCCTGACAGGTCGACTGGTGTAAGAGCCGGTGCAAATACGGTTGGAAGATCAACGGCATTAGGGGTGATGTTATCGGTGGGAGTTATAGAAGGGTTACGCAGAACATACTTGATAAATCCTGTTGGGTCACAGCCGCGGGTCGCTCCTGTTGCTGCAACAGTGTTACTTCCGTCGCGTAGCAGGGCGTTTGCATCCTCTCCGTTACCTGTCCAAACCCATGAACCACTAAATGCATCATTAGCCCGCGTCACTAACGTTGAGGGAGTGTTACCGCCAATCCCCATTAAGACGGCGGCGATAGCGTTCATGTGGTACTGAAACTGTTTTAGCTGGCGGTCAAAGTCACCTGAAGTGTTACTGGTGTCCTCTAATATAACCCCAGCGGCCGATTTGGCGGCCGAGATGTGTTCAACTAACAGGTCACGGGCGGGTTGGTTGGCCGAGGCAGTCGCGGCTTGGTTGAGTTTTACAAATATATCTGCGAGTTTCTCTTTGGTGATGACCTGTCGCAGCTTTCCATCACCGGCCGCCGCGGCCAGCTCGGCAATCTGTTCACGTAGGTGACTGTCAGTTACGTCTGCCGCAGTGCTAGCTCGGGACCCGGCCATATCACCCGAATGCCCAAAGCGACGCCAGACAACCCGGCCTAACGCAAAGATGACGATAATAACCACAACTACCAGTAAAACTATGAGTACGATCGGTACCCATTCAGGGGCAGTTGCCGTGGCAACGGCCGCTCCTTCGGTGGCGGCGGTGGCGGCAGCCGCGGTTTCAGCGGCGGCAGCGCCCGCGGCGGCAGCGCCTTCCCCGGCTGCGGCTATTCCCTCACCGGCGGCAGCTGCACCTTCTCCGGCAGCTGATGCGGCTCCCTCACCGGCACCCCCGGCACCTCCGGCACCTTTTCCGGCTGCTCCCTCAGGACCAGCCCCTTCTCCCTTTGGTCCGGCTCCTTCTCCTTCTGGTTTATTAGCGCGTGGATCCTCATTCGCTTCTTTGGTGGGGTCTTCTTCACGTTTCTTCCCTGGTTCTTCCTGCTCCTGGTCTTCCTCTTTTTGTTTCTGCTCGTTCTTCTTTGACTGATCTCGATCATCATCATCAGCTTCATCTTGACCCTCATCAGTATAATCCTCATCGAACTGGTCGAGCTCTTCAGTGTTATCGTCGTCCTCGTCGTCTACAAGTTGAGCAGCATCAACCTCATCCTCACCATCCTCGTCATCCTCAAAATCGTCATCATCGGGTATGAGATCTGGTAAGGGGGGGATGGGAATCTTGGTAGTGGGCGGTTTGGGGGGGTTGGCGGTAGCCATTATCGGGTTACTGCTCGTTGGGAATCAGGGGGAAGGTGTAAAGAATATCGTTGCTAATGAAGTAAAGAACATCTTTATCGGCATTGGCATACATCGCAACAATCTCACCCGAAACAGCCGGTGTTGCTCCATAAGGAGTCACGGCTAAGGTGTCTATCTGTATTGTAACCAATTGCGTCCCCTCTTGGCTGGTAATAAGCGCGATCACGGTGTCGTTGGTAAGCCAGGTAACAGTCTTTGGCTGTACCAAAGTGGCAAACGTGGTGATTTCGGCGGTCTTAGTGTTGTACAGTAAGGCGTGTCCATCTGGTTTAACCAATAGTAGATGCAAACCATCTGGCGAATATGAGACATAATCAATATTGCTTGCCTGTTCCAATTTTGACAGATGATTGGTGGCAAGATCGTAAATGGTAACGTTTTGTTGGTTAAATGAGGTGTCGTCAAGCAATACCACAGCCGTCCCAGATGGAGACCAGGTAATGCGTGGAGAGCGCAAGCTGTCTAGCTTGGTTAGGATGTTCGGTTGCTCCAGACGAGGATTAGCGACGCCAAAAACCAGTACGCTGTCGCGGTAGCCGACAAATCCAACCCGCGGGCTGGTTGGGTCGAAAGCAATATCTAGATTAGTTGGATCACCAATAAGTTGGAATTCGGAGTTAATAAAGTCGCGCTTGCGAAAGTCAAAGTAAAACCAGCTGTTCTTCAGATTGCGCACGATGACCGAGGCATGGTCGAACGCCCAGCTTAGTTGAGTAATGTTGCGAAAAACTGGATCCGACAAGGCAATTTTGCTACCGTCGTCGATCAGGTAGCGCATCAGGCCGTGGCCGTTGTTACCAAGATAAAATAGAGCGGCCCCTGCTTCATGGTCGGGGTCGTACGAGCTGTAGGCAATCGGACCAATAACGTTTGACTGAGCGTCTGGAGCAATTGTTAGGGCGGGGGTAATCTCTTGGCTGCGTCCGGCCCGGGCCTCTACCAGCTCTTTGTGGTTGATGGCACCTTCGGCGGTGATGGAGATAGTGTGTTTACCGGGGAGTACGGTAACAGCATAACGGTTGTCTCCCAGGTCTTTCGGGGTGGTTTTCTCACCGTCTACCGTGATCACTGCGTCTTTTTGGGTGATATGGATGACGATCGTGCTGCGGTTAAACAGTAGTCGATTAAAGGCGAAGGCGATGATAAAAAGCCCCAATACTGCTGAGAGTACCACGTATTGTCGATGGACGTAGTCTTTAGCGGTAATGCGCTTTATTAAATGTTTAATCACTGAAAGTTGTCTTAATTGGCATAAAGTCTGTGGGAGCGCCCTTGTCTTTGAGCCACCTTAAGGCCTCATCACGTAGGTTATTTATGGGTTCATTTTTACCTTCATCTGTAATATTAATCTCGACACCCTTCGTGTCATTATTATAGAATATCTCATATTTGTTAGTGATTTGAGGTAAGTAATCTGACCAGGAATATTCATTGATCCTACTTATTAGTTTGCTTTGAGCTAGTTCAATCGCTGCTACGTCGACGCCTTTATAAACACCAGTTTCATCTACTTCATTCTCTGGTGAAGTGTCTTGGTTTTTTAAACTTATGTTAAGATCTTGCGGTGCTATTGCTAGATTTGTTTTACGGGTATTAACAATCCATATGCCAATAAATATAGCCGCAGCAGTTCCTGCCATTATCACTATCAGAAAGTATCGACGTGTTCTATTCACCTGATAGTTATTATTTGAAAGTATTTTGCTTGTGATGTTACAACGTCAACCGTTGCCTGTGTGCGGTTTCTGACGTAACTATCTGATAGATAAACAACGCCGCTTGCGGTATCGATACTAAATAGCGGAATAAAGTGCCCGCTACTAGTAAAGTAGCCTGGACCCATAGAGGCAATAACGGGGGTTCCATTCTGTAAGGCTGCCTGGGCTGCTGTCCATGACGCTTCTGTTGCCCGTAGATTAAAATATTTACTTCCGACACGGTTGAACATCTCTGGTTTTGTGCCAATGCCGCAGGCGCGCATCCCTTCTCGGTCAGAGAGGGTGGCAATAGTGCCTGGATTTATATCTGTTCCAAACTCACCTCGATATATTTCTTTTATTTCAAGTCGGCCGCTGTCTAGATAGTATTTTAGGACACTCGCTAAAGCACTAGGACCGCAGGCGCTTGAGGCGACAGTTGGTCTATCTGAACAGGCACTGCCATAAATATTTGACTTCCAAGGTCCTTTGTACTGCAGGAAACGCGGGAATCCTTGTGGTGTAGTCTCGTATCCGTCGCCCCACGAACTACTTACTGCAGAGACCGGCAATCCGTATTTAATAGTTACACCGGTAACGGCGCAGTCATAATTATCTGGGTCGGTGTTTTTACAGTTGTCGTTGCTCTGCCAAACATTTTTTATTGCATCTGCTTCGGTACGGTCTTTGACTATTAAGTCGTAACGTAGCCTTAAATCCTCACCGTTTTTACCCTTACGGGTGGTACTGGTATTTGCGATAACTCCAACCACTGGAACTGTGGTGGTAGGTGTGCCGGTGGCGGCATTGTGGTAGCCGGGGATTGCAAGCCAGTGGGTTGTTCCTGAGGAAGCACTTGGACTGCCGGGGAACAGGGCCCCACCTGGGAAGGTGTCGAGGTCGTTGGCGGCGGCCGCGCCCTCATAAAAAGTGCCACCCAGCTTCACACCAATTTTAAAACCTGAGTCAGAGCGCTGGGCGGTGGTTACGGCACTGCACGCTACTTCGGTGCTGTCTTTTTTAAAAATATATGAACCACCAAATTTTGAAGTACATTCGCCACCACTAGGGTAAACCAGATTAACATAGATGGTGGCATTTGCTGATACTACCGTGAGGGCGTTAAGATTACCCCCGTTGCCACCTTGTTTATTAAAGTGTCTTAAAAAGCCAAGAAAATAGGCGAACATAAAACCAATGGCGACAGTGAAGCCAATGACGAGTGCTGCTAGGGCAAGAAAGAAGCCAATTACCGGCTTAGCTGTGCCGGGTGGAAGGCCGAATGCGGCACCACCCGCATTGATCAATGCATCCATCCCCTTTTTGGTGGCCTGTCGGGCGATATTATTAACTGCTGTTCGTGCCATTTTAGGGGAGAGTAAGTTGACTTAATAGGTAATCAATTGGTGTAACGTAAACTATCTCTGTACTCCCAATTATAAAGCTTTTATTATTAGGATCTGCCAACACCGTGTCAGGATCGGTGGTTAAATCAAGCTGCAGTTTTTGCGTCTGACTATTATTGGTTTCAGTGTTAATAACTAGTGCCTGCAACTCTTGGCTATTATTATCGTTTGTGATAACGCTTAAGCCGATAATATATTTATCGGAGACAATAGCGGCGGCTGGAATTATTGCGTCTTTGAGCCCGCTGGCTGTTTTGGTTGTGGCATCAATCACAACAATTGCGCCTGTTTGATCTAGGCTGTTTTGTTGGAGTAGTGCATATCGATTATCAACCCATTCTGCCCAGGTCACAGCGTTCGTGAGCGGTGCGCTGGAGCCGTCGGTAAGATTAATGAGGAGGGCATTTTGGTCAAGTTTCGACGGTATTATAATCGCGTGCTGCCCATCAGGTGTAGCGACCAAGGTCGAGTATGGCTGATCAAGTGAGGAAATTCGACTCCACTTTTTTAGACTAAAATCAGCAGTTCGGCTTAAATTGATACTGTTTGCGTCGTTGTATATATAGGTGATCTCGTCGTTTGGTAGCCAGCTAACGGATTGTATAGTGATTGGCAAGTGGATTGCGGTTTTGTTTTGAATATCAGCTATAACGTATTGATTGTTTCCATTCGGTAAAACAACGTGAATGAGTACCTTATTGCCCAAAGGACTGAAAGAAGTATCAATCAATGTGGTCGTATCTAAAGAGTACGCAGTGGTAACCGACTTGCTATTATTTACCTGTACAAGCTGTTTAGTTTCTATATTGTAGGCAAGTAAGGACTGGTTTTTGGGGCTGTAATCCCAGTACACCAGGTTTGAATCGTTGGGTAGAGAGATTTTTTTAAGCACTGATCGTTCAAGAGTGGCGGTTTCGGAGGAGGCGCTGTTTGTAATCATTGGTAGAGGTGCTATAGCTTCGGAATTGGTTGATTTTGTAATTAGCCATAGTAAAACGACAATAACGATAAGAGTGACGACATAGATTAATAGTGGAATTTTTTTCACATATTAAGCTAACGAACCGGCCCCAAGGCGGCATTTTGATCAGCCCAAACGTAGTTAAGCACCATACCACAATCGCCATGTCTAAATCCGAGGGCTTGGATGCCCTTTGTTGAAAGGCCTGAAATGCGGCCGGTCCAGATTGCTGGTCCTGAGTCCTCGACCGATGTCACAATCTGGCGCCCGTTTTTTGGGTTAGTTACCAGTATTTTTTTATGTCGGTGCCAAGCCATCGCTTGATTATCAACATTTCTGGTTTTAGTTTTTGGTTTACCGAAACTATCTCTCTCACTGGGATGTTCGTACCAGATGGCATAGTTCCAGCGCATCGTTATATAGTACTCGTTTTGTTCAGCCGTTACTGGTCCAAAGGCGCCGCTGCTAAGTGACATTTCGGTGCAGCTTTTGCCACTCGATACAGGAAGTTCACGGCTTTCTAGAGATGATGTGCCAGTCTGGGTTCCCACACAGCCGCTACCACCTTGATAAACTGAGCGAACCGAAGCAAGCTCTTCTGTGGTCGGAAAAGTATCGAGCGGAAAGTTGCTCGGGTTTCGTCCACTGCCGTCTGCTAAGCCGTTACGTCGTCGGCTCTCACTGTTGAGAAATGTCTGAATCTGACCAGCGGCGATGTTCCTACCGTCGTTGTTTGGTGGCGGCAGGCCGGCAAAAGCGGCGTGGATATGGGCATTGCCGGTTCCCGGGCCGTCCCAACCAGGTTCGCGATACCAGGTTACAAAGCCCTGCATCCGTAAGTTGTGCACGGTCTGTTTAATGGTTGCCTCACTCATACCACCTACTTTAATATCAGCTGCTGCCCCATAAGGACTACCTGGAATGTGTCCATGTGTACCGCTGCTTTTACCATAATGACCCAGACCTTGTGTGATCATACCACCCGTTATTCCTACCCGACGTAGGGCAGTTGCAGCTACAGGATGGATACCATTCATCGGCCCCTGACCGTCATCGGCACCTGGGTTGGCGGAGACGCAGTCGCCACTCAGACCGTTGGTCGGTGGATCAGATGAGGGTGTGCCAAATATGAGACCAATAACAGTTATAAAAGAAACAACGACAATGCTGATTGGTCCAAGCAGGGTGACGGCATCTTTTGCGCCAGCCATGGTTACTTCCGCATCGCCAGTAGCTCTTGCGGGTTAGAGGTGATTATTTGGTTCTCGGTGTAGCTGGCGATAATACGGATAGCGACGTGATTCTGGCCAGCGAAGAACAGACCCTCACCCACATTGGCGTTGAGGAGTAGATACTTCTCTTGCTCGGTGAGGTTAAAGACCTGGGCCACTTTTTCAATCGAGCTGCTCGACTGTTTTAACAGCAGCTGCATCGAGGCGTTGGCGACGATCGGTTTGCCAAACTTGTTCTCTAAAAAGTCCTCTACGTCCTGCGAGATAATCGTCAGTCCTAAATAGTATTTGCGGGAGCGTTTGGCCATGCCCTGTAAGAACTTGGCGGAGTCTTCGTACTGCATCATCCACCAGGCTTCGTCGACGATCATGATGCGGCGCTTCAGTTGGCCGCGAATTACCGTCCAGACGTAGTTCAAAATAACGTACATGGCGATGGGGCGCAGCGACTCTTCGAGATCACGCACTGAGAAAACGATAAAGCCACCGGAGAGCTCGAAGTTGGTCTGCTGGTTAAACAGGCCGGCAAATGATCCTTCAGTGTATTTGCTCAGCCGCTGGATTAGACTTTCGGAGCTGCGAATGTTGCCGAGTACCTGTACAAAATCTCCTAGAACCGGCGGTGTATTGCCGTGGGTGGCCGGATCCTCAGTGATATCTTTTAAGGCGTAGGCTTCGCGCAGGGCCGTGTCGAGAATGGCATCCTCTTCTGGACTAACCCCGCCTACCATCATGCGAATTAAACTAGAAAGCGTAGCGATGTTGGATTTGAGAATGTCTTCGTCGGGGCGCTGCTCTTGTGATTTAGGTAGATCAAAGGGGTTAATGCGTTTAGCGGAGCCCAGCGAGATGTTTAAAAAGCTCCCACCCACTGCTTCAGCGAGTTTTTGGTATTCGTTTTCTGGGTCAACCACAATCACGTCAGTGCCGAGCATTAAGTAACGCAGCGCTTCCAGCTTAACCGCAAACGACTTTCCGCCTCCAGATTTGGCGAGCACAATTGCATTTGCGTTCTCAAGCTCGAATCGGTCAAAGATCACGAGCGAGTCGTTGTGGCGGTTGAGTCCGTACAAAATACCCTTATCACTGGTAAGCTCGGTTGAGGTGAAGGGGAAGGTGGTGGATAGTGACCCGGTGTCGAGGTTGCGCACCACGTTAAGCTCATCCTGACCAACAGGTAGGGTGGAGTTGAAGCCCTGCTCCATCTGTAGTAGCGACTCTTTGGTGTAGATCAGCATGCCGCCCAATGCCCCTTCGAGCTGCTTGGAAACAGAGTTGAGCTCCTCGAGTGAGTTGCTGGCGATCGTAAAATAAAGTCCGAAGTGAAACAGCTTGTTGGTGCCCTGGGTGAGGGTGTCGCGCATCTCGTCGATGTCTTGCAGGGCGATGTCGAGCTGCGGATCACGCACCAACCCCTTCTCTTGTTCAATCTGGCGGGTGGATTCCAAACGACCGGTCTGGCGCTCTAGTTTGTGGAGGATCTCGTTGGTGTTCTGCGGATAGATATACATGGCGATGTCGATCGTGACGTCGTAGTCGATCACCATGGAGAGCCAGTTGGTGGTTAAAAAGCGCGGGTAGTTGTAGACGAATAGCGTGCGGGTGAAGGTTTGACCTAGCTGCAGGTAGTTGGGGCGCACGACAAACCCGGCCGGGGCGATAATGTCGCGGATGGTCGAGAGGCCGGTGCGGTAGGCCTTCTGTGCCTCCTGTTGTATAGCACGTTGATCAGAGGCGGCGTTGGCCGCCGGTGTGTGTTTACTGAAAAAAGGTAGTTTGAGTGCCATCGGTGTGGGTTGTTACTGAGCTGGTGCTGACGGTGGGTTTACAGGAGTGGTGGGTGGGGTTGTGGCTGGAGTGGCAGGCGGGGTTGCTGTCT
>Ga0265292_1001887_pt1 | contig 16515 bp, 9 predicted proteins | sample Munlanlewell296A_FD_189080 | JGI IMG/M metagenome (GOLD analysis project Ga0265292, IMG submission 189080) | Leachate microbial communities from a municipal landfill in Southern Ontario, Canada - Leachate well 296A | ecosystem: Engineered > Solid waste > Landfill > Unclassified | place: Canada... | reverse complement strand
TGTTTCCGTCCCGCCGTGGATCTGACCATGGATCATCACTTCTGTCTGCACAGGTACCTCTGTTTCACCGGCAAGAGGTAGATAGAGGGTAAATGAGCTACCCCGTCCGACTTTGCTTTCGACATCGATATATCCCTTGTGAGATTCCATGACTCCGTAGACGACAGACAATCCCAATCCAGTTCCTTTCCCCAATTCTTTTGTGGTAAAAAACGGATCAAAAATACGCTGCATGGTATTTTCGTCAATTCCCATTCCTGTATCCGATACGGTAACCGCAACACCGCTGTGCGGAAATACCGCCAGCACTTTGTCGGATAAATCCTCTTTTTCGACCATTTTTACTTGAATGGTCAACGTTCCTCCGTTGACCATGGCGTCACGCGCGTTCACACACAGATTCATGAGCGCTTGGTGGATCTTCGTGCGATCGGCATGAATATACGGGACATTCGAATCGATACGCGTAACAATATCGATCGTTTTTGGAAATGTTTCGCTGAGCATGGAAACGATCTCATGGATTAACTCTTGTATATCCATTGGAGAAATGGTGGTTTCAGATTTCCGGGCAAATGTTAAAATCTGTTTAACAAGGTTCGCACCCCGTTCTACCGCTTTTTTTATAGATTTCAGGCTTTCCGAAGTTTTTTGGGAATCGGGTTGCGATCGTTCCAAAAATCCGGAGTAGGCAAGAATAATTCCGAGAACATTATTAAAATCGTGCGCGATACCCGACGCGAGCGTGCCAATGCTTTCAATTTTTTGCACCTGCTCGAATTGTTCTTTGAGTCTTCTCTTTTCCGTAATATCCTCTTTTATTCCGAGAAAGTGCGTGATGACTCCCTGATCATTTTTCACCGGTGATATAGAGGTGTTTTCCCAGTATTGCTTACCGCTCTTCTTTTTATTAAGGAATTCTCCCCACCATTCGCCTCCCGAAGTAATCGTTTTCCATAATCGCTCATATTCTTTGGGGGAAGTATGACCGGATTTCAAAATACTTGGTTTCTTCCCGATCACCTCTTCACGCGAATATTCGGTTAACTGCAAAAATTTCGGATTCACATATTCAATAACTCCGTCGGTATTTGTGATGACAATACTGACTGTACTTTGTTCGATGGCGCTTGAAAAAATATGCAACTGCTGTTCTGTTCGTTTGCGTTCGGTAATATCTCGCGCTGTTGCATAGGTAATCCCTTCGTGAAGATTATACGTTGCAATCCACGACAACCATATAAACGAACCGTCTTTGCACAAATAGCGATTTTCAAAGTTGAAAGAAAATCCCCGTTGCATTTGTCGCGCCATTTCATCGATGGTTTTTTTTCTGTCGTCAGGATGGATAAAGTCGATAAATGGTTTTTGGAGAAGTTCCGCCTCGGTATATCCGAGCAATATCGTGCAGGAAGGATTGACCTTCTTAAAGCAGCCTTGCGGATCCGCGATAACCATAATATCGGTTGAGGTTTGGAAGAATTTAAAATATTGTTCACGTTCCTGTTCCGCTTGTTTTTTATCGGTAATATCGCGGAAAATGGTGCACGTCCACTGGTTCCCGTCTTTTGTCGTAAATATAGAGGTAGAAACATCGCATGGAAATTTTTCACCGCTTTTTCGGATAAAATTTAATTCACCGGTAAATTCCCCTCTCAATGCGCGCTGTGTAACCACCTCGGCAAACCGTTCATCGGTTTCATCAAGAATTCCTCCCCGCCCTACGGTGATGATTTCTTGTTCTGTTCTATCCAACATTTTGCTTGCAGCAGGATTTGCACTGATGATCCTTCCGTCCGGCACGGTTAAGAGAACAGCATAGAGACTATTCTCATACAGGGAGCGAAATTTATCTTCACTTTCGCGCAACGATTCCTCCGCAGCCATTTTATTTCGATTTATTTCAAAGTGTTGAATTGCAAACGAAATATCGCCTGTTACTTCGGTCAACAACGCATTTTCTTCTTCTGTAAAATAGTTCGGCATTGAAGCATACATCACAAATGCGCCAATCACCTCACCCGACCGATGGATCGGGACGGCGATGGAGGAACGGTAATTTCGCTCCAGTGCGCGATCCCGCCACGGCTCCATCACCGGATCGTTGGCGATATCGTTGCAAATTACCAATCGATTTTCGCGAATACAGGTCCCTGTGGGGCCTCTTCCCCATACTTCATCAACTTTGGTTGAAAATTTTTCTGCAAAAGTAAGATATCCATCTTCGATGCCTGCCCAGTGTGTAGGCGTGACATTGCCGGTGTGTTGGTTCAGTACTCCGATCCATGCCATCCGGAAATTTCCATAGTGCACCACAATGGAGCATGCCTGTTGAAAGACTTCCTGTTCATCTTTTGCACGGATAATCATTTGATTAACCTGACTGATCACCGAATACAACCGGTTTAATATTTGCAGTTTCTCTTCGGCATGCTTGCGTTCGGTAATATCGCGGGCCACGGAAAGAAATGTTTCTATTTTTCCATCAACAATAATTGGACTCGTGCTGACTTCGATGGGAACGCAACGCCCTTGAACAGTTAATAATTCTATCTCAGTCAGCCGGTTTCCTTTAAATCCTTCCATGCGTTCTTTAATATTACTTTTAAGTCCGGCATGTTGCTGTTCGGGAATAAACTCGAATAGATTCCTCCCGTGATACGTCGTTGCCGTTAATCCGATGCTCGCTATTCCAACGGCATTCAGATAAGAAATTTCTCCTTTAAAATTGTAGACAACAATAATATCTTTAGCTGTTTCAGACAACAAGCGGTATTTTTCTTCGCTCTTACTGATGCGAGAACTTTGCTGATCCAATTCCCGCATTGCTTCATTAAACGATATACTCACTACTCCAATTTCATTGTCGGCAACAATCGGAATCGGTTCATTCAATTGATGTTTCCCTAAGCGTTCCGCACCTTTCAGCAACAACCGCAGTTGACGCAACGTCACATGTGAAAGCAGTAGTGCGAACAGCGTTCCGATCAGAATCGCCAGTATGGTGAAGAGAATTCCTTTTTGATTGACGTATTCAATGTGAACATGATTTGGCGTAAGGTCGTTGTCTATTCGAGCCCAGCCCAACAGGACATCGTTTTGCACAATAGGTGCAACAATTTCAATTTTTGTATCCGAGACATCAATCTTTGTGGTCGCCTGCGGTCCGTGTAAAAACTTCAGACTTGCGGAATCCTGCAGGTACAAACCTCTTTTGCCTTTCTCCGAATGACTCAATACGTGACCGTTCGGAGAAACAATCATCGCATAATGGATGGCGTGATTCTCCGCAAAAGTTTCCACTACTTCCTGCAGTCCGACAAGATCCTGCGTGCGCAAATATTCTTTACTGCTTGTCACTAGCAGTGTAATTTGAAACTGCGCCTCATTGTGCGCTTTTTCCAATAAAAAATCATCCTGTCGTTTGGTAAGATCAAAAACAAATATGGACATTAAGACTAAATGTACCATCGCAACGCCAAGCACCAACTGCCGGCGAATTGATTTTCCGATCAACCAACGATAGAATTTTTGCATTAATTTCTTCCTCCTATTCCGGGTAATGATCCGAACAGGGTTTCATATTTTCGTAAAAAAATATTTACTCGTGACACATACTCGCTCTGCGAAATACCAACAAATTGAGAAAGGTGAATGCGTTGAAGGATTTCTTTTCCCTCCGCGTGTGTATGCAAAGAAAACATAATTTGAGAAAAAATGTTTCTATGCTGTATCGGAACATCATCCCTCACGATTAAACCATTATTAATCAATGGATTCGTTTGCCATTGTATTCTCATCGCTTCTTTCACTTCCGGATGGTCATTGATAAACGATTCCCACGGCGGTGGCCAAGTGCACCCGGCAACGGTTTTGCCAAGAAACACATTCATTATTGACGACTCCTGAGAGCCCACATACCGGCACTCCGCTTCATTTTCTACATCCAGACCGTTCGATTTCAAAAAATATTTCGGCATCATGGCGGCGGCAAGTGCTGTTACCGACGGAAAACTGATCGCTTTACCCCGCAAATCCTCGATAGAGTGAATATGACTGTCGTTGCGCACGACAATAATTCCGCGAAACTGATCATCATCGCTCATTTTACCGAAGATTGTATAACCATACCGCGTTGCTTGTACAGTCTGATAAGGATTTGGCAAAGCAAAGTGAAATTTTCGGGCAATCAACTTTTCTTCGAAGTGGGAGTAATCTTTCGAAGATTCGAGCCGAATGGTAAACTCTTTTGCATAACGATTTATATAGGCAACCAGCGGTTGATACACTTCAAAGTACCGGCGGGAATTAAGCAGAGGATGAATGGCAAAAACATACTCTGTCTGTATGGCGTGTATTGCCGGTGTTTTTCCGTACTGCGGCTGTGTTTCCTTTTCTTCAGTCGTAGTACACCCGGCAATTGCTATGGCGACACACACTACGATTCCGCGAAAAAGAAGAACGGGAGAATAGTTCATCATAAATTCCAGCGCAACGCAATATGGCGTTATCGACGATTGTAATTGATGATTCATTCACTACAATTGCGGCAATACCTCACCGTTCATACAACAACTATACCGCATTTTTATTAAGGTAACTGATGTTACGCAAAAAGGTAAAAATGGTTCGACGCGGCGCAGAAACAGCGGCCATCCTGAGCAAATCCTTTGCTGTTTGTTCCGAAGGAATCCCTGCGGGAAAGGATGCGTCTCCCGATAGGGATGCCTTCGGCAGAAGGATGACTTAACTATCTTAGCCTGTGCCTTGCTCACCATGACCGTTTTTCTTGTTTTGCGTAATGTGAGTAAGGTAATTAAAATGTAACGACAATTCCAACTATGAGTTGGTAACGTGTTTGAATAGAGATGTTTCCTATTCCTCTGGCTCTTACACAGTAAAACATACAAGAGCAAATTATCCTAATTTGTTTCTGTGATATATTTTATTGTCATTTCAAAAACGACTGCGCGTTATACTGATTGGAATTCTCTATTTTGAAGAGACGGATAAAGTATAGTGTCTGGCTTAAATGGCTTAATTCAAGAACACATTAATACTGTAGTGCGTACGCCAGATATCGAGGAGGAATGAAATCTTTTGCGGTCTTATTTTTTTAAAACTATCGAATTGTTCGATTTTTATCAATCCACCATCCCCAGAGAACAAATAGCCACATCGCATTGCCGGCAACCGCTATCATCTCTACATTCGGTGGCGGAGGCCCAAACAGGTTTCCTAGATGCATTACCAGCAGAAACACCAGTAATGAGGCAAGAGCATAGGTGCCTTTTTTATTTTTTGCTGAAGTGAATCTGTAATAGAGATACGCACCGGCGACAAATATTCCGACCTCAGTAAATATCGTTCCCCCCATACTGTTCCACAATCCTAGTCCAAATTTCATCGAAGTATTGTCCAGCAGCGGCAGATCGGGCCGATGTGTCAGCAGATCGAGCACCCAATGACTGAAAACAACGAGCGCAACGACCGCCGATTCGCGCGATAATCGTTTACGGGAATAATAGAGTCCGCCGAACAGCACGGACCATCCAATAACGCCAACAAGACTGTGGGTGATGGGATAGTCATAAAAATCGAATGGTGTAACAGCAGTATTACCGATGTCGATACGCACATGTTCCCATCCCAGCAGCAGGAACACGGGCCAGAGCAGATCCACCAGCTGCGCAGCAACAAAAAGCGTTGCTAACGAAATTTTCGGCGCCGCTTTTTTTACAGCCAACGCTACGGCAAAATGTCCGAGGAACATAATTTCTCCGCAATATGCAGTACGGTATAATAAAAAATCCCCAAGCAAACTTCTTGGGGATTGAAACAACAATTTCTGACAATGGAATTTTATTTTTCGTGTTCGTTGTCGTTTTCCATGAATGACTGAAGTTTTTCACCCAACCATCCGCCTACGAGCGAAAGAACGAAACCAACGGCAAGTCCTTCCAGCACATACACTGATTCTTCCGCCATCAACAGTGAGAATGAATACAGGAAGACAGCGTTTAAAATAACACTCAATCCACCGGCAATGCCCGCTTCCATAATCGTAACGCCGGGAGAAAAATATCCAACGAGCAATCCGGCAAAGAGGAAACTTGCACCCAACGCCAAGATAATGCCTCCGACACCGAATTTTAATAACGCAAATCCGCCAATCACGAAAAATGCATTAAAGATAAATGCGATCACGGTACCCGCAATAATCCATCCCCACTGTAATCCCCCTTTTTTATCATCTTCCAGTTCCTTCACCAATTCTTCGGGAGTGATTTGAATTTGTTCTCCCACCCATCCGCCAACCAATCCAAGAATCAGTCCAATAATCGGAGCACCAATCATTTCCATAGTGGTAAATGTAAATCCGAATGTGTTCGACAGAACAATTCCGGTCAATGCAAGAGTAAAAATTCCACCGATTGCCGGTTCTTTAACTGTATAGCCGTCGGATTTATATCCGATGATAATACCCATCACAACCAATCCCAATAACGACATATATGTGGGAATCAGCGGGATATGAAAGGTTTTTGCGATCATGAGGTATAATGATAGGCAGAGCGCAGTGCCGGCAATAATTCCGGTAATGATCCACTTCCATTCCAATCCTCCTTTGGATGCGGTGGCTTCTGTCGTCATGAAAAACTCCTATTAATTGTTATAAATGGTGGGAAATAAACTGCGGGAATTTCCGCAATTCCTCTTACAAAGTCAAGGAATGATACTGTTCCGGATGTTTTTACATGTCGGCAGAATCGACAAGGTGCATCAGATCTTCGATCTCTCCAAAACTCCAATTCACTTTGTTGCACAAAATAATAATGGTTGTGTGGTCGTCCAGCCTGCGTACAAATAACGAATTATATCCTCTCCACCATCCGCCATGATAGACGATCCTGCTGCCGTCGGACAGTGTGTCCAGACGGAATCCATATCCATAATTGTTGTCCCGTTTGTAATCGTAGCTTGCCGGAGTAAACGCTTCCTCTAATGTGGATTGTTTCACCAATTTTTCGGTATACAGCGCCTGATCCCACAAAAACATATCTTCCACGGTAGAATAAATACCTTTATCACCGGTCACACCATCCAGAAAATCGACGTATGCTTTTCGACGGTTCTTATTGTAACCTTTAGTTTCATACTCCAGTGTTTTACTGTTGCGGGGATTATAAACAAATGTACTCTGCATCCCCAACGGTTGGAAAATATTCTGCTCCATAAATTCGTCGAACGGCATATAGGAAATGCGTTCCACAATCAATGCCAACATAGCAAATCCGGTATTGCTGTACTTATACCTTCGGTCCGGAAGAAATTCAGGCCGTGGTTTATGTTTAATCATCAGATCCAACACTTGCTCATTTGTTAAATATTTTCCACTTTTTTTCCAATATTTGCCAGAAAAATACATATAATTCGGCAGTCCGGACCGGTGGGAAAGAAGTTGTTTAATCGTAATATTTTTATAAGGAAAATCTGGGATAAACTTTTGAACAGTGTCGTTATAGTCCAGTTTCCCTTGCTCGTGCATCATCATGATGGCGATTGCAGTGAATTGCTTCGATACAGAGGCAATTTGGAAGACCGATTTAATATTCAGCGGTTCACGAGTCTTGAGATCTGAGTAACCAAAAGCATTTTTATAAATGGCCGTACCGTGAATACCTACCAAAACGTTGCCGTTAAATCCTTTTCGTTCTGCAACGGAGGTAAACAACGAATCAAATTTAGTGGCGATTAATACAGAACGGGGTTCCAAACTGCGGGAATATTCAAGCGGAGCAGGCGTTTCCGTCTTATCGGAAAAGAACGGAAATGCAGAAAGCTGCAATAACGCAAGCAGTAATAACTGTGCCATCGACCTCTATTCACCTATTGTGATAAATGACATCCAGAGAACGGATGTATTTTTCAAAGTACGCATCCTAACTCTAGAAAACAACCGTAGGGCACCTTGTTATTGAATCCTATGGGGTTTGAGACACAAATTAAGATGTAGAACACCTGAAAGGTGTCCTACATCGAAGCATACCTAATCGGTAACGGCACCGAGAGAACTGGTAGAAACAAGCTTTGCATATTTTGCCATCACACCGCGGGGATAGCGGGGGGGACGGGGTTTCCAGATCGTTTTTCGTTTTGCTATTTCTTCATCATCAACATTCAACTGCAGAAGATTTTTGGAAGCATCAATCGTAATAGAATCTCCCTCGTCGATCAACGCGATGGTTCCGCCGACTGCCGCTTCGGGAGCAACGTGTCCCACAACTAATCCATATGTACCGCCGGAGAAACGGCCGTCCGTAATAAGCCCAACTTTATCGCCGAGTCCCGCACCGATAATCGCCGAAGTCGGAGCAAGCATTTCGCGCATGCCCGGTCCTCCTTTGGGTCCTTCGTAACGGATTACGAGAATATCACCCGCGTTAATTTTATTTCCGGTAATTGATTCCATTGCCAGTTCTTCGGAATCGAACACACGGGCCGGACCGGTGATGACCGGATTCTTCACCCCGGTTACTTTCGCCACAGCACCTTCTGTTGCAAGATTTCCTTTTAAAATGACCAGATGTCCTTCTTTATAGAGCGGTGTGTTGAAAGGATGAATCACTTGTTGATCTGTGTGCGGTTCTGTAGAAACATTTTTGAGAACTTCGGCGATCGTCTCTCCGGTCACTGTTATGCAATCACCATGGAGAAGTCCATTTACAAGAAGCATCTTCATCACTTGCGGAACACCACCGGCTTTATGGAAATCGACGACAAGAAATTTTCCGCTCGGTTTCAGATCGCACAGCACTGGTACTTTCTTCCGGAGTGTTTCAAAATCATCGATGGTGAGTGGGATGTTAGCCGAATGAGCGATCGCCAAAAAATGAAGTACGGCATTCGTCGATCCGCCGATAGCGTTGATAACGGTGATAGCGTTTTCGATCGACTTCCGGGTGATAATATCGAGAGGGCGAATATTATTTTTTACTGCGTTCATCAGTACTGTTCCGGACTCACGTGCACTTTCCGACTTTTCTTTATCTTCCGCCGCCATCGTTGAAGAGTACATCAGACTCATACCCATTGCTTCGAATGCGGAAGACATTGTGTTCGCCGTGTACATTCCGCCGCACGATCCCGCGCCGGGACACGAAAAGCATTCCACTTCTTTCAATTCCGCGGCTGAAATTTTTCCTGCACTGAATTGTCCCACCGCTTCAAACGCACTGACGATATTCAAATCCCTTCCGTCTTTCGGGTGATGTCCTGGTTTAATCGTGCCGCCGTATACATACACTGCGGGAATGTTCATCCGCGCCATGGCGATCATGCCGCCCGGCATATTTTTGTCGCATCCACCCACGGCGATCACACCGTCCATGCATTGCCCATTACAAGCAGTTTCGATGGAGTCCGCAATCACTTCGCGAGAGACGAGCGAGAACTTCATTCCTTCCGTTCCCATGGCAATACCATCGCTGGCAGTAATCGTTCCGAAGGTCTGCGGCATTCCTCCTGCTTCTTTAATCCCTCGTTCGGCTTCCACTGTCAATTCGTTCAATCCCATATTGCACGGGGTAATGGTGGAATATCCGTTCGCTACGCCGATAATCGGTTTTGAAAAATCATTATCGCCAAATCCGACGGCACGCAGCATTGCGCGGTTCGGTGTTCTATTTGGTCCCTGGGTGATGATTTTGCTTCGTTCATTTGTCATAGTCGTTGGCCAATAATGATCGGTTGAAGAGATGATTTTCTTATAGAATGTATCGTTTTTTGAAGGAAATTCAAATATTTCCGGGCTGAAAAAAATTAAATGAAAATAAGTATAGGAAAAGTAAAAGGGTTGGTGTATCTTACTAACGTCAATTAACAGTACACCGTAATAGCTCCTTTGGGAGTCTTCTGCTCAGTAGCGTTGTAAGAGCCGCTTGTTTTACAGTTTGATGGATCGTTATTCTTCTTTCTCCAGAACACACCATCATCGAGAAGCCGCTTTTGATATTTAAAGCGAACACGTAAGTAAGTCGGTATTCTCGGGGTACACCAGTCCGGAGGTCTTGCCGGACAACATAAATGAAAGGATGTGTTCCATGGAAAAAGGAACAGTCAAATGGTTCAACGGAACAAAAGGATTTGGTTTCATTTCACGGCCGAACGGCGAAGATGTATTCGTACACTTCAAAGCAATCGTTGGTGAAGGTTACAAAAATCTGAACGAAGGCGACAAAGTCGAATTCGATGTTGAACAAGGTCCGAAAGGACTGCAGGCTGCAAACGTTCGTACGATCTAATCTTACGAAGCTGTTGCTTGAACAGTGCACCCCGCCTCGCGCGGGGTGTGTTGTTTTAAAAAACGAAAGAACGGTTGATATGCATTGTATGTATGCTCTTTGGAAGAATGTGAGAGAATCCTCATCGACTCAACGTTGACTTTGTAGTCCAATTTTGGTAACCTGTGCGGGGGAAGTTTCACAATCACACCGCAATTCCATGGGATCAACGGAACAACACATACTGGGGATCCGTCATGCGCTGACGGAAGAGATCGCTGCGCTGTCGCAAATGCCGCGTACGACTATATTAAGCAATGGCCATCGTGTTGCCCTTCACGGCGATATTGCAATCTATCGATTCGAAATTCCTGAAAATTATTCCTTCACACCTTCCTGCTCTGTCCGTTGCACTGTCGGCACTACTGTCCGGTTCTCATTCACGGCAACTGTAGCCGATGTGCAGAGTCAATTTCTCTATCTTCTTTTCCCGTGTAATGCCGGCGAGACAGTACCGGAACTGGATTGCAAATGGAATCCTTCCGAACGTATTGATCAACTGAACTCGTTCTGGACATCCTTTACGCCGAATGCTGTGGTGAATTCTTTGTTGGAACGGAAATTTTCGGAGAACGCGCTGCCAGCAGAAAAAGAACCGATCTTCCCATCAACGTTCACACCGTCGCAGCAACAGGCGATCAAACAATCGATGAACCGAAAAATTTCTTTCGTCATCGGCGAACGAAAACGTGGCAAAACCGGCGTGGCAGCGTCGCTTGTACTGAATAGCCTGCGCGAAGGAAAACGTGTTCTATATCTCAGCGGTTCATCTGGAAGCTTGCATGGATTATTAAAAGAGATTGCGGAAGTAAATCCAACAGCAGCTGAAGAATCGATGACCGTACTGAACGAAGGATTGACGCTCCGCTCGGACCATTCGCTGGAATTTTATCCCGCGTTGCATGCACTGGATGACGAAACTCGAAATGGCCTAACAAAATTATTTTCCATCATCAATGCCGAATACGAATACAACCGTATCCAGCATCTGCAGGAAAAGATGAGCGAGAAACAACAACAGATCAATGAGGCAACCGAGGAATGGCAGTCGATAAAAGAAGAATTGAACCGTGTGCATAATGCTTCCATGATCGAACGGATGCGCATCGGAAAAAAAACGGTGGAAGAACTGCAGAATTCGCTCCGCGAGAAGAATGCGCTGATGGAACGATTGAAACAACATCTGACCGTGATTACAAAAGAATTGTTTAAAAAAGAAACAGCTATTCCGGTCTCTCTCCGCGAAAAAAAAATGTTCGAACGGTTTACCTCCACCGTATTTCCCCCGGCCAATACTGCGTCTATGTATACTCAGATTCTGACGCGTCCGTGCCTTGCAACCACCGTCTATAACGCCGTTGCTTTGCCGGCAAACGTGCTTTCATCGTTTGACATTGTCTGCATCGACGATGCCCATTCGTTGAGCCTTGCGCAATTTTTCTTATTTGCCTCGTTCGCAAAAGTACGGTGTTTTATTCTTGCGGACGTTACGGAGCAGCCGCCACAATCCACCAGTCAATTTGACGCAGCGCGCACGTGGCTGCAGAAAAATTATTTCGCTTACTATCAAAATGAAGATAGCGAGTATTACCGGTTTATGATTAATCTGTTGCCGTACGATGTGGTGAGTGAATTGGTGCTGCCGGAAGTCGTTACGAATATTTTTGAAGCATGCCTCCTCGCCGCATTGGAAGATTCACCCATCCCGCCGGGATCGAAGGGACGCATTTTTTTCCTGAACACGGAAGATCAGCACGCCACTTCGCCACAGTATATCGGCAAAAAGAAAATTCTACCATTTAATGAAGCGAATGCAAAACGGGTAGCGGATTGTGTAAAACATGCGCTGTTAAACGGCACGACAACCGTTTCGGATATTTTAATTGTGGCGCCTCCGAGCGGACAGACGATGTATCTGCGAGAATATTTACGGGCACACCAACTATGTGATGTGGAGATAGCGCCGCTCGGTTCCATTCGCCTGTGTTCCAAGCGTGCGGTAGTGTTCGATCTAACCGTTGCTGGAATCGACTTTACATTACGGACATTAGATGACCGGAAGACCGGACTCGTTCACGTTGCCGATACGTTTAATACGCTCTTTTCCACAGTAACGGATGATCTCTACATTGTTGGAGACCTAATCCATTTCCGCACGAAGTATAAGGGACGTTTTATTACAACGCTGCTGGAAAAGATTATTACTATAAAAGAAAATGAAGCAGCGATTCTCAGCGCGGCGCGGCGGTTTGACGATCTTGCAACGGAGATCCGCAATCGGGTGATCGCTTCCGCCAAAGAGGAAAAATCCCTTCCAGAATATAAATCTAAACTGGACCAGTCCAGACCATCCTCGCTTGATACATCTAAATCCGGACCGACGAACACGGTAGCAGCGGCAGATAAAAAATTAAAGTCGGATGTGCGACTTGCCTGTTTGCGGGTGCTGGCACGCCGAGAGATGATCAATCTGATCGCGCAGTATTTGGGAGCGTTTCCTCTCTATAAAACAACGGTGGAGACGCAAAAATTTTCCAAAGTGCTTCCGGAGTATGACTGTGAGAACGAAAACGACTTCAAACTGGTGATGGATATGTGGAACCTGCTCATTTATGAAACGAGCGACGCTCAGAAAGTAGAACATCCTCTCTTTTTGAAAGCGAAGGTTGATTCAAAAGTGCCGATCGATTTGCAACAGATCTATTCATTCTATCATTCCGATCTGGAGATGGTGGTGGAAGAAGGAAAACATCGTCTGGCGCAGAGCATACAAAGAATCTTCAACGACTGCATCGGAAAGAAACCGGTCACACCGGTGGACTGGATGAACGCATACATTGTCTTCCTGAACCGCATGTCAAAATACCTTGATACGATCATTAATCAAATCCGCGCGTAAGACGGGAAGTCACCCCGTTCTAACTTATAGAGTGAATATTTTTTTTAGCTCTTTCGAACACAACGAACAATGAAGTCATGGATCATTTTCAAGAATGCTTCATTCCTAACTCCTGCCTGCCAACATACATTTTCACCTGTGGAGAGGTGTTTCGGCATCTTCTCCCGAAAAAGATGATCACCTTCTTCCGCGGCGCCACGATCTGATCACTTCGTGAAAACCATCCCTTCGGGACATAACGATGATTTTTATTGTCGGACAGACCCACTACCAACAATGGTGTTGCGTTGCATTTCACAATGATTTATGCTACTTTGAAGCGACATTTTTTTCACCTATTGTCGTTTTCCCGGGTTTTTGCGGTTGGATTGCAGCAGGGTGCCGCCACACACCGATAAATTACGTGGTTGATAACCCCGGAATATGACCCAATTGCATACGTGCCATGGCAGAAGAGACCCCGGAGCAGACTCCGGACCAACAGCCGGAACAGCGGCAAAACGCCCAAAAACGTGAGAATCCGTTCCGCAGAAAGAATTTTCGGGGAAAATATCCCCGTCCCGAACGAAAACCGGAAACCGAATTCGCTTCACTAGAAAAAGTGGATGAACTCCCCGTTTCCATCTTTGGAGAAGAAGCCGTTGTTGAGAAAAAGGAAACACAAAAACAACCTGCTCAACCGCAACAGCGACAGCCGCGTCAACCTCATCAACCTCGACTGCAGCAGCAACCCAGGCAACCGCATGAACAGAAACAGTCCGGCAACCGCCTAACCGTTTCCGTGGTGATCCCGTTGTTGAATGAAGAAGAATCGCTGCGTGACCTGCATGATCAGTTGAAGAACGCTCTCGCACGTGTCGGTGGAAATTATGAACTGATTTTTGTGGACGATGGTTCTACCGATAACTCCTTCAAAGTACTTCGCGAATTAAAATCTCGGAATCCCCGTGTCAAAGCGATTCGCTTCCGCCGCAACTACGGCAAGAGTGCTGCTCTCCAGGTCGGATTTCAAAAAGCGCAAGGGGAATTTGTTATCACGATGGATGCGGACCTGCAGGATGATCCTGCAGAAATTTCAAATCTGATAAAAGAACTCCGTTCCGGATACGATGTTGTTTCCGGATGGAAGAAAAAACGGAAAGATCCGCTCGGCAAAACCATTCCGTCAAAATTTTTCAACTTCGTCACCGCAAAGGTCACAGGAATTAAAATTCATGACTTTAACTGCGGATTGAAAGGATACAAACTGGATGTAGTGAAGAGCGTGAATGTGTACGGCGAACTACACCGGTACATTCCCGCGTTAGCGCATTGGGCAGGATTCCGCGTCGGTGAAACAGTTGTGAACCACCGTCCGCGCCGGTACGGTAGAACAAAATTTGGCATGGCGCGCTATTCGCGCGGATTTTTGGATCTGTTGACGGTTGTGTTCACTACGCGATACTTTTCGCGACCGCTGCACCTGTTCGGCGGATGGGGAATTTTCTCTACACTGGCGGGATTGATTACCAGCGGATGGCTGATATATGAAAAATATATGAACGATCAGCCTCTCAGCAATCGTCCGCTCTTTATCGTGGCACTGATTATGGTGATTGTCGGTGTGCAGTTTGTGTCGATGGGACTGCTCGGCGAACTGATTACAAAGAATCAACATCTGGAAAAAGAATATTCAGTTCGCGAAGAAATAAATTAATTCTATGTTAGCAATATCATTTTTTCATCATGCCGAACTTGGTTCGGCATCTTTATTTCAGACCACGAAACGAGTCTGTCCCGAAATATTTCTGTCCGGGATTCGAGGTGATGTTAATAATTTTATCGGAATCTGCCGATGAAAATCCTCCTGTTTGGTCCTGCATTTCCTCTCCGCGGCGGCATGGCGCACTTTATCGCTTTGCTGTATACTGAATTGACGAAACGTGGGCACGACGTAGAGATCATCAACTTCAAGCGGCAATATCCCAAAATCCTCTTCCCCGGCAAGACACAGGAAGAGAGCGGCGAAGCGGGAGTTCCGGTCCCAAGCACTGTGCTGATTGACTCGGTCAATCCCTTCAATTGGATTTATTACGGACTGAAACTGCGGAACCGTAACGCCGATCTCGTCATTTCCACTTTCTGGCTGCCATTGCTGGCGCCGAGTACCGGCATGCTGCATATGCTCTTGCGCAGCAAAAAGACCAAGGCCTTAACAATTCTGCACAATCTCATACCGCATGAAAAACGTCCGGGAGACATCCTTTTTAGCCGCTGGCTGACACTGTTCACCGACTATTACATTGTTCAATCGACATCAGTGGAAAAAGACCTGCAGGAATTTGTTCCGGGGGCAAAATACCGGAGGGTGGCGCTTCCGATGTTCTCGTTGTTTAAAGACCGAATACCGAAAGCTGAAGCACGCAAAAAATTAAATATCACCGATGAAAATGTAATCCTCTTTTTCGGTTATATCCGTCCATACAAAGGACTGCATGTGCTGATCGATGCGATGAAGATTTTGAAACAGGAAATGAAATTGCGGCTGCTTGTGTGCGGCGAATATTATGGTGACGAGGAGAAGTACCGCACGCACATGAAGGAGGCGGGAATCGATGATTGTACTACGGTTATTTCTGATTATATTCCAAACGAGAATGTTCATTGGTATTTTTCTGCAGCAGATGTTGTCGTGCAGCCGTATATTACGGCAACCCAAAGCGCCATCGCGCAGATTGCGTATTTCTTCTCGTCACCGATTATTGCCACGAATGTCGGCGCATTACCGGAAGTGATCATTAACGAACGAACCGGGTTGATCGTACCACCAAACGATCCTGAAGCGCTGGCAAAAGCGATTAAACGCTTTTATGATGAAAAAATGGAACAGCGTTTGATGGCGGGTGCGGACGAAGAGCGGAAGAAGTATTCATGGGAAGCAATGGCGGAAGCGATAGAATTACTAACGGCAAATATGTAACGAGTCATCCTAAGCAAACCTTTGATATCTTGATTGGTGAGTGAAAGGATGATTTCAAGCAGACCCTTCGACTCACGCCAAAGAACGGCGTTCACTCAAGGTGACTACTATCTTAAATTATCAATTGAGTTTCTATGCAATACGATCCCATTAAAAACGTTATCGGCGATGTCGCAAAAAAGGCGACCGTCCTACGAAAATTTTTCTACTGGCTGCTGGGAGTAATGTTTCTGCGAACATGGTACGTAAAACGGGCTTTGAAAGAACTGCTGGCAAATAAAAATGGGGCGTTCGATCTGTTCGATGCAGGAAGT
>Ga0265292_1001886_pt1 | contig 16517 bp, 13 predicted proteins | sample Munlanlewell296A_FD_189080 | JGI IMG/M metagenome (GOLD analysis project Ga0265292, IMG submission 189080) | Leachate microbial communities from a municipal landfill in Southern Ontario, Canada - Leachate well 296A | ecosystem: Engineered > Solid waste > Landfill > Unclassified | place: Canada... | reverse complement strand
CTTATGCCGCGCCTTCTCACGTATGGTGCAGGTATTGTAGAGGATGAGATCCGCGCCAGAGGGCTCGTCGCTTTGCACATACCCATGCGACTCGAGCATGAGCCGCATCTTCTGCGAGTCATGCTCGTTCATCTGGCACCCGAAGGTCCTTATGTACACTCTTTTGGGCTGCATGCAATAAATCCGTTCGATCGTTCGTTGGTGCGTTCGTGAACATCAGTACAGATTTTACGAACGCGCGGCTGGCGTCAGGAGTTTGATGAACTTGTCACGATAGAGAAGCACAAAAAATCTATGCAGCCTATCCTCCGCCGGTTCGACGCGCTCGCCGAAGTGCTTGCGCATGGCCTGCGCTATTTCGGAGAAACGCGCCGTGCCGTCCATGCGGCGCCACGCAAAGCTGCCGAATTCGTCGAGCTTCACGCGGATGTAAGGCCGCTTGAACCTCGGTTGCAGCCAGCGCGCGAGCGGACCGCGCCTGAAGCGGGGAACAAGTAGGACGGCCCGATCATCCGGGCCGTCCTCCCATTTCATCTCTTGTACAGCGATTACGTCATGCCATTGCTGATGGTGGTGCTGGTTCATCTGGGCTCCCTGCGTTAGCGAGCGGGAATTTAACCAATATGATTGCGAGCAGTACGAACACCACGATGCCGCCGATGAACGACGGGTTCTCTACCAAGGCAGGCAGCGAGATGTTTTTGAACGCCAGGCCTGCGATCACGAGACCCGTCAGCGCCTCGCCGGCGATGAAGCCGGATGCGAGGAGCACGCCGTTGTTCTCCATGCGGATCTTCTGCGCATCGTTGTAGTTGCGCCGCTTCGCCATCAGGTCGGCGAGCCCGCGGATCATGCCGCCGACGAATATTGCCGCTGTGGTTTCGAACGGCAGGTACATGCCGACCGACACGAGCATCGGGGAGCGCACCTGCACGCAGATCATCGCGACCGCCATGATCATGCCGACCACGACGAGCGGCCATGCCATCTCGTGAGCCACGATTCCCTGCGCTAGCATCGCCATGAGTCCTGCCTGCGGAGCGGGCAGCGCCTTGCCGCCGAAACCCATGCCGCCGGCGTTGATGTCGCCCTGGTGGAGGATCATGAGCGGGTAGAACATGACCGCCGATGAGACCAGCACGCCGATGATGTCGCCTACCTGCATCTTCCACGGCGTGCCGCCGAGGATGTGCCCGACCTTGAGATCCTGAAGCATCTCGCCTGCCACCGCGGACGAAACGCAGACCACCGCGGCCACTCCGAGCACCGCTGCGACGCCGGCGGAGCCGGATACGCCGAGGAAGAGCATGAGCAGGGCCGATATGATGAGAGTGGATATAGTGAGGCCGGAGATCGGGTTGTTGGATGAGCCGATCATCCCCACGAGGTAGCCGGAGACCGCTGCAAAGAAGAAGCCGGCGATCACCATGACTATTGTAGCAACCACTGCGCCTGTGACGCTGCCGCAGAAATAATGATAGAGAAAGCCCATCGCGACGGAGACCAGGATGATGAGCGGTGCGACTATGCCGAAGTTGATGTCCTTATCCAGCCTGCTCTTCTCTTCGCCAGCGGTGGCCGCCTTCTTCAGGTCTCCGATGGAGCGCGAGAGGCCGAGGCCCAGGTTTTTGCGCATGCGGTAGAGCGTGTAGACCGCGGAGACCAACATGCCGCCGATGGCGATAGGCCTTACCATGAACTTCCAGACTGCATAGGCCATCGTGATCCAGGTGATCTCGGTGCCCTGCTGTGCGAGCACGGGCTCGAGGTTGGGACCGACGAAGTAGAGGAGCAGCGGTACGAAGAGTCCCCAGGAGAGCAGGCCGCCCGAGAAGTTGAGCGCTGCGAGCCTGGGGCCGATGATGTATCCGACGCCGATATAAGCAGGCGACACTGCCGGCGTAGTGATGAGCGTTCCGCCGCCCGCCGTGACCTTTGTAATGAGCTCGCCCTTGCCGGTGAAGAGGCCGACGCCGGTCTTGGCGAAGACGATGAATTTTTCCCAGCTGGTCGCAAAGATCTTGAGTGCGCCGCAAATCTGCACTGCCGCGCCGAAGAGCAGCGCGCCGAAGAGGTACTTGGCGCCGGTGCCGCCGCGGCGGCCGGCCTTGTGGATTTCTGCCGCAGCGACCGATTCCGGATACGGAAGCTCCGCGTCCTCGACCATCACGCGGCGGAGCATCGTCACGAAGAGTATGCCCAGCGTGCCGCCCACGAGCATGATGAGCGTGGCATCCAGGTAATGCGTGGGCCCGAAGTCCGGCCACACTTTGGCGAGAAAGAACGCGGGAATGGTGAAGATCGCGCCGGCGGCGACCGATTCGCCGATCGAGCCGACGGTTCGTGCGATGTTCTCTTCGAGTATCGAGCCGCGGAAAATTCTCAGTATCGCCATGCCGACTACGGCGGCCGGATACGTCGCCGCGATCGTCATACCGGCGCGGAGGCCTAGGTATGCGTTTGCAGCACCCAGCACGACCGTCATCAGCAGGCCGAGTATCAGGGCTCGCAGCGTGAATTCCCGTAGGTCCGTCTTCTCCGGGACATATGGCTTGTATGCGCGCTTCTCCATAAAATTCCCCCCTCTGAAGTGTGAGTTGAACCAGCCCTAAATCAATCGAAACGGACGCCGTGCGTCTCGAGATACGGAACCACATAGCCCTTCACGGGCACGGAGCGATGGAACTGAACCATGACCCACTGGCCGCCCCTATTCTCCACTATGCCCGTGAGCCTGAATTTGGATTCGTGTTTCTTGCCCTCGGCGATGAATTTGCCGGTGAGCTCCTCCGCGAACCATGCACAGGAGCCGTCGCGGGAAAACGTCACGCGCGGCTCGCCGCGGGTCCAATGTACTTCCTCCACCGCGCCGAAGAGCTTCTCAGCGGCGATCTTGAACTGGTTCCAGCCATACCACGATTCGCCCTCATCCGAGCCATACGCAGTGAAACTCTCGTCCTTTGCGACGAGATTTCCCAGGGCGTCGATGTTGCGATGCTGGTATGCATCGAGGTAGCTGTTGACTATGTTTATTATCTCCTGCGCATCGAATTTTCCGGCCATATTCCCTCCTTGGATGGCGGCGCGATGGACTTTTGAAAAATTTGAATTCCAATAGCACACGCCGACGAAAAGGCAAGTGCGTTCACGGGGTTTGACACGAACTCCCGTTTCCGCTAATCGGTCCCGAAACTATTGGGCCGCCTTAATAGGGGGAATAATGCCGCCGACCTTCCAGCCATACGTTCCTGAAAAGACCGACATGCCGGAGCTGACGTTGAAAGCCCTGCTCCTGGGTCTTGTAATGGCGATCGTGCTCGGCGCTGCAAACGCCTACCTGGGACTCAAGGCCGGCATGACGATCTCCGCATCGTTTCCCGCCGCAGTGATCGCGATTGCGGCCTTCCGCCTCCCCTTCTTCCGCGGCTCGATACTCGAGCAGAACATCACGCGAACCACCGCCGCGATCGGAGAGGCCCTGGTCGCGGGCGCCATCTTCACCCTCCCCGCGTTCGTCATGGTCAACGTCGGCGGCGAGAGGCTCTGGACTTCTTTTCACTATTGGCATGCGTCGATCATCCTCCTCGTCGGCGGCGTGGTCGGCATTCTCTTCGTCATCCTGCTCAGGCGGACGCTGGTTGAAGACGCTAACCTTCCGTTCCCTGAGGGGTATGCCTGCTTTGAAATCATGAAGGCAGGCCAGCGCGGGGAGAGCGGGGCCAAGTACGTCTTCGGCGCGATGGGGCTCGGCGTCCTGATAGAGCTCCTCAAGAATTCTGTCGGCTTCTCGATCTTCAAGGAGTTCAAGGAGTTCTTCTTCAATTTTCCGCAATCAATAATACACCACTTCAACACGTCGAAAGAGGCGCTGGCGGATATCCACTATAACGGCGGCCTGCCGTTCAAGACGCCTCTCGCCTCCCCGGCGCTCATGAGCGTTGGCTACATCATCGGTCCCAAGTACGCGTGCATCAACTTCGCCGGCGGCGTGCTCGCCTGGTTTGTCTTCATACCGTTGGCTCTCTTCCTGAATCCGAACTTCATGCAGGAGCTGGCGGCAAACGGCGCCAACGTGACCTCCGGCGACATGGCATACACAGCGTGGTACAACCTCGTGCGGCCGATAGCCGTGGGCGCAATGCTCGTCGGTTCGTTCTACACGCTTTGGGGGCTTAAGGGTTCGCTCATAGCCGGCATGCGAGGGATCTTCTCGAAGCATTCGACCGACTCTGCGCCGACGGGCAGGTTGGAGCGCGACCTCAACCTGCGCTGGGTCTTTGTGATCGCCCTGCTGCTGCTGATACCCGCCTCGTACCTCATCTACACATATTGCCACCACGTCTGGGGAGCCATCGTCGCCGCGATGGTGATGACGCTCACCGCGTTTCTCTTTGCGGCCGTGGGCGGCTGGCTCGTGGGTCTTGTCGGCAACTCGAACCAGCCCGTCTCAGGCCTCACCCTCTCCGCGCTCATCGTTGCGGCAGTGGTCATGCTGGCGGTCGGCGTTTCGGGCATGCCGGGCGTCGCGGCGGTGCTCAGCGTGGCTGCGGTCGTATGCTGCGTGGCATGCCTCTCAGGAGACATAATCCAGGACCTCAAGGTCGGGCAGCTGGTCGGCGGCACGCCTTGGAAAATGGAACTCTCCGGCATCATAGGCACCACGGTTGCGGCATTCGTGCTGGTGATACCGATCATGATACTTCACAACGGAACGCCGGGCGGTATCGGCGGGGCCTCCCTCCCGGCACCGCAGGCAGGCCTCATGGCGCAGCTCGCGACCGGCATAGTCGGCGGCGAGATGCCCTGGGGGCTCGTGCTCATGGGGATGTGCTTCGCGTTTGCGCTCATCCTCATCAAGGCCCCCGCGCCGATGCTGATCGCGGTGGGAATGTACCTGCCCTATGAAACGACGTTCGCTATCTTCGTGGGCGGCGTGATCAAGTGGGTTGCGGATAAATTCTCCACGCGGCGCGGCATGAAGCCCGAGGGCGAGGAAGGGGTCGGCACACTCGTCGCGTCCGGCTTCATCGCGGGTGAGGCGATAACGGGCGTGCTGCTCGCCGGCTCCTACATGGCGATGAACGCCGGGCTGCCGGAGAACATGCGGATCGAATCTCTCACCCAGAGATTCTTCGGGATCGCGGAGCTTCCGATCAGGGAATCGATGGGCGGATGGCTTTCGATAGCCATCTTCGCCGCAGTGGCCTACTGCCTCATCTGGCTGCCCCTCAAGCGCAAGGCATAATCGTGTGACGGGGTTCCGGGATCGTCTGTTCCAGAACGCGCTATTGGATATCATCTCGCAAGCATACACCGTGCCGGAGTACGCGGTGACTCGCTGCTGGCATCCGTTCTCTCTAACGTTGTCCATTGCCACTGCGTGAGCGGGGCCCCCAGCCCATCATCTCGCAAGCCGACACCGAGTTTAGCTCAACTTACAAGGCTAACGGTGAATCACCAGCATTGCGGTCCCCATTGCTCGAAGCTGGACTGGGGACCCCGCTCGTCATACGCCTTGATACAACGTGCGTAGTTGCACGAAGAAAGCGGGTTTCCCCGTTTATCGATAGGCCACGATCAACGGCACGGAGCAAGCGGTGACATGCGGCAGGCTTCGAGCAATGGGGACCGCGGTGGCTGGAAATCCATCGTTAGTCGTATGAGCTGCGAATAACTCGGTGTCGGCTTGCGAGATGCCAGCCGCAGGTCATCGCGTACTGTGGCGCGATGTCGGCTTGCTGAGCGATGAACGGGGGGATCCCGCGTACTTCATGGCACGAAGCCAGGGGTTAGAAGCCTTCTTCGACCTTCAGGCGGCGGAGGATCTGCTCGATCTCTTCTTCGGCGGTCTCCTCGTCAAAAGGTATCTCTTCCTGTTCTGAGCCGAAGGCGTCCTCTACAAAGCGATCAAAGTCCGGATTCTCCAGGTCTTTCCTTATGACCTCGGCGTAGTCGTCGGGATTTTCGCGAACCACGCGCTCTATGTAGCGATTGAGCTTCCGCGCCGCGCCGCGCTTTCTTGCCTCGTGGATCTCCTTCCATCGGCGCAGGTAGTGGAGCCGACAATACCCGTTGGTCGTCGCGGCATCGTGACAGTTATCTTCTTTGCAGATCTTAATGCGGGCCATTCTCGCTGCCTCTTTCTTTTGTTTTCGCCTCAGTAAGTGCGCTCGTCCATCGATCCTTGCGCTTAAGAGATTCTTCGCGTTCCTGCTCTATTTCGGCCCACAGCTCCCTGCTCATGGCCTGTGAAGTCTTCATCCGCATGTAGCGGCGGTCGCGCACGAAGGTGTATATCAACAGTCCGAGAGCAAGGGCAAAGGCAATCCCCGCTATTATATACCAGATCATCCGTTACTCCTCGATCGCGTCGCGAAGCCTGGTTTGGATCTCGTCCAGCCGTTCGCGACCTTCTATCTTCTTTCCAAGCGCGTCCCGAATATAGAAGACATCGATCACCCGGTCAACATGAGTCGTGATCCTAGCCAGGTCGATGGAACATCCGAGTTCAAGGAAGGTCGAAGCGATGGTGTAAAGAAGCCCCCGCCTGTCATGGGACTTTATCTCCACGACTGTATGCGTGGCCGAGACGTCGTTGTCGATATTCACCTCGGCCGGCATGTTGCCCTGGCTCCATGAGAGGAGCCGCCTGCGGAATCTGCCCCCCACGATCTCTTCGATAGTGCGCCCGCCCGTGATTGCACTGGCGAGCTCGGTCCGGAAGCGCGCCAGTCTCTCCGGATCTGAAAACTGCTTGTGCACGGAGTCCGTGATCCATAACACATCCACGGCGATGCCGTCGCTCGTCGTGGAAAGTTCGGCATCGACTATGTTCGCCCCGTTTGCCGAGAGAACGCCGGCGATCTTTGCGAAGAGGCCCTGCGAGTCGCGCGTGACGATTGAGATCTCCGTGCAGCTGCGCTCGGGCACGTCACGAACCAGGGTCGCGACCGGCGAGGCGGAGAGTTCCCGAGACATCAAGATATGGGCGGCAATGGAATCCGGCTTCATCGAGTGAGCGTATCTCTCCGGCATCCTCGTGAGGAATTCCCGAATTGTCTCTTCGTCCTCGTCATTGCCCAGGCTCTGTCTGATCGCCTTGACCAGCCGTGAAGTGTCGCGGCCAAGACTTTCTGCTGTCACTCCGTGAGATGCGAGTTGCGCCCGGGTCCTTTCGTAGAGCTCAACCAAAAGCCCCCCCTTCCAATCGTTCCATACATGGGGGCCCACCGCTCGAAGGTCTGCAAACGTTATGAGGTAGAGCATCGCGAGGAGTTCGGGCGAGCGGAAGGAGCGCGCAAACCGTTCCACCAGCGCGGGATCGCGCACATCGCGCCTGAAGGCGAGGGTTGCCATCAGCAGATGCGACCTGACGAGGAACTCGATGTCAGCCACATCCTGCACAGCAAGGCCCATCCTCGAGGCGATAGCTCGGGCCAGGAGAGCGCCCTTTTCCGCGTGATCCCCGCCCCTCCCCTTGCCTATATCGTGAAACAGCGTTGCGAGCATGAGTACCCAGGGGCGTTTTATCGACGAGAGCGCCTTGGCGGGCATTGGAAATTCTCGCCTGACACCTTTGTGTGTCAGGGCCGCGATCTCGCCGACCGCACGGATCGAATGAGTACCCGCGGTATAATAATGAAACCCGTCCCTCTGCACGCGATGCAGCATCGGCCCCATCTCCGGGAACCAGCGCTCGAGCGCACCGCACTCCTGCATCTGGGTCAGCGCGAGATCCAGGTTCTCGATGCGCGCAAAGAGCATGCGAAGGAGCCTGGCCGTTTCCGGGCTCGATCTCTCCATGTCGTTGAGGCGCCGGGGCGTGGCCGAGAGCATGGCCTTGGTCGCAGGATCCAGATGCAGCCCGCGCTTCCTGGACTCCACGAAGAGCTTAAGCGACGAGAGCTCCCCCCCATCCAGGGCCGCATCGCTGATTGCAAGTGTCCCGTGCTCAGTCTTCACGATGTTATCGCCCAGACGCCGGCGGCGCAGGAAAGCGGCGGCGCGTCGCCTTGGCATGAGCTCCCGCCTCGCGAGCTCTATGCCGCGCCAGCAGTTGAGGTGAAGCGCCCGGGCGTGGCGATTATAAAGGGACATGAATCGCTCTGTGGCGCTTCCATCGATATCCGACCTGATGCCGAGGCGATTTGCCACATCCGCCTGAATGGTTTCGCTGAGTTTGTCGGTGCGCGTGCCCTGCGAGAGATGCAGCGCATGCCTGACGGCCCATATGAACCTGAGCGCCGCATGAACCGATTCTCTGCTGCCCGGGTCCCCGATATATCTTTCCAGGAGCCCTTCCACAGTCTCCCCGAAATGCGCGGCGCGAGCCACCCACGTGAACGTCTGAAACTCCCGCAATCCCCCTTCTCCGTCCTTTACATTCGGCTGCAGCGCGTCGCCCAGGCCAGCTGCGCGCGAGATGCGCTCCTGCTGCTCACGGATCTTTTGCTCCGCAAATTGGCGGCGAGCTGCCGGCGAGTTGAAGTGAGATGCCATAAGCTGCATAAGCTCCGCGCGGAGTCCCTGGTTGCCGCCTATGAGCCTTGCGTCCATCATGGCCGTGAGCGCGCGGACGTCGTGATGCATGGCCGAGCGGCAGTCAGTCAGCGTGCGCGTGGCACCGCCCGCTTCCATGCCGCCATCCCAGAGAGGATAGAGGATTCCGTCGGTGATCGCGGCTGCATGAGCCTCCGCTCCCGGTTCGATGAGAAAGAGCAGATCGACGTCGCTTGCCAGTCCCATCTCTTTGCGGCCGTAGCCGCCAAGGGCAAGAAGCGCGGTGACGCGGCCCGCAGCTCCGCCGGTGCTGGCGCAGGCCCTTTCAAACAGCGCCCGTACTACTCCGTCGATCGCGACGCTCGACTCACGCGCGATTTCAACCGCGTCGAGTCCGGCTGAAAGCGCGCGCTCGAACCACTCCCTGCGCCGCGCGAGAAAGGATTTGACCGAGGATGCGGGATCGTGTGCCGCAGGCGAAAGTTCGAATGCGGGCGACGTCAGCATGGGCGGGCTATCGTGATGAGACATGATCTTTGACGTGTTGTGCGTCACAACGAGACGTATTGCTTTCCCCTCGCCTTCACGTAACTCTCAACGCCGTCGGTGATGGATGAAGCGAGGTCGCGCTGGTACTTGCCGTTAGTGAGCAGTTTTTCCTCGCGCGGGTTGGAGATGAACGAGGTCTCGACGAGTATGGCCGGGCACTTGGCGCCTACGAGCACGTAGAAGAGGGCCGACCGCACGCCGCGATCGCGCGCCTTGCTGTTTTTCGCGACGATTCCCTGCGCAAGCGTGGACTGCACGCGCTTCGCCAGTTCGCGAGATTCCTCGGTGTCATAGTTCTGCAGCATCGTGGAGAGGATATGCTCGGCCGTGGAGAGCTTCTTTTGGGTGGCCTTATTCTCGCGCCTGGCGAGCCTCGCAGCAGCCTCATCTGTGGCGTTGTCCAGGTAGTAGGTTTCGAATCCTGACTGCGTCTTCTGGTTTGCGGCGTTTGCATGTATCGAGATGAAGAGGTCTGCCTTTTTCGATACTGCGATGGCGTCGCGTTCCTCCAGCGAGAGGGTGCGATCGTCGTTGCGGGTAAGCCAGACGCGGGCGCCGGTCTCTTCCTCAAGTCTGGCCGCCAGCCTCCTGGAAATCGCGAGCGTCACGTCTTTCTCCTGCGTGCCTGAGGGACCTATTGCGCCCGTGTCATCGCCGCCGTGCCCCGGGTCAATGACTATCTTGATATTCAAAATGGATGCGCTCTTTCCCCGGCCGCCTCGTTTCTTTATCGGCGCAGACGGTTCTTTTTTGAGATCGTCCTTTCCGCCAAAACGTACGGTGATACTGGACCCCTCGCGGCTGACGGCATACTCTGCGCCTGGCATGAGCGTGAACTCGACGCGGATCCCGCTCCCCAGCAGTCTCTTCTTTACAGTGAAGCCGGCCAGGTGCTTTGACTCCACCGCGCGCTCGCGAGCTATGTCGGATGTGGTGGATGCGTGCAGTAGTGTGATGTCCAACTCCGGCGGAGACTTTGTGCGGCCGCCCTGCTCGGTGAATTCGAGCGAGTATTCTACTGGCTTGTCGAGCGTGAACTGTACCGATGTCACGTTGCCTGAGGTCGAGACATCGACCGCCGTGAGCATGGCCCTGCTGAAGGAGTCCCCGCCAGCCTGCGCAGGCGGTACTGCGCCCTTTTCCTTTCCCGCTGGTGCGGCCTTTGCCTTTTCGGTCGCCTTGATCTCAACCTTGTCCTCGGATTTGGCCTTTTCCCCTGAACCCTCGGCAAGCGCTGCGAGGTCTTCTCGCGCGCGCGGCGTTATATCGCCGTCCGGATAGTTTTCAACGACGAAGGCGAACGCCTTGCGGGCCTTGTCCATCTGGCCCATGAGGTCCCGCCGGATACAGCCGATCTTATAAAGGGCATCGTCCGCAAGATTGCTCTTCGGGTACTCGCGGACCAGCTGGTTGTACTTCTTTATGGCGCGGTCCAGGTCCTCCTGCTTCTGAGAAATCGTGTAGAGCTCCTGGCTCAGGCGCGCGACGCTGAAGAGCGAGTGAGGCGCTTTCTCCCCCTTTGGGAACTTCGCGTGGATGCGTTCGAACTCGGCCATGCACTGGTCCCACTCGCCGACCGTGGCTGACTGCTTCTCAGTGGTCATGAGGTCCTTATAGCAGACCCGCGCCCTTTCATATGCGGCCGCAGACTTGTCCGCGGCACCAGCCATTGACGGCGCCATGAGCGCAGCCGCCAAAAAGATGAGTAATATCAGTCGTTTCATATATCGGGGCACATATTACCATCGCCAAGGAATTGCTTCAATGAGGATTCTTACGCGGAGTCCCATGGGCGTCCTCTAGCTTGCCAGCAATCAAGCCGATACCGTGCCGTAGAACGCGATGACCCGCGACTGGCATCTCGCAAGCCGACACGGAGTTGTGCACAGATCATAAGCCTAACGGTGGATCTCCAGCCACCGCGGTCCCCATTGCTCGAAGCCTGCCGCGGGTCACCGCTTGCTCTGTGCCGATGACGATCTGCTGGAGGAAGGGCTCTCAAGATGGATGAGCGTAGGTAACGTATTGAACATCTCTTGACGGCGTTCCGGGATCGTCTGTTTCGGAACATCGCCGGGAGCGGCGGGGCAATTTACAGATACAGAGGAGACAATCTGAGCAGGATCGAAGATCCTGCATTTGGACCCGTCGCCATGAGCGGGCGGTGAAGGCCGCACCAAATCGCGATGTCAAAACGCAACGTCCCTGGAACTTATACTTTCTGGACGTTGCAGTTTTTGACTCGCGATTTGAGTGTGGAAGGTTCGCCGCCTGCGAATAGCGAACGGGTCGCCGCGGGAGGCGCGTTCCGAAACAGATGATCCCGGAACGTCGGCACAAGGGTAGCCTTCGGGAGCCCCATTCACTTCATGGCACGGAGCTCTTGGGACCTATGAGCGAATTTTAGTCGCAAGGTCGTGCAGGATGTTGAGGGCTTCGATGGGTGTCATGGCCGTGGCGTCGATTGACTTCAGGCGTTTCATGACCTCGTCGGACTTGGGGTGGGCAAAGAGGCGATATTGCGCCTCGTCCTTCGCCGCCTGGCCATCGCCATGTGAAGAGGCTATGCGCGGTTTTCCGACCTCGTCGAGTTCGCCCTCTTCCAGATTCTTGAGAACCTCTGTGGCGCGGTCGATGACCCCGTCGGGCAGGCCTGCGAGCTTTGCCACCGCGATGCCGTAGCTGCGCGACGTGGCGCCGGGCAAAAGGCGGCGCAGGAATATCACCTGGCCGTTCCACTCGCGCACCGCGATCTGGTGGTTCGCGATGCCGGTCTTGGTGAGCGCCAGGTCCGTGAGCTCATGGTAATGCGTTGCAAACATCGTGCGGCAACGCACGCGGTCGTGGAGGTCTTCCGCCACGGCCCAGGCGATGGCAAGCCCGTCAAACGTCGACGTTCCGCGGCCAATCTCGTCGATGATCACGAGGCTTCGTTCCGTCGCGGAACGCAGGATCACGGACGCCTCTGACATCTCGACCATAAACGTGGACCGCCCCTGCGACAGCGCGTCTGAAGCGCCGACGCGGGTGAATATACGGTCCACGACGCCTATGCGCGCGCTGGTGGCCGGGACGAACGAGCCGATCTGCGCCATGAGCACGATGAGCGCGGTCTGGCGCATGACCGTGGATTTGCCAGCCATGTTGGGGCCCGTGATCATTAGAAAGCGCGACTCGCCCCCGTCCAGGCGCACGTCGTTCGGGACAAATCGCTCGGCGCTCTGCATCCTCTCCACGATGGGATGGCGGCCCTCGCGGATGTCGATCAGGAGCGCGCCGTCCACCTCGGGTTTCACGTAGTCGTATTCCGCGGCGATGCGCGCGAGCGACGCGAGCGCATCGATCGATGCCACCGAGGCAGCGGTACGCTGGATGCGGGCCGCGGCCTGGGCGACTTGTTCGCGAAGCTCTGCAAAGAGCATGAGCTCCATGGCCTTGACGCGCTCTTCCGCTCCCAGGACCTTCTCCTCGTATTCCTTGAGCTCGGGCGTGATGAATCGCTCGGCATTTGCGAGCGTCTGCTTGCGGATATAGTGCTGCGGCACCCTGGAGCGGTTCGAGTTGGTGACCTCCAGGTAATAGCCGAAGACCTTGTTGAACTTCACCTTGAGCGAGGAGATCCCCGTTGCCTCGCGCTCGGTCGCTTCGATCCGGGCGATCGTGTCCTTGCCGTGCGCTATTATCCCGCGCAGCTCGTCCAGCTCGGCCGAGACGCCCTCTCGTATGATCCCTCCGTCGCGCGCGATCGCGGGCGGCTCGTCCACCAGACGCGACGAAATCGCACAGATGAGATCAGCGCACGGATCGATGCGACAGGCGAGGTCGCCGAGAAGTCCACCCTTCCCCTCCACGAGCGCCCTGAGCTCCGATGCCGCGGCGAGCGATTCCTTGAGCCCGCAGAGGTCGCGCGGGGAGGCGTTGCCGATGGCGGCGCGGGCCGCGATCCGCTCGATATCGTAGATATGCGAGAGCAGATCGGGCACGCGGCGCAGCAGGGTCACGTCGTTTAAGATTTTTTCGACCGCGCCCTGCCTGGCGCTTATCTCGCTTACATCAGTGAGCGGATAGAGGAGCCAGCGCCTTATCGCGCGGGCGCCCGCAGCCGTCGAGGTCCGGTCGATCGCCCAGAGCAGCGAGCCCTCGCGCTCGTTTTCCCTTAGGGTGCGGACGAGCTCGAGGTTGCGCTTGGACGACTCGTCCAGGTGCATGAGCCCACGGTCTGACCGGCGCGCGATGGATGTAATGTTTCCCAGCCTGCCCATCTGTGTGGATTTGAGGTACGAGAGGATCCCCCCTGCGGCAGAGGCCCCTGCCGGCAGCTCGCGGGAGAGGTTTGCGCCTCCCTCAATGACCTCGATGGCCGTCGCGCTGAAATCCTGTTGCGGCAGTATCGTGCATACGAGCGACGGTATCCTTCGAAGCAAGGTATCCGAGTCCGGGAGTTCTCCGCCCGCATTCTGGGGCAGGATGAGCTCCTTGGGCTCTGTCCGGCAGAGTTCCTCGATGAGTCCGTGGGCAGAGTCAAACTCGGAGGCCTGAAAGAACCCTGTCGAGGCATCGGCTATGGCCAGGCCGAATTTTTCGCCTGTCATGGAAATACTTGCCAGGAAGTTGTGAGTACCTGCATCAAGGCCCAGGCCGTCCGTTATCACGCCGGGCGTTAAAACCCTTGTAACTGCGCGCTTTACAACACCTTTTGCCAGCCTTGGGTCCTCCACCTGGTCGCAGATTGCTATTTTTCTGCCATTTTCCAAGAGCTTGGCAATATAAGGCTCCACGGAGTGATATGGAACCCCGCACAATGGGATGGGATTCGGGTCGTTCTTGTTCCTGGATGTTAAAGTAATATCTAATAGTTTGGCAGCTATCACCGCATCGTCATAGAACATTTCATAAAAATCGCCCAGGCGGAACATGAGGATGGCGTCGGGATATTGAGCCTTTATGTTGCGGTACTGCCGCAACATTGGGGTAGCTGCATCATTATATATAGGGTTCTCATGCATGAAAGCGGCAGTAACACGGGCCTTCTTTGGGAATCAAGGTGAAAGGAGGGATGTAGCGGTCCTTCTCCCCCTTTGTAAGGGGGAGTTAGAGGGGGTAGGTCCTTGTATCTGCTGGATCTACCCTCCCTTACAAAGGGAGGGAATGTGTGGGGAAGATATTTGCAGAAAATTTTTCACGTCACGCAACTTTGGATTACTGCCCTGCCGATAATATGGACGAGGGGAAACCCTGGGAGGCATGTATGTTGGGACTAGTCGGTATAATGGGTTGCGTCGTGATGATTGTAGCCGCAGGGGTCGGCGTGCTCGTAGGGGTGGCTGGCTTGAAGATGTCCTATGATGCCAAAGTAGAAGCCGCGGAGAATGCCGAAGTAATGAAGGTGCAGCAGCAACAGGCCGAGCAGAAGGCAGAGAACCGCTCAAAGGCGATGAAGCTCGCGCAGGATCGTCAGGCCAACTCAAGTCTGCTCAAGAGCCAGCAGCTAACAGGTGGCTCGATCATGCTCAACGAGGTACGGGCTGATCGTGCCCAGCTCAAGGCCAACAGGACGAGGATGGAAAATGGGCTGGATCATAAAGGCTACGAAAAAGGAAAACCACTCTAAGGAGAGCATATGATAAGCGCATCAGGAGGATATCCTCAGCAGGCAGGCTACGGTGGCTATCCGCAGCAAGCGGGTTATGGCGGCGGGTACGGCAGTGGCTATGGCGGCACGCCTTATTATGGCGGCATGGGCGGCGCTTCTTTCCAGCCCGTCATGATGCCTGCTTATAATACAGGCGCCCCATCCTCTCCAAACATCTCCATCGAGAGCAAGATGGAGTCGAAGGACCTGAAGAATTACATGTTAGGCGGCCTGGGAGTGCAGGTGGGCGGTATGCTTGCGGGCCTGTTGAATCAGTCCTGGAACTACAATCTTGCCAGCCAGTCGATGACCAACCAGAAGGACATCGCGATCAAGTATTACTCGACGCAGGACAGCATCGCCGGATACCAGAAGGAAGTGGCGATCTCTCAGTTGGGCGTTCAGGAAAAGGCGATCGAAGCCCAGGTCTCGATGCACAAGGACCAGGTCGATCATGAACAGGAGATGGCAAAGCTCGAGGGCAATACCGCGTCAAGGCTCGCGTATATCACTGAACAAGGAAAGACGCAGAGGGCAAAGATCTATTCAGTGACCGATGCCTTCAGTCGCAGGGACTGGGACATGGGGATGCCGACGTTGGCTGCTTAAAATTTCTATTAAAGGAGATAATTATGATCAGCGCAGGAGATCCGTCAGTTGTAACCAATGCAAATACCGGTTCACTAGATCTTGGAGTCAACAATCCGAGTGGAATACCATTTAATTCTTCAGGCTCAGGCAGTGTTATTGGTGCGGACTCTGATTCCGGTATAGGCGCAGCCATGAATGCGAGCCTCGTCCTCTCGACCAGCCAGATCGTCTTCGGTACCATAAGCGCGTATTTCGGCCATCAGATGCAAAGCATACTGATGAAGGCCGACAGGGAATCGAAGATGTCGGCGCTTGGGCATCAGGACAAGATGGCCGGGATTCAGAAGGATGCGCAGCTCTACCAGCTGTCCTCGCAGGAGAAGAAGATCGAGTTCCAGCAAGACCACAACAAGGAGTACCTGGAGTCGGCCAAGACTCGAAAGCAAGCCGAAGATGAGGTTGCTGTCGCACAGGCGCAGGTGAAGGAGAAGAAGGCGTACGAGAAGTCGATGAAGAATTACGATGCAAAGGTCAATGCGAAATTCGGCAGGAGCACCTACTCCTACGGTTGATAGATGCGACTCAACGGGTTCATACGAGGGGATGACGCAAGTCATCCCCTCTCTCTTGTTGACGTCGTTCCGGGATCATCTGTTTCGGAACGCGCCATTGGATATCATCTCGCAAGCTTACACCGTGCCGGAGTACGCGGTGACCCGCGGCTGGCATCTCGCAAGCCGACACGGAAAAAAGCGCGGCTTCTGCGGCTAACGGTCGAATTACCGCCATCGCGGTCCCCATTGCTCGAAGCCTGCCGCAGGTCACCGCTTGCTACACGCCCTCGCTGTTTTCTATCGCCTTGCGAAGACGCAAGATTGCCTCGCCGCTCCCAGCGATGTTCCGAAACAGACGATCCCGGAACGACGTCAAAGCCCCCTCTCCCCTCTGTGGGAGAGGGACGGGGAGAGGGGGTCACCCCCTCCCATCCTCCCCCATCAAGGGGGAGGTGAGTCGGAAGCCCCGCAGCATGCTGCGGGGCTTCATTGTATGGACGATCATCCATCTTGAGCGCTTTGGCCGGGAGTTGTTTGTCGAGGAGTACATGTGGCCTCGCTCGTGTTTGTCGGCTTCCTTCCAGTTCTGACAATGGTCCCTGTTCGCTCGGGGTGGAGGGTTTTCGAAGCATCAAGCGCCGGTCTGACCGGAGCCGTATGAGGAGTGAAAAACGCGACTGCTTTCGTGAGTT
>Ga0265292_1001885_pt1 | contig 16519 bp, 11 predicted proteins | sample Munlanlewell296A_FD_189080 | JGI IMG/M metagenome (GOLD analysis project Ga0265292, IMG submission 189080) | Leachate microbial communities from a municipal landfill in Southern Ontario, Canada - Leachate well 296A | ecosystem: Engineered > Solid waste > Landfill > Unclassified | place: Canada... | reverse complement strand
AGATCCAGGCATTGAACGGCGAGAGCGAAGGACCACTATGCCGTGAAAAAAATCGGACATCCTTGATCAAGTCTTTTCGTCCAACGATAATTCCTCCGATCGTTCGTCCTTGTCCATCCAGAAATTTTGTGCCGGAGTGGATGACGATATCCGCACCGAATGAAATCGGCTGCTGCAGGTACGGAGTGCAAAAACAATTGTCCACATTCAACAGAATATTGTGCTTCTGTGCCAATCCTCCCAGCCATGCAAGATCGATCAGATCGAGCGCAGGATTGGAGGGGGTTTCAACAAAAATCATTTTTGTGTTTTTCTGGATCAATGCTTCCCATGTTTCCGGTTTGTCGATATCGGCGTAGGTGTGTGTGATTCCCCATTTCGGCAGAATCATTGTTAGGATTTGATGCGTCGATCCAAACACGGAGCGGGAGACAAGCAGGTGATCGCCGGACTGCAACAACGCTGCCAGACTGGTAAAAACGGCGGACATGCCGGATGCCGTAGCAATGCCGTCTTCGGCCCCTTCCAGCAGGCACATTTTTTCTATGAATTCTGTATTGTTGGGATTGGAAAAACGGGTGTAGATGTTTCCCGGAATTTCGTCAGCAAACAATGCCCGAGCCTGCTCCGCATTGTCAAATACGAAACTGGAAGTCATATAAAGTGGAACGGAATGTTCACGCATAGGACTACGCGGCACCTGGGTGCGGATGGCGTTGGTTTCGAATTTCTTTGATGTTGCCATAAGGATATTCCTCCACGAATCATTGTAACTCATTTTTGTGTCACTATTCGTGTCCACTCGTGTAATTAGCACTTAACAATTCTTCAATAAATATACTAATTTTGGGAATTTGTTTTCGATAAAATCTTTGTTACTTTCTCTCCATACAAAAAAACTTATGAATCATTCCAACAAATATTTTATCGCTGTCGCCGGAAATATCGGCGCGGGAAAATCGTCGCTTACCAGAATGCTTGGCGAGCGGTTTAACTGGAAACCATATTTTGAATCTGTGGAAGATAATCCGTACCTGTCCGATTTCTACGGAGATATGAACCGGTGGTCGTTCCATTTGCAAATGTACTTCTTGGCGAACCGGTTTAAAAGTCATAAGGAGATCGTAGAATCGCACAAGTCGGTCATTCAGGACCGGTCGATCTACGAGGATGCGGAAATCTTTGCGAAAAATCTGCACATGATCGGCAAGATGGATAAGCGCGATTACGACAATTATGCCTCTCTGTTCCATGTAATGATGGAATATCTGAAACCGCCCGATCTGCTGATCTATCTCCGTTCCACTGTTGATACGCTTGTTTCGCAGATTAAATTGCGGGGAAGGGAATACGAACAGGGAATTCCTCGGGAATATCTGGAACAATTAAACAGTCATTACGAAGAATGGATCGGTTTTTATAAATCAGGACCGCTGCTGATCATTGAAAGTGATCCGCTCGATTTCGTCCACCGTCCTGCCGATTTTGAGTATGTCGTCAGCGAAGTAAAAAATGCTTTGCCGCAACTGCAATTGTTTGAACCGTAGTACATCAGCAATCGGACTGCATAAAGTAATCCGACGGTTCTTATTTAAAAAGACAAATCCCAAACATTCGGTTTGGGATTTGTCTTTTAGACACTACGCAAATTTAAGAATGCCGCAATACGATCGGCAACTATTTTTTCAGTTTCAACATTCCTTCATAAGCCATTTTATCCAACAACAATGAAGCGGCGGTCTGTGCCTGAACATCGTACGTAAGTGCAATACGGGCTCGTCCTTTTTCTCCATTGTAGCGGGAGTTCAGTTCTTCGGACAGTTCGTACTTGATTTCATCGTTGTAACGGAAGAAGGCATTTTTCTTCTCACTATGAATCTGCGTAATGAGTGTTTCAATACCGGACACAGAAGTGGAACTGTATTTTTCTTTCTTCATCTGATCTCTCAGATCAGTGAGTTTCTTTTCCGCCGGCTCCACAAACTCAAACTTTTGATCATTCAAGTACTGTTCAAACTCTTTCATCACATCCGCTGTCACTGTTACGTCACCTCCATAGTCCGGATGTTTTGAGACAAATGTCGTCGCGAATTTAAAGAACATTGCTTTACGCATCAACTCAACATAATAATCACTTCGGCGCACATCCTCTACCGTTGAATCCGGTGAAAGACCGCCGAGTTCTTTTACGATGCGGCCACGCAAGGTGCGAAATTCCCTTTTTAAGCTGTCCGGCGTAATGGCAAAAACACCGTCCTTATTCTTGTGAAGATAATCAATCTCCTGAATACTTCGTCCGCTCGGTATATAATATCGTGCAGTGGTAATCTTCATGGAGGCGCTGTAATTAAGCGGTATCACCGTCTGTACAAGTCCTTTGCCGAACGACCGTGTACCAACGATAATGCCGCGATCGAGATCCTGCACCGCACCGGCCACAATCTCGCTGGCACTAGCGCTATTCTTGTTCATCACAATTGCTAGCGGCAGATCGGCTGCGATCGGTTCTTCTTCTACTTTGTACGTCCGCTCTTCCACTCCTTTGCGTCCACGTGTAGTCACGATCGTGCTCCCTTTCGGAGCGAATTTACTGACGATCTCCACTGCCGCTTCCAACAATCCACCCGGATTGTCACGCAAATCGAGCACGATGCCTTTCAAATCTCCTTTTGCTTTCAGTTCTTTAATCGCCTGACGGACTTCTTCGCCGGCACGACGGGAGAATCGATCTAAACGAATATATCCGACATTGTTGGTGATAAACCCGGAATATGATACATTGTTCACCTGAATCTCTTCACGCACCAGAGTGAACTCAATCGGTTTTTTTTCTCCTTCACGTTCAATAATCATCCGTACGGTTGTGCCCGGTTCCCCCCGCACTTTAAACCGCACGCTATCCGGGTTCATCGTTGTGATTGCTACTCCGTCAACCTCAATAATTTTATCCCCGGCTTTTACTCCTTGTTTAAATGCGGAATATCCTTCAGTCGGCGCAAGTACCGTGATTACTCCATCACGTACTCCAATTGAAATGCCGACACCGCCGTATTGTCCGTGCGTAAGCAGATCGATATCATCTTCTTCCCTGCCTGCCATAAAGACGGTATATGGATCGAGCGTTTCGAGCATGCCTTCGATACCGGACCGCATAAATTTTTCCGGATCAACCTCGTCGACGTAATTGTTAACAATTTCCTTATATACCCGGCCGAAGATATCGATGTTCTGATTGATTTTCAGATATACATTGTCGTACGCGTTAAATCCGAGCGCGGCAAAACTAACCAGCACAATGGAAATAATAACCGTTTGTTTTTTCATATCCTCATCCTGAAATAAAATATCTTTTTGTTAGACGAAATATAGAAAAGAATGTTCACTGTTGCTGTGCGTTACGTTCATCGTACCGGAAAACGGCATAAATTTTGAGCAATTGTTAAGAATTGTCTGCAATCTACCGGATATGAGCTCTTGCAAGTGGTGCGGACTTTTACCAACTTCAGAAAGAATAACGGAAACAACTTCCTGCAATACCTTGTTATAGAATTCAACGAATAATTACTCACTCACGTTACGCATAACAAGAAAAACGGTCATGGTGAGCAAGGCGCAGGCTAAGATAGTTAAGTCATCCTTCGACGCATCCTTTCCCGCAGGGATTCCTTCGGAACAAACAGCAAAGGATTTGCTCAGGATGACCGCTGTTTCTGCGCCGCGTCGAGCCATGTTTACCTTTTTGCGTAACATCAGTTACTCATTAAAAAGGATGCCCCTATGAAACTCGAACAAAAAGTCCAAAAAGCGATGAACGAGCAGATCAACAAAGAGCTCTTTTCATCTTATCTCTATCTTTCCATGTCCGCCTGGTGCGAATCGGAAGGATATCCCGGCTGTGCGAAATGGTTGGGTGTACAAAGCACGGAAGAAAACGAACACGCCATAAAAATTTTACATTTTATTCATGAGCGGGGCAGCCGCGTGGAACTGGAAGCGATCGAAAAACCGAAAGCAGAGTTCAAAAACCTCGCGTCGCTCTTCAATCAAGTGTTGGAACACGAACAGAAAGTGAGCGCTTCCATTACCTCACTCTACGAAACTGCGATGAAGGGGAATGATTACCCCTCGCAGATTATGCTTCAATGGTTCATTACCGAACAGGTGGAAGAAGAAAAAAATGCAAACGAGATTGTCGACCTGTTAAAGAAGGTCGGAGATTCTCCTGTCAGTCTGATGATGTTCGACCGGCAGCTAGGGGCACGGACGGGGAAGTAACCTCCGTTACCTGTTTATCATTCTCTCTCTTTCTCCACAACTACTCGCTTAACTGGAGAGGTGGGTGTGGAGAATATTCCAACTAATTATTCACTTTGCTCTTCATTTCTTTTCATGCATATTCGCATCACCTCACCAACATAAGGAGCAGGTATGAATAAATATATCGTTGAATTTATCGGCACATTTTTTCTGGTGCTTGTTGTCGGACTCACCGTCATCGAACCGGGTGCGGGAATGTTTGCACCGCTGGCAATCGGTTCCACATTAATGATTATGGTGTATGCCGGAGGAGCGATATCGGGAGGACATTACAATCCCGCTGTAACACTCGGCGTGTGGTTGCGGGGAAAATGCGAAACCAAAGAGGTGTTGCCATACATGGTGATGCAAGTGCTTGGCGCCGCACTTGCCACGCTGGTGATCGGCTTTCAGAAAGGAAATCCGGTACTCACCCCGATGGCACCTGATATGACAAAAGCGCTGTTGAATGAATTTCTTTTTACGTTTGCTCTTGTGTATGTCGTGTTGAATACTGCAACATCGAAAAAAACAGCAGGCAATTCCTACTTCGGTTTGGCAATTGGATTTACCGTAGTGATCGGCGCGTTTGCAGGAGGTTCAATTTCTGGCGGTGCGTATAATCCCGCGGTCGCAACTGGCATTACGATGATGGGGCTTTCCACATGGAATAATATTTGGATTTATCTCGTCGGAAATTTTGCTGGCGGAGCTACCGCAGCAATTATATACAAGTTTGTCAATCCAGACGAAGTGTAAATTCACCATAAACAGGAGCGGGTACTGTTTTTTCGCTCCTGTCATTTTTTCCTTTATTCGCCTGCCTCCTATATCAAATTCTTAAAAAAGTCTAATATTCAATTACTGCCTGTTTTGTCCTATTTTCGCGAGTGTGTTACCCATGTTCAAGCGTACTAGAAATTAAAAAGTTGACTAATCCCATTGTCTGTGGTATTTTTCACCGTCAAAAAAATTAAGGGGGGTATTAAGCAATGAAAAACGTATTTACACTGTTGTTATTCATTATTGTCATGGTATTCGCTGGGTGCGATAGCCCAATGGAACCAATTAGCGAAAAGAACGAAAAGACGGGGACCATTTCGTCCACTTCGTTATCTAAAGGGAGCGATGGGAAGAAACGAAATAACGACCGACATGATGATGATAATGACTGCGATGATGATCACGATGGCGATGACGATCACGACGGCGATGACGATCACGACGACGATGACCATAACGGAGATGGAGATCATGATGGTGACGACGACAACAATAACGGCGGCGGATCAACATGTGATGCTGACGGAATTGTAACGTTGTGGGCGGGGAAAAGCACCAGCGTCGGAACGGTCACCATTTCTGAGGATGCGAATTATCTCTATGTAATGTACGCAACAACAGGATTATGGAAAATTAAAGAAACACATTTGGATATCTCCACTTCACAGTACACACAACGTGGCGCTCCTGGACAATATAATTTTCAGTCATCGAACAGCAACGGTGTAACCTCCTACATCTATACTATTCCAAAAACCTGGACTGCCGGAACAAAATTATACTTTCTCACTCATGCCGTGGTCGGTAAATATTCAGGTACTACGTGCGGATCCACACAAACAGCATATGGCGGAACAGTTGTTATTCCTCACAGCGGATCGTGGTATGCCACGTTCTGCCATTCGTTAGACAATACTCCGCCGCCGCCGCCGACATACCTGATCCACGGTGTAACGTTTGTTGATGCAAACTCCAACGGAGCACAGGATCCGAGTGAAACGGGATTGGCCAACGTTACCGTATCACTGAGCAACGGCGCAATGGCAACATCGGATGCAAACGGTGCGTATTCTTTCGGCGGACTTCTTGCCGGATCGTACACCGTAACAGTCAGCGGTGTTACCGGTTATACGCAGACAACATCGTCGTCAGCTACGGTTACTATTTTGTCGTCCGACGGTTCTGTAAACTTCGGCTATGCCGCGATTCCCCCGCCGCCGCCAACATATACCATTTCAGGGAATGTATTTCTAGATATCAATGGCAACGGTTTACTTGATGTTGGTGAAATCGGTATTCCCGGAATTACAGTAACATTAAATGCCACAACATCCGTCCTTACAGACATGAACGGAAATTATTCGTTCACAGGATTATCACCAGCAACATACTCCCTTATCGCTGTGGTGACGGGTGTATACAATCCAACCAATTCTAATGTCGCAACTATTGGAATTGTGGATGCGAACGGTTCGGCAAACTTCGGATTTACCGATGCCATCGTCCCGCTAAAACCGTCAATGCTAAAAATCCGGAATTAGCAAGATTTCATAAAATATAGTTACTTAAAAGGCTGTGCAAAATTCGCACGGCCTTTTTTATTTTTGAGCTGGTGTGTTCATCTATCGAACAAACAACGCCCAAACGCTTCAAAAAAACCTCTCCTCCTTTTCCGGATAACTCTCCTGTTATGACAAGGCTATTTTCTTGCATCTAAAGTTATCCCTCTGCATTCTTCGAAAAACATCCGCTCCCAGTTATGATTCGCAAAATATTTAATTTCGTTGCTCTCTTTAACACCGTTGTCGTATCCGCACAAATATCCGTTTTCCCTTACGCGGAACGGTTCGACACCTCCGTTGCACCAAAACTTCCCGCTGGTTGGAGCACAAGTACCGTCAAAAATCCCACTGGAGATTTTGTCACTTCAAGTTCATCACCCCGGTCTGGTTCGCTACCAAATTGTTTAAGCACAACGGATGCTCGGACGAATCAATTTGTGATTTCTCCTTCTTTCTCTTTTGAAGGTACGGTTGTCGATTCACTTGAATTTTACGAACGGAGAACCGGAACATTTACGGCAGGTCTTTTGTTGGAAGCATCACTCAACGGTGATTCGCTTTTTTCCATTAAGCTTTCAGATACTCTCACCTTATCGCCGTCGAACAATGGTATTTATCAACGGAGGGTAATCTCTTTGCCCGACACTCTGAGCGGGCAAGAAAATGTACGGCTGCGCTGGCGGGTTTCCGGTCGCCCCGGAAGCGGTGGAACTGCCGTGTTGCGTCTGGAAGACATAACGATCACTGTAAAAAAGCAAACGGACCTCGCCATAACGTCAATTACTATTTTGCCGCAATTTCCCCGGAGCGGAGAGGATGTTACTGTTTCCCTCGACATGACAAATCGCGCACTCTTAGGAAATCTTTCGGGAACAATCGAACTTTATGATTCGTTAACACTTGTCGCTTCTAAAAACTTTTCTCATTTCTTTTCTCCAAACGAATTTTTATCGGCCGTATTGGTCTACACACATGTTACGGCGGGAAGGCATCCACTGACACTGCTCCTGAGAGTTGACGGCGACGAAGATACCACAAACAACATTCGTCCATTTCATTTCAATGTCGGCGTCCGGCAACGGTCCGTGTTAATCAACGAAGTGATGTACTCCCCGCTCAGCGGAATGCCGGAATGGGTTGAGCTGGTAAATAACAGCATGGATACGGTCTTACTCACGGGATGGAAAATTTCGGATGCAGGTGCAACAAAAGCACTTATCGGCGGGACAAGGACATTCCTGCCGTACACCTATGCCGTTATCACAACAGATTCAAACGCGTTCAAATCGTTCTATGAAAATGCAGCGCTGTTGTATGAAGCGGCCTTTTCGGCGCTGAACAATGGTGGTGATGCTGTCATACTATATGATCAATTCGGCTTTGTTGTTGATAGTGTGACGTTTCGTTCTTCGTGGGGCGGCGGTGTTGGAAATTCGCTGGAGCGAATCGATACATCTTTCACATTATTCGGATCAACGTCGTGGTCTTCATCCCGACACACCGATGGAGCAACACCCGGAGTGATCAATTCCGTTACCAAAAAACAATTTGATGCTGCTGTATCACACATTTCCATTACACCGCAATTTCCCGACACAAGATCTGTTATCGCTATTTCTTCTACGATTATTAACACCGGCAGGCAGATACTTCCCTCCCTGCGAATCATCATATCCATTGATGTCAACGACGACTCCGTTTTTACCCCCGATGAAGTGCGGAATGAACAAACTGTAACACAATTACCGCCAGGCGATTCAACGACGGTGCTATTTTTCCCAGAACAATTAACGCAGGGAACACATCATTTTTCCGTTGCCGTTGCATCAGCCCAAGAAGAGGATTCCACGAATAATCTACTTCGCGTATCATTATATATCGGAGTACCTCCTTCAAGCATCGTAATCTCCGAAATCATGTATGCTCCTGTCGAAGAAATACCGGAATGGATTGAAGTATTTAATACAGAAGCAAATACTATTGATATCAGTGGGTGGACGATTTCCGATAATGGTTCGACAAAAGCACCGCTTGTAAATTCCTCCGCCTTTATTGCCGCACGATCGTACGGTATTATCACTGTCGATTCGATTCAATTTACTTCCCGGTATTCAGGCACAGTGCCGGTTTTTCAGTCGGCATTTTCTTCACTCAACAATACGACACCGGATGCTGTGGTCTTTCGTGATAGCAGAGGCATTGTTATGGATAGTGTGCGCTATCAACCGCACTGGGGCGGTGGTAATGGATTTTCGTTGCAGCGGTACGATCTTTTCGCATTATCGAATGATTCAGCAAATTGGCATTCGGTTGCGTCGACGGCCGGGGGCGAAAATGAAATTTCCAGAAAGGATGTTGATGTAGAAATTAGAAGAATAGAATCTCTGAATCACTCAAATGGAATACGAATAACAATAGCATTATTCAATAGCGGACGTATTACACTGAACGGTGTAATTGTGCGACTGTTTTACGATAAAAATTTGGACAGTATTCCACACCAGGATGAACTGCTTACATCATTACCGGTACCAAGCGTGCTTCCGCTTGATTCTGTTTCTGTATCGTATGATTGGACAATGGCACTGCATGGCAGAGAACATATTCTCGTGCTCACCGAACATCCGGAAGACCAGCAAATAAAAAATAATTTCGCAATCACATCCGTCAATAAAAGCTTCCAATGGCAGACAGTCGTGATCAACGAAATAATGTATGAACCGCTGAGCGGTCACTCCGAATTTGTTGAGTTGCTTAACAGAAGCGCCGATACCATTGACATTGCCGATTGGACATTGATGGACCAACCCGGTACTGCGGGGAACAGAGTGGTGATTCCACTTTCCCTTGGTTCGAAGGCAGTACCTCCCGGCGGATATCTCCTGATCGCGTCCGATTCATCGATCTTCACACAAGTTTCATCATTAATAGGTACATCTATTATCGTCCATCCATCGCTCAGTCTAAACAATAATGGTGAAGACCTTGTTCTTACCGACCTGACCGGTACACCGATCGACAGTTTGCGATATTCACCGTTGTGGCATATGAAGCATTTGGGCGCCGGAAATCGTTCGCTGGAACGGATCGATCCACACGTGAAATCGAACGATCAACGAAATTGGAGTTCCTCGGTTGCAAAAAACGGAGCGACGCCGCTGCAGCAGAACAGTATCTTTCTCAGATCCGTCGCTTTATCGGCGGCCATATCGCTTCATCCGAATCCATTTTCCCCCGATCAAGACGGTTTTGAAGATTTTCTCTCCATCAACTACTCACTTCCCGCCGGTAGCTCTACAATCCGCGTGAGGATTTTTGACGTTGCCGGACGACTTCTCCGACGGCTCGTTCAGAACGAACCATCCGCATCTTCCGGGTCAGTGATTTGGAACGGACTGGATGACGATGGCAACCGTGTTCGCATCGGCATGTATATCATCTTCCTTGAAGCGTTGGATCATTTCGGCGGTACTGCCAAAACCATGAAAGATGTCGCCGTTGTAGCCAGAAAACTGCACTAACACCCTCGTTTATCACATAATTCGGCAAGATTAGATTTCTCTCATTAGTGTTTTCTAAATGGATATCCACGTACTGTTTTGCAAGATTACATCACCATAATGTACTGCACTGCGTTCCGGAGCTGTTGAACAATCTGGCAGTATCTGTTCTTCAAACATACGGTTTTTTTCCAATGAACAGGATGTAATGACGGTCGGAGTCTGTCGCGTCAGGGGAGGTGAAGAATTCGGTCCGTAATTCAGATCGCTCCTGTTCACCCATATTCATCAGTTTCAATTCCGTATTGAAGTTCGGGTACCTGTCGGTGATCACTGGCTCCGGAAACGCTTACGAACCACCTGCTGCCTCATCTCATCCATGAGGCAGCATTTTTTTTCCCTTCTATCACCGTATTCTTGCACTTCTCCTCTTTTATGTTATCTATAGAGTATGGTCATAAAAGAATTTTTTACCCAGGAATATGATAATATCTTCCGTTTCCACCGGAGCGGTGCGGGAGGATTGGATGTCGCCTCCGAACTGACTCAACTGGTCGATGCAACGTTATCAAAACTATGGAATGAGCTTCCGGAACCGTCACGCGAAGCATTTGCTGTTGTTGCTCTCGGCGGATACGGCCGCTGCGAGATGGCTCCGCATAGCGACGTGGATGTGATGGTATTATTCGAAAATGAACAGGCAAAGGTTGCCAACGCGGAAACCGCACAAAAATTTCTGCATTCTCTTTGGAATCTCGGATTCGATGTTGGACACTCCGTCCGGACGATCAATGACTGCCTGAATCTGTATCAAACCGATGTGGATGTGTGGGCTTCAGTGCTCGAAAGCCGGTACGTCTGCGGCAGTTCCACTGTGATGAATGACTACACAGACGCCTTCATCGATGCGGTGAAAAAAAAGGATGACCGTAAATTTGTTTCAGCCGTGATCGCAGGTGTGGATGATCGGCATAAAAAATATGAACACTCGGTAAAACTATTGGAACCAAACCTGAAGAACAGCGCAGGTGGCATTCGTGATCTGCATTCGCTCGTCTGGATCTATCGTTCAACCGATGCATCATTCTTCACAAACACCCCATTCCATCATAACGGTTCGGGGTGCATTGCATTGTTTCGTCAATTATTGAACAACTGGTCGATCTCTGTAGAAGAACACGAAGAATGCGTAAGGGCATTCGACGGAATTCTCCGTCTTCGCAACGAACTACATTATTTTTCCGGCACACAGAACGATATCATGGAATTCTCCAAGCAGCTGGAGATCGCGCAAGCACTTGGATATAAACGACCAAGTCCAGTGGAATCCGTCGAACAATGCATGCGAGAATATTTTCTTCATGCCAGAACATTGTATAGGCTGAACAAACGACTAATCAATCTGTTCCGCTCAAACAGTACGTCGACATTTTGGTCCCTGCGCCGTGAAGAGGTCTTAGATGATCTGTACAAAATCAAAGAACGTCAGCTCGCTCTCCGTGATGCCCGAGCACCATTGAAATCCCCAGCAGATGTGGCAAAAGGATTCTTCTGGTGCGGATTCCATTCCATCGAATTGAATCCGGTACTACATGCGCAGTTTCAATCGCTGAGCAGAGATCAAACATTCTTCCGTACGGATGACAACGCCACAGCAAAAGCATTTCTGGATATCCTTCGACTTCCGTCTAATGTTGCAGTTACACTGCAGATGATGAACGAGAATGATATTCTCGGATCACTCATCCCTGAATGGGGAAATCTCGTCGCATTCTTTCAGCACAGTGTCTATCACTATTACACGACCGATGCTCACACACTGATCGCGCTTGAACATGCGGAACAATTGCAGCAGAGCGACAATATCCTCGGACGTGCATTCCGTTCATTGAGCCATCGTGAGATATTATATCTGGCCATTATTTTCCATGATATTGCAAAACCGATCGGCGTGCAAGGACACGAAATTACCGGGGTTGATATATGGAAGCTCGTTCAGCTGCGATTCGGTTTTCCGGATGAAGATGACGATGTGGCCTTCCTTATCCGCAATCATCTGGCTATGGAACAGGTCGCATTCCGACGCAATATTGACGACCCGGCAACGATCAAAGAGTTTGCGTCAATGTTCGCCAGGCCGGAACAACTGGATTTGTTATTTGTGCTGACCTATAGCGATCTTTCGGCTGTCAACAAAAATGTCTGGTCCCAATGGAAAGAGATGTTGCTGCAGGACCTGTATATGCGCACCCGGAGATTCCTTACCGCGACGGAGGAGGGTACCATTGCGGCGACCTCTTCGCCATATACATCTGAAGAATATTCAAAATTTGAAACGGACGTTGCGACACTGGACACTGTCTCCGTTCTTTACAAACACGAGGATGCCCACAGTATCGTCACAGTGATTACACGCGATGCCGAATTTCTTCTCTCTACCGTCTGCGGCGTGCTGGCAGCGAATGATGCGAACATCTTTGATGCACAGATCTATACCCGTCCGGACGGGATCGTTATCGATACATTCAGATTGGTCGATGCAGCGACGAAACTACCCCTAACGAAAGATCAGGAAATATCCATCGCAGAGGATCTGAAGAATGTTCTCTTGAAGAGCATCACACTGGAATCCCTCTTTGCCCGCTATCACCGACGCTGGAGGCGGAGGGCAAAACCATTGTTCCATCCTAATGTGCGCATCGATACGGTATTTCATGAAAGCGGTAAGCATACCATCATCGACGTTTATGCGCCAGATATGACGGGATTCCTCTACAAGATCACCGAGATCTTCTCCCGGAATGGATTACAGATAGATCTGGCAAAACTCGCCACGCGAGGAGACGGAATTGTGGATGCATTCTATGTGACCAAAAACGGAAAGCCGATTTCATCTGAAGCTGAGAAGCAGTATCTTCGGGGGGAAATTCTTCATACGATCAATCAATTAATGGCTGTTCAACTTGAAATCTAAAAACAAAAAATATAAACGATTAAATCCAATGCAATTACTAGGTTGCAAATTACAAAATTGCTTTCCCTTCGATTTGAATGTCTAAAAATGCCATAAATAGTAAAGCGATCGGCGTGTTCGATTCCGGCATCGGCGGGCTGACGGTTGTTCGCGCACTATTGGAGAAACTGCCGTATGAGAATATCGTCTATTTCGGCGATACGGCTCGTGTGCCATACGGGTCCAAGTCCGCGCAGGTTGTACGGGAATACACCCAGGATGATACCGATTTCCTTCTCTCTAAAGATGTGAAGATGATCGTCGTAGCATGTAATACCGTCTCTGCGGTTGCATTGGATGTGGTGCTAAAACGGGCAAACCTGCCGGTGACGGGCGTGATTATTCCCGGCGCATTGGCTGCGATGGCATCGACGAAGAATAAACGGATCGGCGTAATCGGAACGATTGGCACAGTGAACAGCAATGCATACAAAAATGAGTTGAAACGATTGAATCACTCTACAAATGTGTTTAGCAAAGCGTGTCCGTTGTTCGTCCCGCTGGTGGAAGAAGGCTGGCTGGACTTGAAAGCGACCGAGTTGATCGCGAGCGAATATCTTTTCCCGCTCACCATCGAAAAGATCGATACACTCATCCTCGGCTGTACACACTATCCCCTGCTGAAGCAGACGATCTCCAAAGTGACCAAGGGAATGGTGACGTTGATCGATTCCGGCGAAGCGACGGCGGCAACTGTCGGCGCAATGCTGGATGAACACGGAATCCGCAATACAAGTAAGGAAACGCCAAATGTGCAGTTCTTTGTGAGCGATGCGCCGGAGAAATTCACATCGGTAGGAGAATTATTCTTAGGGAAAAAGCTTGGGGTTGTGCGCAGGGTGCAGATAGGGAAACATTGACATCATTCCCCTGCTTCAATTTTACCTTTTCCTCATCAACCAATACATTTAACCTCTGTCTGCAATATAGCTTTGTCTCAATACGCTATATTATCCCGCATCGTCCGTATCTGTTGTTTCGTGCCATTCTTTTTCCGTGTTGCGAAGTCCTTTCGGCTTTCAATTATAATCCGCTGACCGTAGCACAGTAATACGTTTCGCGGAGCTCCGCTCCGCGTATTTGCGAAAGTTAAAATTAAACCGAAAATACAAACGCCATCCGGGGGTGTGGCGATCCTTCGACCTTTAAGAAATGCCAGGCTCGCTCAGGATGATGATTTTTTATCAATCTTCGTTTGATTGCATTTCTTAAAATTCAGCCGTGATAATAAAAACCGCTGGCAGGGAGGTCGGCAATACGTTTCGGGGAGCTCTGCTCCGCGTATTTGCGAAAGTTAAAATTAAACCGAAAATACAAACGCCGACCAGAGGTCGGCGATACGTATCGCAGAGCTCTGCTCCGCGTATTTGATGATGGCTTAAATTAAAAACCTTAAATACAAACGCTGACCGGAGGTCAGCGATACATTTCATCTTTTCTCATGAAAGAACTTAAAACATTTTATAGAAGAAGACTCCCTCATTATCAACCGGTCGATTCAATTCTTTTTATTACCTTTCGTTTGGCATACTCTCTTCCTAAAGAGATTATACAGCAACTTTTTCGTGAGCAAGAGGAACGAAAAAGCGAGATAGCTCAGGAAAAAGACAACGTCCGCAGGTTTGAACTTATTTCACAGGAGCAAAAACGATATTTCGGACACTTCGACACATATTTAGATCGGATATCAACTAATATCCGCTGGCTGGAGAATTCCGAAATAGCATCTATCGTTTATAATGCAATTTTGTTTTACGATGCGACAGAATATGATGTCGTCGCTTTTTGTATCATGCCAAACCATGTGCATCTCGTTGCGGACATGAAGAGAAAGAATAGACCAGCCTATGATATTCTTAAAAAAATCAAATCATTCAGTGCCATACAATCGAATATTATCATACAGCGAAAGGGCAAGTTCTGGCACAACGAAAATTATGATCATGTGGTGAGAAATGGAAATGAACTTACGGCAATCGTGGAATATGTGATGCAAAATCCCGTCAATGCCGGATTGTGCAAATCATGGGATCACTGGAGGTGGACATATGTGAATGTTGACTATTTACAATAAAAGTGCCGACCGGAGGTCGGCGATACTTTGCGCATATTTTTAATACGAACCGCTGACCGGGAGGTCAGCGATACGTGTTGCGGAGTTCTGTCCCGTGTGTTCAACTCAGGCATCGCGGAATTAGGTCCAGTAGAGAGAAAAAACGCCGACCAGAGGTCGGCGATACAGTGCGCAAATTTTTAGTAAAACCCGTCGACCGGAGGTCAGCGATACAGTACTCGATCAACTACCTTTTACGAGTACTATCATTTGGAACAATACAAAACGACACCAACACTTCACGCAGCTTCAAAAGATCCTCTTTGCTGATAATCGAATGCGCTCTTGCACGTGCGGCCGCTTCCACATATTCTTCTACCGGTAACTGAGTAAATAATACGATCTTGGATTGAGGATCTGCATCAACAATCTTCCGTGTCGCCATAAGACCATCCATCACCGGCATACTGATATCCATCACGACAGCATCGGGTCGGACCAACAAAAATGCTGCAACCGCTTCTTCACCATTGCGGCATTCCGTATATTCATTTGGTCCAATGCCGAAGGTGTCGATCACACTCCGCACCCAGATGCGCATTTTATCGTGATCATCTACGATCAATATTTTCATACCATCTAGTCTCTTCCGTATCTCTATGAAAGAGACTCCGACAAATTATTTCACCAGATTCATTTTGATCCGTTGAACGAATTTCTCCGAACGGATCTCGCACACATAGAGTCCGCTGGAGAGTCTGCCGGCAGAAAATGGAATGGTATATCGTCCGGCAGCGCGGACTTCGTTGACCAGTGTTTCAACATTCCGTCCGATCGCATCAAATACCCGTAACGTCACAAATCCTGCTGTTGGAAGAGCAAACGAAATTTGCGTTACCGGATTGAACGGATTCGGATAGTTTTGGTCCAGCGTATACTCCGTCGGCGCAAGTTCGTTCAGGTTTTCTACGGATAACGGCATTGTGGACAATTCCAATGAAGGAGCGCTCTCGTTGCCATGGATATCAACTGCTGTGAGCCTGTAGAAATATTGCACACCCACAGCGCTCGTGATATCGAGATACGAAGAATCCCTTGTTACCGTGATTGCGTTTGCCAATGAAAGAATGAAGCCGGATGTGGTCGACCGATAGATGGAATATCCGCCGACATCCTGATCGGTGCGGTTCTGGTTCCACGATATCCGGATGTTCCCGTTCGGCTGCACGGCAAGTGCTGCTCCGTTGGGTGCAATCGGCGGAAGATTGTCGACACTGTGACCGGAAACGATATTCGAACACCAATACTCATC
>Ga0265292_1001883_pt1 | contig 16521 bp, 12 predicted proteins | sample Munlanlewell296A_FD_189080 | JGI IMG/M metagenome (GOLD analysis project Ga0265292, IMG submission 189080) | Leachate microbial communities from a municipal landfill in Southern Ontario, Canada - Leachate well 296A | ecosystem: Engineered > Solid waste > Landfill > Unclassified | place: Canada... | reverse complement strand
TAAAGGCTCTTATACCAACATTTATTGAAGGAAACAAAGGAGGAGGTGGTCGATGGCCTATGCCAGTTTTTGAATCATCATTGTTTGTCGGATATTTTGATGCTTCAATTATTGTTGAAAATTTTTTAAAAATAACAGACGAATTATTGAATCAAGGAAAGAGTATTTGCGATATTGCAAAGCTTTATAAATATCCATCAAGAATAGCTAGACTTGCACATACTTTTCATTCGAGAAGTTTATGGAATATTGACATTGAAAGACAAAAAACTTTTGCTTTTCGAGTCGCTGAAATGATGGATTGTTTATATACCAAAAATACTTTTAATCAAGGTAATAAAAATTATATATATTCAGAAGAAGAAATTAAAAATTTAGTGGATAATAATATATTTCTAACAGGGGATATTATTTCTCAAGTGAAAAAGATGTCATCTTTGCTCTGGTTAGTTTCAGAATCATATTCACCACGATATCCAAATATTTTTTTTGAGTTTTCCGGTGAATATATAAATGATAATAATAATTTTGTAGTAAAAGATTATCATAATTTAAAGCCAGACTATCTTACTTTTGATTTACCATATGACTTTAGTGATATAAAAATTGTAGAAAAGTATAATACATCTGTGGATTTTAAGGTGGACTTAATGTGCCGATCACTAGATTCTAATCAAAATATTCCTAATCCAGACTCCATACTACTTTTAGTAGACGGCAAACCTGTTTCCGACATTAGTGAAATTCTAGAAATAAATAAAAACCTTTTATTAGCATTACAACAGTCTACTAAATATTTAAATTCTCTTTCAAGAGATCAGGTAATTATTTGGAATGCCGTTATTGATTTGTATGCATTTATTTATCCATTAATTGGTAAAGATTGTTTTAAATTACTTCCAGAAAATTTCCTTGATGAAATAAATGACGAAGATTTCAAAAATAAGTATAATAAAGCAGTTGCTTGGCTTATTTCTATACCAAAAAACGAAGAAGGTTGGACAACCATTTTTGACCCACGACAGCCAGTTAAAATTTAATAAACAATGGAAACTTTTAAACCAACAATTGAATCACAAGAAAAATTAGCCTTTGATTTAGTGATAAATGTTACTAGACATGGACCAAAGCAGGGCTTAGATGGGCCACTTTCTGAAGAAGGAAAACAAAAAACGGAAGATTATTTTTCCGATGCTTATGATAGTGTTTCAATCGACGAAGGAAGAGAACAAAGAGTTGTTTCTTCTCCAAAAGAAAGAGCGAAACAAACCGCAAATATTTATCAGAAAGAGATGGAAAGAAACAGTGGTATAAAACCTGTTGAAGTTGAGATTGAAGAATTCTTGAATGAGGGGGGCATATTACCTTTTTATGATACTCTTTCAGAAGAAGAACAAAAAAATTGGTTTAAACATTGGTATGAAATAAATAAAGGTTTACCTTTAGAGAGTTCAGACTTTAAAAAGATGGTAAGGGATTTTTCTTCTTGGCTATTAAAGGAAATCAATAAGATAAAAAATACAGGTGGCAATTCTGATATAAATGCTTTTTCCCATGGTCCATTAATAGGGGCTGTTTTATTAAGTTTAGAAGATGAGTTAGGACAAGAAATAATAACTTCTTCAAGCAATGGCACAGACAGGATTGATAGAAAAAAGATATTAGATATTAACAGTGGACAACTTCGAGCCCTTCAAAATATAAATTTTTATATAAATTCCAAAGATCCAAATATTATTAAAATTAATGTTTTGAATCAAATGTTTTCAGTACCAATTAGTATATTTAAAAAATTTGCAGGTGAAAAACAAAAGACTTATTAGTTTTTAATAAACTACTAGCTACAAAGTGCCTTAAATGATAGTATTTTACTTATGAACCACCTCAAAACCTTCTCCCAAATTCACAAAGAAGATGCTTCAATTGCAGGTGGAAAAGGGGCGTCACTTGGAGAAATGACAAATGTTGGTATTCCCGTACCTCCTGGATTTGTAGTGCTTTCCTCAGCATTTGATACATTTCTAGAAGAAACAAATATTAAAGCAGATATAGAAGCCATATTGGAAAAGACTCATCACGAATTAATGCATGAAGTAGAAGATGCATCAGAGAAAATACAAGAAATAATAATTCTACAAGAATTACCTGAATCTTTAAAGAATGACGTTCTCTCATCATTTAATACATTAGGTGCTAAATATGTTGCAGTTAGATCTTCCGCCACTGCAGAAGATGGTGCTGAACATGCTTGGGCTGGACAATTAGACACGTATTTAAATACTACAGAAGAAGATTTACTTTTAAATGTGAAAAGATGCTGGGCATCACTTTTTACTCCGCGTGCTATTTTTTATAGATTTGAAAAAGGATTAGCTTCAACACATATTTCTGTTGCTGTTGTAGTACAACAAATGATTGAATCAGAATATTCAGGTATTGCTTTCTCAGTTCACCCAGTAACAGAAGATAGAAATCAAATGATTATAGAAGCTGGTTTTGGATTAGGTGAAGCTATTGTCTCAGGTGCTGTTACGCCAGACAGTTATGTTATTACAAAATCTCCGCGAGAAATTATTGATATTACAGTAAGTGAGCAATCACGAGCTATTTATCGTAGAGAGAATTTGGATGGTGGAGAAAATAATGAATGGAAAGATCTTGGAGAAAAAGGAAAGACTCAAGTTTTAAACAAAGAACAAATATTAGAATTAGCAGATATCATAATGAAGATTGAAAACCATTATGGTTTTCCTTGTGATATAGAGTGGGCATATGCCGATGGAAAATTTTACATCACTCAATCCCGTCCAATTACAACGCTAATTAAATTAGAAAAAGAAAATAAAGCTCAGTGGAAAAAACTTGTTACCAGAGAATCAACATTTCTTGAACGGATTTTACGCTTCGAGGGTTATAAAAATATGTTGCCACCACCTTTTACTGTTAAACAAAAAGATTTGTTGGCAGTTTATAGTTGTGGAATGACCACTCAATATATAAAAGTGGATGACTTTATTTCAAAAATTGAGAGTATAAAAAATGATATAGATAAGATAGGATTTGAAAAAATAATAGACTATATAAATAAATTATTTAATAACCTCGATAAGGCGAAGATTCTTTTGGATAAAGAAAGGAATCTTAGTGCGTGGGAAGAATTTGAAATATGTTACAAATTGTCACGTGCAGTAATTCTCTATTCATCTAATCTTGCTACGTTTTTAAAACAAACCCAAGGAAATGAAAAGGAAATAGAAATATTACAACAAATTTATGATACTGCTGAGGCAAAAAGTAGCTCAGCATGGAATGAGCTAGCTAATTTCTTTGAATTAATATCTAAGAAAGAGAATCTTCCGTTAAATAAGATATATTTATATACAAATAAAGAGTTTTCTGAATTATTATCTAAAAGTGTTAAGGTAGAAGATGGTTTATTAGATCAAAGGGAGAATATTACATTGATGAAGCTAGAAAATTATGAATCTGAGATATTGTTTGATGATGAAGCAATAATTAAATTAGATAAAATTGAAATTGAAAAAGAAAAGATTGTTGATAATAAGAATGAAATTTATGGAACAGCTTCATTTAAAGGTAATATTCGAGGAACAGCAAAATTAATTTTAAATAAGTCTGATTATTTAAAAATTAATGAAGGCGATATATTGGTTACTTTTATGACACATCCTGATATGGTGCCAATTCTTTCAAAAGTATCTGGAATTGTTACAGATGAAGGGGGTGTGCTTTGTCATGCAGCTATTGTTTCAAGAGAATTACGAAAGCCTTGTATTATCGGTACTAAAATAGCTACTCAAGTCTTACACGATGGTGATTTAGTAGAAGTGGATGCAGATAATGGAGTGGTGAGAATTTTGGAGAAAAGAATTTAGTTTTTTGTATTGATATTTACTACCAACTATTAACTACTTTCTACCAACTGTCTTTCGTGTTAGTATTAGTCGATGGAAAAGAAAATGTATATAATCATGGGGAGGTCAGGCGGAGGGAAAGGTACACAGGTTGACCTTTTTAAGAAATATTTAGAAGAAAAAGGTACAGAGAGTGTACTTCATGTTACTACTGGCGGTGGATTTCGTGCTTTTATAGAAGCTGATAATTTTGCAGCACAAAAGGCTAGAGAGATTAATGACCGCGGAGGTCTTCAGCCAGAATTTTTGGCTATCTGGAATTGGACAAATACTTTCATTAATTCTTTAAAAGGGAATGAAACAATTCTTTTGGATGGTGCGCCACGTATGCCAATGGAATTAGATGCTTTAAAAACGGCCATTCCATTTTTTGGTTATAAAAGTGCTACAGTAATTTATTTAGATGTTTCAGAGGAATGGGCAGTTGCTAGATTAACTTCTCGTGGGCGTAATGATGATAAAGACATGGAAGCTATGATGCGAAAGATGGGCTGGTTTATTAAAGATGTTTATCCTTGTGTGGAAGCTTATGAAAAAGACCCAGAATATACATTTATTCGTGTTAATGGTGAACAAACAGTAGAACAAGTCCACGCTGAATTGATTTCTAAATTAGAATCTCTACAATCTAAAATCTAATGTCTAAAATCTGCCCATGCACTACGATATCAAACTAAAAAAAGGGAAAGACTTGGAAAACTTACGTGAATCATGTAAGCGACTTTCTCGTGTTTTAGATGAGACAGAAAAAATGATTAAGCCAGGAATTACCACAAAAGATATTGATGATTTTGTTTATAAGAAAATTACAGATGGCGGAGATAAGTCCGCTTTTCTTAATTACAAACCATTTGGTGCATCATATGCTTACCCAGGGAATATTTGTATCTCTGTAAATAATGAAGTTGTACATGGCATAGCAGGAGGCAGAGTTTTACAAGAAGGGGACATTGTTGGAATTGATGGAGGAATTAATCATAAAGGAATGATTTCAGATTCAGCTCGAACAGTGGCCGTTGGGAAAATATCAGACGAAAACAAAAAGCTATTGGAAGTTACAGAGGCTTCACTTTATGTTGGTATAAAAGCTGCAAAATGTGGCGCTTATGTAAATGATATTTCCAAAGCAATTGAAAAATCTATTCCTAAAAAATACGGTATTGTAAAAATTCTTTCAGGTCATGGTGTAGGTTATAAAGTTCACGAAGAACCCTATGTTCCAAACTTTGATGATGGCATTAAGGGTCCCAAATTAGTCCCTGGTATGGTTTTAGCGCTTGAACCAATGGTAAATATGGGGACCCACGATGTAATTTTGGAAGATGACGGATATACTTTTACTACAGCAGACCACAAAAACTCAGCACATTTCGAACATACAATTTTGATTACAGAGGGAGAAGCGGAAATATTGACTAGATAGTAGACATCCCGCTTGGCGGGATAAATTAGATTTTAGACATTAGATAATACAAAAAGTGGTCGCCTCACGGTCGCTTTTTGTGTAGCATCTCATTAAAAATTAAAAATTGTAAATTAAAAATTGTGGCTTATAGCCACCACTGCTATACTGTCTCTATGAATGAACAGCTAACTACACCCGAGGAAGAAGCCATTTATTTGCGGGCGCAAATAGAAAAGAAAAAAGCTGAATCTAAAGGTTTTGAAAATCACTTTAAACCAGAAGACCATGCACGCGAAGCCATTCGTGAATATAGACAGGCACCAATTGCAGAAATTATACCCGAAGAAGCACAAATTCCTAGTGCAGAAGCACACAGACTAATCGAATGGCTTTCCCCTAGAGAAACAGATGAAAAAGTACATATGCTTGCTAAAGTCATGGCAGATAAAGGCATAAAAAATGCTCTTTCTATGTCAGAGAAATTAAATGACCCAGAAGTCGAAGATGATTTTGAAAGGTTTTTGGTGCAATATCTTTTGTCTCATCATGAAATAAAAAATAGTTTAAATAAAGATACTTGGAAAGCTCTGCACATGAAATTATTTGAAATAATTTTACCGGATGCTGGTGAGGGGCAGGCAAAACAATTAAAAGAAATGATGGGATTGATGGAGCAATGGTATACATCTATGCAGGCTCTCGCTAGTGATGCTATGAATAAAGAGAAAAATTATTATTCTCTTGAGCTTGCAGTGTCAAACGGTACAACAGCCGTGTCATTTTATTGTGCGGTGCATATTGATTATTCTGCATTATTTGAAAAAGTTGTTCTTGGAGTATTCCCTACAGCACAAGTTCGTGAGCAAAAAGATGATTACAATATATTTCATAATCATGCAATTTCTGCAGCTTCATATGCGACATCCGTTACGTCTACCGCACTTCCTGTAAAAACTTATAAGGATATGGAAGCCGATCCAATGGCACTTCTGCTTTCTTCTTTTACAAAAATAGCAAAAGCAAATGAAGGATTGGCTCTTCAAATATTGGTACGCCCCGCTGGAGAATTTTTTGCAAAGCGTTACGGAATTATGTTGGATGATTTAAGAAGAGGGGAAACAATGAAGCGCGCTATTGCCAAGCAAAACGTTCTTAAAGAAATTTTTATGTTTATTGGAGATAATTTTTCGTCTAAATCTCCGGAAGAAAAAGAAAAAAGTAAATCTCATGTTGATGAAACAGCGATGAAACTTGTTCAAGAAAAACTCGAAAAAACAATTATTGAAACAAATATTCGTATTATTGCAACAGCCGAGACTCTTCCACGTGTGCAGGCAATCAGAAAAGATTTAGAATCGGCCTTTATGCAATTTTCTCTAGTTGGTGGAAATAGTTTTGTTTGGAAGGAAGTAGAAGGGAGAAAACAAAAAGCTATGCTTCACAGATTTTCATATCGTCTTTGGAATGATGATGAAAATTATCCATTAAATATAAGCGAACTAGCTACTATTTTTCATTTCCCAATGCAAAATAAAGATGTTGGAAATGTAAAAGATGCAAAAGCAGCCCAAGCCCAAGCCCCTCTTGATTTACCAACTGAAGGAGTAATTATTGGCGCTAATCGTTTCCGCGATCAAGAGCAAATGATACATATGAGCAGGGAGGACCGCATGCGTCATCTTTATGTCATCGGGCAGACTGGTACTGGAAAGACTGGTATTTTGAAAAATTTAATAATTCAAGATATAAAAAATGGTGACGGTTGTTGCTTCATAGACCCTCACGGAAGTGATATAGAGGACATATTGGCTAATATTCCGGAAGAACGTAAGGACGACGTCATTTATTTCGACCCAAGCTATATAGCGCGCCCTATGGGGCTAAATATGCTCGAATATGACAAGGATCACCCTGAGCAGAAGACGTTCGTAATTAACGAGCTTTTGGGTATTTTTAATAAATTGTTCGATATGAAATCAACCGGCGGTCCAGGATTTGAACAATATTTTCGTAATGCAACAGCCCTTGTGATGGAGCATCCAGAAAGTGGTAACACTTTAATGGAAATTGGTCGTGTATTTTCTGATAAAGATTTTAGAGATTATAAATTATCGAAAACAAAAAATCCACTTCTAACACAATTTTGGCAGAATGCAGAAAAGACAACGGGCGAGCAGGGGCTACAAAACTGGACACAATATGTTACAAGTAAGTTTGATATATTCATGACTAATGATGTTATGCGACCAATTATTGTACAAGAAAAATCCGCATTTAATTTCCGCGATATTATGGATTCTAAGAAAATATTTTTAGTAAATCTTTCGAAAGGAAGATTAGGCGACCTTAACTCAAACTTGCTTGGACTTATTATTGTTGGAAAGTTTTTGCAAGCAGCACTCTCGAGAGTAGACACAAATGTCAGGCCAGACTTTTATTTGTATATTGATGAATTCCAAAATATAACCACACCAGCCATAGCAACTATTTTGTCTGAAGCTCGTAAATATCGTTTATCACTCACAATTGCGCATCAATATATAGCTCAGCTAGAAGACGATATCAAAAATGCAGTTTTTGGAAACGTGGGTTCAATGGCAATATTCCGTGTTGGAGCTGATGATGCAAAATATCTTGAATCGCAATTTGCTCCGACTTTTACTGCGTCTGATATTATAAAAATAGAAAATCGTCATGCTTATTTGAAAATGCTAGTAAATGGTGAACCGAAAAAACCTTTTGATATAGTTACTCTTACAGCAGAAAAGGGAGACGCTTCGAGAATTGAATCATTAAAACAATTGAGTTATCTGACTTATGGAAGAGATGCGGAGGAGGTTAATTCGGAAATATTAAGGAAGTACCAGCTTTAGGCAAAAATTACCTCATCTACTTTGTCGCTACGAAATTTTTCTCAGTCAACGTACTAAAATGTACGTCTCCCTCAAAAAATTTCTAGGCTCCTCGTATCTAAGGCAATTTTTGCCTAAAGCAAGCATAGAAAATCTTGTTTTTCAAATAGATACAAAACGCATGTGTCATTCCAAACTTGATTTGGAATCCAGTGTCAGGTATCTGTATCTTTTTTGAATATTGGATATTGTTTCATTGAATATTTTGTCTCCTGTGTATATCCCACTACCCACTACCAACTACCTTCTACCCACTGTATACTATCTTTATGATTCCCGTAATTATTTTTGCAATAGCTTTAATAATTTATCTTCCACTTGCCGGCTCACTTTTATATGTTTGGTGGAAATATAGCAAAGGAGAAATAAAAGTTTCTATTGCAAGAATAGTTTTTCTGCTAGGCTCCTTCTTTCTTTTTTGGTTAATGATAATTATATGATAATGGAACAAGAACATTTACTAGAAGAGGGCGAGGAAATGATAGAGAAAGTCCGTAAGCATTGGATTGTTTATGTTAATGATTTTCTATTGCATGCTTTTGGATGTTTCTTTTTTATTACCATAGCAAGTTTTTTAGCTTCCCGGGGTAACTCAGCAGTTAACGGGCTTTTTTATGGAGATTATGGGGCTATGATATTAGTTTCATTTGTACTTTTATTTTGGACTAGTTTTTTCTATGCTTGGACAAAAAACTATTTTGACGTTTGGTATGTTACGAATGAACATATAATTGCTATTAATCAAAAAGATATTTTTGAAAGAGATGAAGCTTTCATGGAACTTGTTCGTATACAAGATGTTTTTTTCGAACATAATGGTTTTTTAGCAACACTTTTAGGTTATGGGCAATTGAAAGTACAAAGTGCAGGGACAGAACAAGAGTTTACTATAGAAAATGTACGCGATGTCGAAGGTTGTGCCCATAGGATTATGGAGTTGAGAGACAGCGCGCAGGAGAAAGGAGGGGAACAGCAGGTAGCTAGTAGCCTGTAGAGGGTAGCTAAATACAAATACGGGTGTTAGAAGTCCCGCTAAGCGGGATAAATTAGGAGTTAGGAGTTTTAATACAAATACGACGCGACCTTTCGGTCGCGTCGTATTTTCTTCTAACTCCTAATATTCACATCTTTTTTATTTCTTCCTAAAAAATAAAATAAATTGCTTTAGATACAAGGCACGGAGAAACATTTTTAGGAGACGTACTTAATAGTACGTTGAGTAAAAATGAGAGGCTCCGTAACGCAGTAGATGAAGTAAGATATTTTATTTTTTCAATCTCTCAACATACTCGCCCGTATCAGTATTAACCACAATAGTTTCTCCCGCTTCAATAAACAACGGAGTTGTAATTTGCGCACCCGTCTCGATAGTAACGAGCTTACCACCACCAGCTGCAGTATTTCCTTTCATGGAAGGTGGGGCATCTTTCACAACGAAAGTCATTTTGATTGGAAGAGTAACACCAACATATTTTTCCTCATCATCTAATGTAAATATTTTTACATCAACAAGAGTATTGTCCTTTAAAAATTTTGTTTGTTCACCGATTGTTTCTCCGTCAATTTGAAAACGTTTAGCTCTATCATTTGGATCACAGAACCAATATTCTCCTTTATTTGCAAATAAAAATAATGCTTCACGCTTTGAAATATCAGCCTCTTCAGCAGTATCAGACGCGTGAAAAGTCCCAGGAATAACTTTTCCATTAAGGACATTTCGCATACGCACTTGATTTTGTGGTTTACGTTTTTGGGTGCGAGCTACGTGGGATTCAAGTACTTCGTAAGGGACATCATCGACAAGTATAAACTTGCGAGGTTTTATTTCATCATAATCAAGTGTTGCCATAGGGATAGATTTTAGACATTAGACGTTAGATTTTAGATAATTGCAAATCCATACGTAGCTACTATCATATCAAAAAATGAAGATTTTGACAAAAGAAAAAGAAAAGAGTAGTTTTAATATTGAATGCTCGCAAACCGTGCGAACATATAAATCCATTATGCGCGAAAGCGCGGAGGTATTGGTATGGAGTCGTGTTCAATTATTTTTATCGCAAATACTGGGCGTGACGACCAGCCTTTGCCAGACTACCTTAAAGAAGCGCTTGAGCGCTTCCAAAAGGAAAGTACGGCAAGGTATTGCGTCGTTGCTCACGACCTTGTGGTTGAAACTGCACCGATATATGTATCGTCAAGAGAGCTTCGCCTTTCGGGGCAGGGCCGTTCTGTTCAGTATGCTTTGCTCAACATGCTGGGTAATTTCAATCCCGGCGCATTCTGATCTGAAAGGGGATATTTATCCCAAAAAAAGCACCGCTCGGTGCTTTTTGTATTGTATACACTATCAACCAGTAACTATAAACTATTCCGGTTGTTCATTCTCCTCTGGGTCAACTGAGCCGGCATAGGAATTGGCACCTGACTCTAATTCTTTACGAATTGCTTTTTCAAGAGCGTTACCAATTTTTTTATTCTCACGCAAATATGTGCGAGCTGCATCGTATCCACGGCCTAATTTTTCTTCACCGTATAAATAACTTGTGCCAGACTTCGTTACTAATTTAAATTTCTCACCCAATGCAAGTAATTCTCCTTCACGAGAAATACCTTCGTTATACATAATATCGAATTCTGTTGTCTTGAAAGGGGCCGCAACTTTATTTTTTACAATTTTTACTTTTGTACGCGCGCCAACAACATCTTCTCCTTTTTTAATTTGAGCAATTTTACGGATATCAATACGAACGGAAGAATAAAACTTCAAAGCCTTTCCACCGGGAGTTGTTTCTGGATTACCAAACATGACACCGATTTGCATACGGATTTGATTGATGAAGACAATAACAGTTTGAGATTTGTGAGCGATGGCCGTTAATTTACGAAGTGCTTGAGACATTAAACGTGCTTGCTTACCAACATGTTGCGCACCCATATCTCCCTCAATTTCATCTTTTGGAGTTAGAGCTGCCACTGAGTCGATAACGACAACATCAACCTTTCCACTTCTTACAATTGATTCTGTAATTTCAAGAGCTTGCTCGCCGTTATCCGGTTGAGAAATTAAAAGTTCATTTATATTTACGCCAAGTTTTTTTGCATATTCTGGATCCATAGCATGTTCTGCATCAATGAAAGCACATATGCCTCCCATTTTTTGAGCCTCAGCAATTACGTGCAAGGTGAGAGTTGTTTTTCCTGATGATTCTGGTCCATATATTTCTACAATACGACCACGAGGAAGACCACCCACGCCGAGTGCGGCATCTAGTCCGATAGAGCCAGTCGGAACAACACCAACATCAACTCTTGGTGCGCTTCCTAATTTCATCATTGCTCCTTCGCCAAATTTATTTTGTATTTCACGAAGTAGGGCATCAGAATTTCCTGAGCGATTTCCTTTATCTCCAACTTCTCTTACTCCAACTGTTTTTAGTGGCTTCACTACTTTTTTCTTCATCATAATTTTGATAGTTATTAGTTATTTGTAATTAGTTATTAGTTGAATTCATTATTTGTATTTAGTTTTAACTAATTACAAATAACTAATGACTATTAACTGTCATTTTGGAATGACTCTAAGTGTTTTTGTTTCCACTGCACCGTATTTATCCGTTGCTACTAATACAAGTATAGTATATGGATACGTTGCCACCAAGGTTTCTGTGAAGTTTCCTTTATTATCTATTGTGATAGGTTTTCCTTGCAAAGTTATTTCTTTAGCACGGGTTGCTATGCCAGAGATTTGAAATGTAGTACTGGCAACAGTTGAGCCATCTGTTAAATTCAATATTTTAATACTTGGGCCAGTTAAAAGGGGATAGGCTCTAAATATTCCATAAGATAAGGCCAATAAAAGTAGTATTACTATTAAAGCAGTCTCTACTTGCCTGCGTAAGTCGTTAAATTCAGTCATAGGGGTAGATATTAGATGTTAGACATTAGATTTTAGATTATGCAGAATCCCCGAAGGGGATTCTGCATACCCGTATCTATCTAACAGTCTAACATCTAATGTTTGGTATTTAAACAAACCCCAAACTAACCCTTTAAACCAACTTTCACAGGCAGACGTGCCGAGAATGAGGCAAATTTTTAGCAAAAAATTATGCCGTTTGGTTTAAAGGGTTAGTTTAAAAAGAAAAAGAAATTTTGAATTAAATTAAGAATTGAATTTTCTAATTGCGGAATATGTCATCTGTCGTTGTATCCCTCGAAGTAATTTCCTCGCCAGTTTCCGTAGTTACAGAGCCAACTAATATTTCACGATATCTTTCACCTTGACGAGCTGGGCCAATAACATTAAATCTCTCCAAGTCATTCATTATTCTTGCAGCTTTATTATATCCCCATCTAAAAGCAGTCTGCAATGATGAAGTTGAAGCCTTCTCGGTTGAGACAACATAATCTTTTGCTGACATATAATCTTCATCACCCGTTGGCTCCTCATTGCTATTTGTGTCATTACTTTCTATATTTCCACTAGATGCAGAAACTTTCACTTTTGAAATATCTATTTGGTCAGGAATAAATTCAAGATTATCTTGTTTAATATGAGAGACAACAGCTTTAATTTCTTCCATTGAAATAAATGGTGCTTGCAAACGAACAAGGCGAGGATTATCCGATGCCATATAAAGCATATCTCCATTTCCAAGCAAATCTTCAGCACCTGATGCATCAAGAATTGTGCGTGAGTCAATTTGTGAAGTAGTTTTTAGGGCAATACGAGCTGGGATATTTGCTTTAATTGTTCCAGTAATAACTTTCACATCCGGTCTTTGTGTTGAAAGAATTAAGTGAACTCCAGCCGCACGGCCCTTTTGAGAGATAGCAGTAATAAGTGGAGAAATTTCTTTTGGATAAGAAAGCATGAAGTCATTGTACTCATCAAAAATAATTACAATATAAGGCATCTTTGGTGGAAGTCCAGGTAATTCATCTCCAATACGTCCATGCTTGCGAGCCTTTTCAAGAGCAGGGAATAAAACTTTCTTATTATAATCTGTTACATTCACTTGGCCTTGCTCTGCCAATATTTCATAACGTCTTTCCAGTTCTTGTATAGCCCAGTTAAGTGCTTTGATTGCACCCTTCGGTTCTTTAATTATTGGCGTGTAAAGGTGGGGGATATTATTGTAGGCGGTAAATTCAACACGCTTCGGGTCAAGAATAATCAGTTTTAAATCATAAGGTGAGTTTTTATATAACAAAGACATCAAAAGATTTTGAAGTGTGATTGATTTACCAGTACGTGTTGCTCCAGCCACAAGCAAGTGAGGCATTTTTTCGAGGTCTCCAAATATTGGCTTACCAACAATACTTTTACCAATAGCCATTGTAAGTGGGCCTGAGTCTTTAAATTCATCTAACTCAAGCATAGAACGAAGACCAAGCAATGCTTTTCTTTCATTTGGAATTTCAATACCCACCAAAGTCTTTCCTGGGATTGGAGCTTCAATACGCAAAAATTCGGAGCCTAATTCCATAGCTAAGTTATCATGAAGCGCTACAATTTTTGAAAGGTTCACACCTTGCGCTGGTTTTAATGTAAACTGTGTAACAGTTGGTCCGACAGTAACCTCTCCCATTTCTACATTGATGCGGAAATGTTCAAGAGTACGTTGTATAGTTGTCATTTTTGCTTTACTATCTCCGGCACCGGACTTACCACTATCTATATTTAATAAATCAAGTGGAGGAGGGACAAAGTCTGGAGTCAAAATAATTGGCTTTGCCTTCATTTCTTTTTTTGAAGCAGAAATAATATCTTCAGGAGTTATTCTTCCAAAAAGTTCATCATGTAACCCGGAGGATTCTGTAGTATCAAAATTATCTATAACCGTCATTGGTATCTCTTCTTCATTCGTCTCTATTAAGTCCGCGTCAGTTGGTAGATTGTCTTCATCATCAAAAGAAATTTTCTTTCGCATCATTATTAAGTCACGTAGTTTTTTAAATGGGAAAAGTATGGCATCCAAGAGAGGGGAGAGCGATGGTTTTCGATTAGAAATAATTAATGCTCCTATAAAAGTTATACCAAGTAATAATACATAAGTCGGATAAACAGCGAAATATTGCACTAGAGGATTTGTTAAATGTACCCCGATATAACCACCAAAAGTTGGACCAGAAAACATAGTACCTAATCCAGCGACACCAATAAATAAAAGTATTGTTCCTAATGATGACAAAAATCCCAAATCAGGGATTTCTTCTTTCCATAAATAAAAAGCAACATAAAGAAAAAGAAGAGGAGATAAATATGTAAATACTCCGATAAGAGATTGTAGTCCAAGAAATAAATCATTCCCACCTTTTCCACCAGCACCAACAGTGGAGAAAATAAGTAGGACTGCAATCATTACAGAAATGACCGCAAGTACTCCCAAAATTGTTTCTGTTAGAATTGGATCTTTAGTTCTCCTGCGACGTGTTCTTATAGTTGTCGGTTCAATTGTTTTAGTAATAGTATCTTTGGCCATGTATTTTAATAGTGTTCACTTATATAAATAAAGTGTAACAGAAAAAGTGTTTTAGGATAAGGGATAACTTGGATTAGATTGTAGACAGTAGATAATAGATTTTAGATTTTTATAAATACAAAAATACGATGCAAGAGGTCGCTTCGCGACCTCTTGCATCCAATCTAAAATCTAATGTCTACCGTCTAAAGTCTGCCCAATTGCGACATAAAATCCGTATTAGACAAGTCTTTACATCTAGTATAAAAGGCATAGAATAGACATCACAAACAAGTTATATAGAGACAAAAATAGTAAGGACAGAATACTGACTTTATCAAAATATAAGAGACTAAGATAAAGATAAACGTCATTTTTATAAAAAACATACAAAAGACATTATGCAAGATAATAACAAAGATGGATATGGAATAATGATTGCAAAAAAGTCCGAAAGACTGGTTACAGCTCTTTATATTGTAACCGATTTAGTGGATGGAAGTGAGCCAATAAAAAATGGCTTAAGAAAGAACTCAGTAGCTCTTCTGTCTTCTATGAATGCTCTCATGCAATATGATGTAAAAGACCGAACAGCAGAGTTTGCGACAGCGCTTAAGTCCGTAATGGAAATCATATCACTTTTACACGTTGCTTCAGCCATTGGCCTTGTCTCAGAGATGAATGGTAATCTTTTAATAGATGGTTTTAGAATGTTGCAGTCTGTCCTTGAAAAGAAACAACCAATACTTACAAAAGAAATGATATCGGTAGATAGTGAAGATACTATGTTTGATAAAACAGATGCCTACTCAGGCATTGTTTCCACTTCTTACGATGCTTTAACTTTAAGTGAATTAAATCGAGGAAATGAAAAAGACTCGCACCAAGTTAAAAGGACAGAAGTATCTGTCCCAGAGTCTAAAAGACAAGAGTTACCTTTACATAAAGGACAAATAATTTCTAATAAATCAGATTCTGTACATAGTGTCCTAATTCAGCATGCACACAGTCAATCTCCTACACTGGCCTCATCTTTTCAAAATCGTAAGCAAACAAGGCGGGAACAAATAATCGCTTTATTTGTAAAAGGGGTAGACGTTAGTATAAAGGACATTGCTGCACGTATAAAAGGTTGTAGCGAAAAGACAATACAGCGAGAATTAAACGCTCTGGTATTAGACAATATAATTGAAAGAATTGGCGAAAAAAGATGGAGTAGATATGTGCTTAAATAGACTTTAGACATTAGATTTTGGGTTTTAGATTAAATACAAAAATTCTCTAAAGAAAGCGATTTTTTGGTTTTTAAATACCGTTGTAAATGAGGGTATTTATCTAATATCTAAAATCTAAAATCTAACGTCTGCCCATTGCTTTTTCTTGCAAAATATGCGAGACTTCCCTATAAGTACAGGTAATGTACTTCAAGCAATATATAAGTACTATCCACATATTTCGCTCTCTAAATAATTGCGTTTTATGGGGTATACACTATATACTGTTTGCAGACGTCTCTGTTTGAGAGCGTCCTCTGGTATTTGAGATACATTTATAAGGTATCTTGAAGACAGATTAAGATCGTTGACAACAGAATAGTGACGCAGATTAAATCTTTAATTAAGGAATTATTATTTGCAATGTCATTCCAACGAAAGTTGGAATCCAGTGTTCATTTTATTTTTTAATTTTTGAAATATTCAAAATCGCCATTCGGTCGTTCTACGATCGTCTGTCATTAGAAGTAATGCGTTTAGTTATGTCGAAACTAAATAAACGCGCTACGATGGTATAACAACCATTCA
>Ga0265292_1001882_pt1 | contig 16536 bp, 14 predicted proteins | sample Munlanlewell296A_FD_189080 | JGI IMG/M metagenome (GOLD analysis project Ga0265292, IMG submission 189080) | Leachate microbial communities from a municipal landfill in Southern Ontario, Canada - Leachate well 296A | ecosystem: Engineered > Solid waste > Landfill > Unclassified | place: Canada... | reverse complement strand
AGGGACGAAGTTTACCAGGACGGCGACGACATTCGAGTCGCTCACGTAGCCCGAGACCACGACCTCACTGCGGTTCGTGAGGGGCACCAGGGGCGACGTGAGGGTGACCTGGGGGACGTCGGAGTCGACGAGGACCATCCGGACGACCACGTTCGTGTTTCCCACGGTGTCCGCGGCGACCACGACGACGGGCTGCGGACCGTCCGACAGCGCAAGATCGACGCTCCACGTCCCGTTCGGCAGGACCGCCACGCTGAAGCCGTTCACCGTCAGGAAGGCCCCGAACTCGGTGACCCCGGAGACGCGGACGACGCTCGTCGCGGAGACGGACAGGTTCGCGGGTGAAAGGACGAGGAGGCTCGGTTTCGTCGTGTCGCTGACGACCGTCTTGATCTCGTAGGCAAGGTTCCCCAGGCGGTCCGTCGCATTCACGAAGAGGGTGTTGAGTCCCTCAGAGAGAAGCACGGGGACGCTGAAGGACCCGTTCGCCGCGGCAAAGGCCCACTGGACCCGATGGGACGGGAGCACGGTCACGCTGACGTTGATGGGAACCGCGCCCGCGAAGATCGACGATGCGGGGACCGCGGTCCCTTCCACCAGGATGGCCGACGTCGGGGCCATGGGATAGGCCGGAGCCGTCACGAACAGGATGGGCGGCACTGTGTCCACGGTGAACGTCCAATTCCAGAAGCTCATCCCGCCGAGGTCGTCGAGGGCTGCGAAGTTGGCGAGGTGAGGCCCATCCCGCAGCTCCAGGGCGAGGGGCAGGGTGAAGAGGGTCTGGTTGAAGAAGCCCGCGCTCGTGAGGTTCATGGAGTCGAGGTGGAAGTCCACCGCGACGACCATCGCCGAATCGGAGTATGCCACCGCGATCAGGGGCGTCTTCGTGCCGATGAGGCTCCCGTTCGCGGGGCTCTCGCTCAAGATCGTAGGCCACGCCTGGACGTGCAAGGGACCCGCGGGCACGGCCATGGGCGTGTCGGGATGGGACTCGGACGGAGGGAGCCCGCCAGCCACGGTGACGAGGAACAGGAACGCGGCCAATAGGGAGATCGCGCCGACCCGGACCGAGGAGATCATCAGGAATCCCTCTTGCCCGGGAAGCGGGAGCGAGCAGGCGACACCTCTCGTCCGTCCCCCGGGCGCCGGGCGGTAGGACGACTCTTGATATAAATTGTGAGAACGTACCTCGGGAGAGACGCGGACTCCGGAGGTTCAGAGATTCACGCGGGTGCGGCCGATGGGTCCCGCGACGGCCATGGACGCGTGGCCGGCGTCGAAGTACTTGCGGGCGGCCTCCCGCACTCGGTCCCCCGGGAGCTCCCGCACGATGTCGGCGTAGCGCTCCAGGAAGTCCATCCCGAGCCCATAGTACTCCATGCGGTGCAGCTCCCCCGCGACTTCCGCGTTCCGCTCGAGGGAGACAATGAGGGAGCCCACCTGGTTGTCCTTCCCGTCCTCGATCTCCTCCGGGGAGAAGGGGTCCGTCCGAAGGCGGTCCACCTCCTGGCGTAGGCCGAGGACGGCCCGCTCCACGTTCGCGGGGCTCACGCCCGCGGCGATGGACCACATCCCTCCCGCCGTGCGGGCCTCGAGGCTGCTGTAGGCGTAGTAGGCGAGGCCTTGCTCGTCTCGCAGGTTGTGCCCCACACGGCCGAAGAGGCCGATGCGCCCGAAGAGGAGGTTCGCGAGGTACAGCGCGTAGAAGTCCTCGTTCCTCCGGGGGACCGCGGGCGCGCCCACCGCGATGTCCACCTGCGACTTGTGCGGCATGGGGATCCACGTGGTCCGGGGCTTGTGGGGAGGCGGCGGGGGAATCGGCGGCGCGGGCTCGTTCGTCCCCGGGAGCTTGGACAGCGGTCCCGCGATGGCGTCCTCGACGAGGTCCCGGTCCACGTCCCCCGTGATCGCGAGGATGAGGCCCTCCGGCCCGACGTGGGCGTCGTGGAAGTCCGCAATCGCCTTGCGGGTGATCTTCTTGATGCGCGCCTCACTCCCCCGCGGCTCCCGCCCGTAGAGGTGGTCCCTGGGGAACACGAGCTCGGACAGCTGCCGGGCCGCGCGGTAGCGGGTGTCGTCCATGGCCAGGCGCAGGTCGTTGAGGAGCTCCGTCCGCACGCGCTCGACCTCCCGCGACGGGAACGCGGGGTGGGAGAGGCAGTCGATCAGGATGCGGATCGTCTCCGCGGTCGTTTCCCGGGTGCAACGTCCCTGGAAGACGAGGACTTCCTCGGAATTCCGGAACTCCAGGGTGGCTCCGATCCCCTCGAGGCGGTCCGCGAGCTTCTCCCCGCTCATCCTCTTCGTGCCGCTGAGGAGGAGATGGGAGAGGAACTCGGCCACGCCGTGCCCGTCGGCTTCGGCAGACATGCCCGCGGGCACGCTCCCCCGGAAGGCCACGAAGGGGTTCGACGGGAGGGCTTGCGAGATGAGCACCGCGCCGTTGTCCAGGACCGTGCGGTCCGGCAGGTTCACGGCGAGACCTCCTGGGCGTGGAAGCGCACGATGCTCCGGTGTTCTTCCACGAGGTACCGCTCGGCAGCGTCGCTCACCTGTTCCGGACGGACCTTCCCGATGCGGGCCACCATGCTGTCCCAGGCGTCCCAGGACGCGAGGGCCTCGCTCGCGCTCAGCAGCATGCCTTGGAAGGTGACCCCGTCCTGCTCGAACTGGTGCCAGGCTCGGACCTGGCCTTTCGCCCGCTCGAGCTCCGCCTTGGACGGCGGCTTCTTCCGGAGCCGCGCCACCTCCGCGTCGAGGATCTCCTCGACCCGGTCGAGCGACGCGCCGCCGGCGAGGGTCACGTCCGCCAGGAGCAAGGACGGATCGATCTTCATCTCATACCGGACGGTGACGTCCGTCGCGAGCTTGCCCTCCACCAGCGCCCGGTAGAGGCGGTTCGAACGGGAGCGCCACTCTCCCGCCGCGAAGCGGGTGAAGCCCCGCCAGCCGCCGAGGACGGTGGCGAGGAGGGCCAGGGCGGGCGTGTCCTCGTGCACGAAGGCCGGGATGTGCCAGCCCACCGCGAGGAAGTCGGCCGCGCCAGGGCGGCGCATGTCGCTCCTCCGCTCCCCGTGCTGCTCCGGCTCCACGAGCCGCATCGGCGGAGGAGCCGGTTCGGGCTTCAGGGGCGCGAAGGCCTCCCGGATGTGCTGCATCGCGACCGCAGGATCGAACCCGCCAGCGAGGACGAGGAAGGCGTTGTTCGGCGCGTAGTGCTGCAGGTAGTGCCGATAGAGCGGGTCGCGCTCGAGCTTCGCCAGGTCCTGCTTGTACCCGACGGGCATCCAGTGGTAAGGGTGGACATGGAAGGCGAGGCCCCACAGCTCCTCCTCCACGAGGAACTCGGGCTGGTTCTCCGCGCCCTCCCGTTCGCTGATGACCACGGTCCGCTCCGCCTCGACCTCCTTCGGGTCGAAGGCCGCGTTCCGCATGCGCTCGGACTCGATCATGAGGACGGTGTCCATGGACGACGCGGGGATCGTCTCGAAGTAGGTCGTGTAATCCGTGTCCGTGAAGGCGTTCATCTTGCCGCCGAGGCGGCCGATGAGCTTGTCAATGTCCCCCTTCTTGAGTTTCCCGCCCCCCTTGAAGAGCATGTGCTCGACCCAGTGAGTCGAACCCGTGATCCCAGGGACCTCGTTCCTCGAGCCGACGCGGTAGCCCACCCAGCAGGAGAGGGCTTTCGTGTCCGGGAGGGGGCGGAGGATGACCTTCAGCCCATTGTCGAGGGACTCGACGTGGGTGGCCATACGGGCCGCGGGCAAGGCTCCCGACGATATAGAGTTACGCGCAGAAGCCGTCGTCGCGCTCCGTGGCGACCCTCCCGGAGGTGCCTGCGCAGACGGCCTTGCGCCTTCCTAAGGACGTCGGCGGAGATTCCGGAAGGGCTCGTCTCTCCCGCGCTTTCGGCCCACTGGTGGGAGACGCACCTTTGGCGTTAAGCTCCTTGATTTGCCCATGGAGGCCTTCTCTGAAAGCCACCACATCGTCGGGAAGGGGGGCGAAATATCGACCATTCCGACCTTGCCGCACGCTCCTCTTGTGGCGTACGAAATCCAACGGGAGAGTCGCCTGACCTCGCTTGATGCGGAGATGCGGGAGGACCGACGACAGGAGCTGCTCGATCATTCCATCGCTCCAAACCACCTGGTAGGCATGCTTCCAACCAGTCTTCAGGGCCGGTTGGTTCGTGAGGATCCCTCCAAAGGCCCGCCGCACATTTCCCAATACGGCCCTGTCCGTGTTACCGACGCATACCCTCGCCCGATACTGCGGCCGTCGGTGGTCCCGATCCTTCGATTTCGCAATCATCAGGCAGCCCTCAGCATCGATGAACCCGGCGAGGTACCTCGCAGACACATCTCGCTCCTTCCCCGCCCATGGCTCGCCACCCGCATGCGATGGGGGGATAGCTATCCCTCGGCCTTTCGTACGCAACTGCTTCAGACGCTTGTGAAATGCCTGCCGGATTCCCTCTACCCTTCCGGAAAAAGGCCAGAGGCGCCCGCCCGAATCCCTGACCCTTCGACATTCACGAACGTGTTCGTCGAACTCGAGAAGCGGCGCAGCGTGTCTGGATTTGACCCTGAGATGAGGAGCCACCTTTGGAAGCAATCTAGCGGCTGCGGCATTGGTCCATATCAGCGCATGAACGGGTTTCCATGTGAGATCCCTCAAGGACCCTCTGGCCAACACCCCACCCCAAGTCCGCTGAACTCCCTCCAAGATCGCCCAGTCAGAGTTATACACGGCCACCCTAACGGTATACTCAGTTGAACGGTGCCGGCGATGAATCCGGGCGAGTGAAAGAGAGCCTTCACCGTCTAAGAAACCAGCCAAGTATTCGATGGAGACCAATGAGCATCCTCAATGACCCTAAGGACCAACTAGGTTACCGGCAGGGGTCGGTGAAAGTGCTAGGTGCGACGGTCCCCACCTTCACCTTTTTGAGCTTTGTACCTGGCACTGTCGAGGTCGAGCTCGAAGTCCTCTTCCTTAACCTCGCCGGGAGAGAAGACCTTCCCGGCTTCGAACTCTAGCTTCTTCTCCTGCTTCTTCCGCTTCTTGGGCCGTTCCTCAACCTGCAGTGGCATAGGTCGCCTCCAGCTTTGTGGCGTAGGGATCGGGCAAATCGATACGCCGCCTCGTTCCGTCGTTCACGACCAACACAGACCAATCAATCATCTCGATATTGAAGGTGTCGCAAAGTTCCCGCCGCAACCGGGCCCGCGTGTCCTTGGGCGGCTCCGTGATCGCGCGCTTGATCGCCTCGTCGTCCGTGACGCGGTCGACGAGCCCCTCCCGCTGTCGTTTGTAGAAGAGGGAGCGCTCGGCGCCGATCTCCGAGTACTGCTTACAGGCCATCATCTCCACGTCCAGACCGCCCGTCTTCTCCGCAGCCCCCTGGATCGCGAAATACCGGTCGAGCCACTCCACGCGCCGGGCCGCGTCCTTCGAACGCTTGTTCTCGAGGTCGTCCAGGACCTCTTCCCAGATGCGGAAGGCTTTCTTCTCCCAGGCATCCGCCACGAGGTCTTCGACCTTGCCCATGTAGTACCGTTGAATGTCGATGGGGGAGACGACCGACCCGTCCTCAAGCTCCACGCGCCATTGTTCCGGATTGCGGGTCTCCACGTTGTGCCACAAGTCCCGCACGGGGTCCTTCAGGCGCGGCACATCGTCGAGGGCGCCGGCTTCCATGAGCTGCAGCACACCCGACGTGGTGAAGTGTCGGAGCATGATCGCGGTCTCGTTCATGAGGGCGTCCCCCACAATCACGTGCAGCCGCCGCCAGCGCGCGCCGTCCGCGTGGGGCTCATCCCGCGTGTTCAGGATGCCCGTGTCGTGCATCGTCTCCCCGCTGATCACCTGAGACGTCAGGAAGGCCATCGGGGACAGGACGTACTTCCCGCGGATGATGTCCCCCGCTCCGGTGTAGATGATGCGCGTGGACAGATGAGGGACCAGATCGCGGATGTAGCGGCTCGGCCAGGGAACCTCTCGGGAGACGCAATAGTTCTCATGGGAGCCATAGGACGTTCCGTCGGGGGAGGTGTTGTTCTTGAAGGCATGGATCTTCGTGGCCCCGGTGTACTTCTCCTCCATGATTCGGCGGAGCCAGTCCAGGATCTTTTCCCCCGCCTTCTCCCAGACGACGACGTCGTGAAAGTTCGTCGTCTCCGCGGTGCTGACCTCGAAGTGCCCGACGTCGTAGTAGACGCGGGATCCGTTCGTGATGAACTCGCCGGCGAGGTGCAGGTCACTCTCCCGGAGCAGGTCGAGGGCGAACGTGTGGGGGTCGAAGCCCATCGACCCCATCTTGCGGCAGAAGAGGGTGTATTCGTGCTCGGTCCCCTGGACCATCTTCTTCATTGGTCACCCGACCATCGGGTCCGCACCGGTCCGGAAGACCTCCCTCTGGCGCTTCTCGTACACGTACATCTCCGTGATCGCGTGCTCCTTGCTCTCTTCCTCGATCGCCATCTCGAGGTCCCGCTTCGTGAGGCCCTCCTTCTTGCGGTCCCCTTTCTTGAGAGTGATCACGCGCTTCACGTAGTTCTTCTTCGCCGTCTTCACAATCGCCTCGATGATCGCGCCGGAGATGATGTCCTTCCGCTTGACCGTCTTGATGGCTTCTGCGGCTTCGGCGTCGAGCTTGACCTTCACCCACTTGTTCTCACCGTAGAGCTCGTCGAGGACGTAGCGGCGCAGGCCCTCGATGGCGTCCTTGTGGCCGCCGAACTCCTTCTCGACCTCTTCGGCCACGGGCAAATCGTCCGTCAGGTAAATGCGGAGGATTTCCTCGGCGGCCCTGCGCTCCGGGCGCGGGATTTCGATGATCTCGTCGAATCGTCCCGGACGCAATAGGGCAGGGTCTACGAGATCCGCACGGTTCGTCGCTCCAATCACGAAGACGTCGCGGAGGCGCACGAGGCCGTCCATCTCGCTGAGGATCTGGGCGATGATGTTCTTGTGCACGCCGGACGTGTCCATCATGCCGCGCACGGTGAAGAGGGCCTCGATCTCGTCGAAGAAGACGATGCTCGGTTTCTTCTCGTGGGCCTGGCGGAAGATCTCCTTGATGATCCGCTCGCTCTCGCCCACCCACTTGGACAGGACGTCCGCGATGCTGACGTTGAAGAACGTCATGTCGTTCTCCGTGGCAATCGCCTTCACCAGGAGGGTCTTGCCGCAGCCAGGCGGTCCGTAGAGCATGATCCCGCGGGGCGCCTCCAGCTTGATCAGCGCGAAGAGCTTGGCCTCCTGGTACGGCAGCACGACGACGTCCTTGATCCGTTCGATGCACTCGGCGAGCCCGCCGATTTGGTCGTAGCCGACGTTGGGTTTCTCCCCGAGCAGGAGGGACTTGACCTCCAGGTTCGGGAGGATGTCCAGGACCTCCATCGTCGGAGGCAGGACGCTCACCTGGAACCCAGGCTTGAGCTTCTTGTACGTAGCCTTGTCGCAGCTGACGAGGCGTTTCTCCATGTCCCCCTCGATGCTGATCACGAGCTTGCCATCCATCATGTCGGCGACCTTCGCGATCACGCCTTCGTTCCGGACCGCGCTGCCCTCAACGATCGCGTAGGTCTGCGGGTGCACCCACACGTACTGCCCGATCTCGAGCTGGGACTTCTCCACGAGACCCGTGGAAACCTTCAGCAATTCGGTCGCCCGAGCCACGACGGTCTGGTTCCCGTCCAGGTCCGGGCCCTCCTTCCGGACGACGTAGGCGTAGAGGAGCGGGGGCTGTTTGATCTTGTTGAACTTGTCCTCATAGGCTTTGAGGCGGTACTCTCGTTCCTCAATCTCGTACCGGAACGAGTGGAGGTCCCGCTCGTATTGCCGGCGGAGACGGTCCATCTTCTCTCCGAACTCGTCCCGCACGTCGTCCGCAGACTTCGGCGCCTTCTCGTCGCTTTCGTCGCTGGCCATTGGTTTCTCACCGCGGGCGGGCACCCACAGTCGTTCCGGGACCTTGCGGCATCTCCCCTCGTCGCGCGACGCGAAGAAGGAAGACGGAGCTCAGTCCCATCCCTTGTTAGAAATTCGCACGTGACGTTAAAGCTTTTGTGCTGGGTATTGGACATGCGACGAACCCCCGTTTCCCATGGGAAAAAGGCCGTTCCCGCACGAGAGGCGCAACCCTTTCTACAACCCTGTCGCCCGTTTCAATTTCGGTCGAGCGAAATCGCAACGGTATGGACGAAAAGACGAAATGCACGGAAACGGTCCCGGAGGCGTGGAAGGCATCACCATCTTCATCGAGGCGCTCCTCCTTATCGCGGCCCTGGAGATCGGCGACAAGACGCAGCTCGTCACGATCTCCCTCGCCTCGCGCCACCCGTGGGCCCTCGTGCTCGCGGGCGCGGTCGCGGGCCTCGTGGCCGCGACGGCGATCGGTGCGGCGATCGGCGGGCTGCTGGCTGCGTCCCTGGGCCCGTGGCTTACGTACATCAAGATTGGCGGGGGCGTGCTCTTCATCTTCCTTGGCGTGTGGACCGTGGTCCAGGGGCTGCGCCATCATTGGAAGTCCGAGGAAGAGGACGCGTCCCCGAAGTCGAAGCGGGGCGCCTTCGGCGAGGCCTTCAGCCTGAACTTCCTTGCCGAGTTCGGCGACAAGACGCAGATTGCGGTGATCATCCTTGCGGCCTCCTACGGCGCGCCAATCTCCGTGTTCTTGGGCGCGGGCCTCGGCCTCGCCGCGATCGCGGTGATGAGCGTGGTCATCGGCGTAGGCCTCGCGAAGATCCTCAGCGAGAAGCGGTTGCGGATTATGTCCACGGTCTTGTTCATCGTCGCCGGCGTGCTCCTCATCTTGGAGGCGGCGACGTTCCTGTAGTCACGGGATCCCGTGGATCGGGAAGACGGTCCGGCGCAGTTCCTCGACCGTGCGCTTCGCGGCCCTCGGGACGTGCGCCTCCTCTTCGGCACGCACGTGATCGCGGAGCGACTTCTCTGCGGGCACCGAGCCGACGACGCGGTTGCACTCCTTGAGCCAGTCGATCGGGAGCGCATCCTCAAGCTCCACGCCGACCATCTCGGAGAAGAGTACCGTCCAGACGCGCGGGACCGCGGTGATCTCGTACCCGCCGCCGCCCGTGGCGATCCATCGCCCGCCACACAGCTCCTTCGAGAGCTCGTCGAGGATGCGTCCCACGGCCTCGTACGTCTCCGTCGTGAGCATGAGGTGGGTGAGCGGATCGAGGTGATGCCCGTCGGCCCCGAGCTGGCTCACGATGAGCTCGGGCTTGAACGCGCGCGCGAGGGGAGGCACGATCTCCTGGAAAGCGTACAGGTACGAGACGTCCCGCGTGTACGGGGGCAGGGGCACGTTCACGCAGAAGCCCTTGCCCGGCCCGCTCCCGATCTCGTCCGTGAAGCCGCTCCCCGGGAACAGATAATGTCCGTCCTCGTGCAACGAGATCGTGAGGACGCGCGGATCCTCGTAGAAGAGCGCCTGGACGCCGTCCGCGTGGTGGGCATCCACGTCCACGTATAGCACGCGCTTCACGCCATGCTTCTCCAGGAGCGACCGGATGCCGACCGCGAGGTCGTTGAAGATGCAGAACCCGGAGGCCTTGTCCGCCATCGCGTGGTGGAAGCCGCCGCCTAGGCTCATGGCCCGACCGTGCGTCCCGGAGGCGACCTCCTCGCAGGCGCGGAGCGTCGCGCCTGCGTGAAGGGCGGCGGCCTCGTACATGCCCTCGAACACCGGGTTGTCGGCGGTCCCCAGGCCGTGCTCGTAGGAGACCCCCTTCGGATGGACGCTGAGATCCTTGACCATGGACAGGTAGTCCGCCGTGTGGACGCGGCGGAGCGCCTCCTCGTCCGCCGGCGTGGGCGTGAGGGTCTCCGCCACGGTCGGTTTCAGGAGGCCGTAGGCGGCGATCAGATCCCTCGCGAGCTGGATGCGCACCTCGCGGAGCGCATGCTCGCCTCCGAAGTCGTACTTGAGGAAGTCGTCGTGATAAAGGAGGGCCACCTTCACGGAATCCGAAAGGCCGTGAGAGAGCTTAAGCGTGCCCGCGTCCCTTACACGCCGAATGCCGAACGCACCTCCCCTCCCAGCGCCCAAGGAGGAATCCCGTTCGAGGCGCAGCCTCGCTATTTACATCTGATTCCATGGATTAAAATAGGCTAGAGCAGCCAACCGCCGGTGACGCCGATCACGTCGCCCGTGACGAACGCCGCCTCCTCGGACACGAGGAAGAGGACCGCGGCCGCGACGTCCGAACCGGTGCCCGGCCTCCCCACCGCCGTGTCTTTGCCTTTGAGCCGCCGAGCCGCCTCGGCCGTGAGCTCGGGATCCTCAATCACGCCGGGCGATACCACGTTCACCGTGATCCCGTCCTTCCCCACCTCGCGGGCGAGGGACTTGGAGAAGGCGACGATCCCCGCCTTCGCCGCGTAGAAGGCGGACATCTTGGCGGAGCCGTGGGCCCGGTAGGCGCCCGCCGCGCCGAGGTTCACGATGCGACCCCAGCGATTCCTGCGCATGTACCGGACCGCCGTGCGCGAGCAGACGTAGGTGGCCGTGAGGTTCGAATCGACCACGCGCCGCCATGTCGTCAGGTCTGTCTCTTCCACGGACCGCACGACCCACTCGCCCACGTTATTCACGAGGATGTCGAGGCGGCCGAATTCTCCGGCCGCGGTTTCCACGACCTTTCGGGCGTCCCCGGGCCTCGTGAGGTCCGCGCGCACCGAGAAGGAGCGATGGCCCTGGTCTTGGATGGCCTTGACGACCTTGCGGGCTTCCGCGGCCCTCGTGCGATAGGTAATCGCCACGTCCGCACCGGCCTCGGCCAGGGCGAGGGCGATCACCTTGCCCATCCGGCGCGATCCGCCGGTAACAAGGGCCGAGCGCCCCCGGAGATTCATCCCTCACCCCCGCTTGCGGTAGAACTCCGTGTACCCGCACTCCTCGTAGACATAGGCGGAGAACTGGGATACGACGGTGAAGGCGTCCGCGAACACGTCGCCCACGGACAGAGGCCCGCCCCCGGCGCGCAGACTCGCGTAGGCACGAATCACCGCGCTCTGGCACTTCGGGCAGCGACCCGTGGCGCGCATGAAGGCCGCGTAGGGCGATGGGACGGATAACAGTTCCTCGGGGGAACAGCCTCCGAGTTCACCACAACCGAGGAAAGCGTCCGCTCTCACGCACAGGATTCTGGAAAACAGAACGGCGAGAAAAATGGGGGTCCGCCCGCACGGCGGGCGGATTGGAGGAGGGTGAGCGTCAGTAGGTCCCGGGCAGGGTCGGTCGGCACCCCGGCTTGGGGGCGGGAACCGGCCGCAGCACGCGGATCAACGTGGGCAGGATCAGGGGAGACATTCGGTCACCTCGGTTGTCATGGTCTATCGATTCATCGAGGGGTGCTGGACGACCTCGATTCCCCAGAGGATGAACCCCGGCTGGTCCCGGAGGGGCTTCGATGCCGCCTTCTTGAAGAGCTTCATGATTTCACCTTATTGTATCGTTTCGATGTTATCGAATCAACCCATGGGTACGGTTGTATTTAAGTATATCGATATCGTTTACGCGCTTTGACATTATCGAACAGGTGCGGCAATGCCCGACGACGACAGCAAGCCTCCGGACGAACGCCCGGTGACCGTCACCGTCGACCAGCTCAAGGTGTTGAGCGATCCCTCCCGCCTCCGCATGCTCACCCTGCTCATGGAGCGGGACATGAGCATCAGCGGGATCGCGAAGGCCCTCGAGCTGACCCCGGCCACGGTCCATCACCACGTCACCCAGCTCCTCCAGGCGAAGCTCATCGGGCCCACGAAGAGCGAGATCCGCGGGAACCTCGTGGAGAAGTACTACCGCATCCCCGCCACGGCCATCGACTCGAGCGCGATTTGGGACCAGCTGAGCGATGCGGACAAAGTGAACTACCGCCTCGCGGTCCTCGGCATGCTCAAGGGCCTCGTGAACGAGGCGATCAAGCGCATCCAGGCCAGGGGGACGGTCGACTTCGAGGTCGGGCGGCTCTACTTCTATCACGTGCCCTGGCGCAAGGACACGGTCCAGCAGATCATGGAGATCTTCGAAGATGCCAAGCGGAAGCTCGAGCGCCTCGAGGCGAAGGCCCGCGCCCAGGGCGAGACCACGGACGAGGTCATGGCCCTCCTGACCACGCTGCCCGTGTGACGTCCGCCCGGCTCAGGCGTAGTCGCCCCGGATGAGCTTGCGAATGTACGGGGAGAGGACCTTGGCGACGTCCATGTCGCCGTCCCAGTCCTCGAGCTGGTCCCAGTGGTGGTCCTCCATGTCCTGGACCGCCTTCCGAATCTGGACCGTCATCGATTCGATGTCTCCGCCGGTCACCGTGGCGGCGAGGATAAGGTACTTCCCGCGGCCGATGAGGATGTGCATCTGGCCCACGGTCATCTCGTTGAGCTCCTCGCCCTCCTCGCCATGGAAGGAGTCCTTCACGAACTGCTGGACCGCGGTGAGCATGCCGCTCAGGATGTCCATGTCGATGTCCGGCCGGAGGCGGCGCGTCTCGTGCTTGATCAGGACCCCGTCCCGGCTGTAGAGGAGGAAGACGTCGTCGATGGCGGCTTGGGTCGCGGCCCCGGAAGTCGGTGGCGCGGGCTTCGATGCGGACGCCGCCGCGCCCTCCTCGCCCGCCCCGCGACGGCGAAGCAGGAAGAGGACCACCCCGCCGATCACGGCCGCGGCGATGAGGAAGATTGGCCACAGGTCGACGACAGAGAAGCCCGCGGCTACGGAGAACTGGTTGCTCGTCGGCTGGTTCACGGAGTTCCCCGCAAGGTCCCGCGCGCTGGAGTCGATGTAGTACGTGTACGCCTGCCCGGACTGCAGGGGCCGCGCGGGCTGCCACGTCATCAGCGTGCCGTCCGAACTCCAGGAGATGGAGCCGTCCATCCCCGGGGTGATGGAGAAGGCGAGCTGCACGGAGGTCTCGTTCATGGGCTCGCTGAAGCGAACGATGAGGAGGGGCATCGCGTTCACGCCCGCGCCGGAAGGGGCGGTGGAGACCACGTAGGGGCGCGTGACGTCCACGATCGTCCACGTGTCATTCGCGGACCCCTTCGCCTCGGCGTTCCCCGCGTAGTCCCGGGCGAGGGAGCGGAACGCGTAGCGGTGGCCGTCGGTCCCGGAGAAGGTCGCGCCCGTGGACTGGCTGTTCGTGTAGCCGGTCAGGGGCGTCCACGGGCCGCCGTTGTCACTCACCTGGATCGAGTAGGCGGAGATGTCCGTCGTCCCGGGTTTCGGGCCCCAGGAGAGGGGGAAAGTCAGGCTCGTCTCGTAGCGAGGCAGGGTCGCGACCGCGGAGCTCGGCGGGGTCCCGTCCACGAGGGTCCATGTGTCGTTCGCGGACCCCTTGGACTCCCCGTTGCCTGCGTAGTCCGTCGCAAGGGAGCGGAAGGCATAGCGATGGCCATCCTGGCCGCTGTAGCTCGCCGAAAGGTTCGTGGTCGAGGCGATCCACGGGCTCCAGGCTCCTCCATCCACGCTTACCTGGATCAGGTAGGATGCCACATCCGCGCTGCCGACTTGCGGGCCCCAAGAGACGAGGAAGGTGACGTTCGTCTCGTAGGTCGGCAGGGCGGAGACCTGGGAGGCGGGCGGGATCGTGTCGACGACCGTCCACGTGTCGTTCGTGGCAGGCGGCGTCTCCCGGTTCCCCGCGCGGTCCCAGGCAATGGAGCGGAAGGCGTAGACACCTTGGCCCGTGGCGGTGAAGACCGCGGATGTGGCGGTCGTGTCGCCCAACCACGTGACCCATCCCGCGCCCGCGTCGTACTGAATCTGGTAGGTCAGGATGTCGGTGATGCCGGCATCGGGGGCCCAGCTCACGGGGAAGGCCACCGTGGTCTCGTAAGCGGGCAGGGCGTTGATGTGGGAGCCCGGCGCGGAGGTGTCGAGGATCGTCCAGGTGTTGTTGCCGGCGGGGGCCGCCTGCACGTTGCCCGCCTTGTCCGTCGCAATCGTATAGAACTCGTAGGTGCCGTCGGTCCCGGCGGTGAAGCTGAAGCTGCCTGCGCCGGAGACGTTCACGGTCCCGTACTTCGTCCAGGCGCCGCCATCGGAACGGAAGTAGAGGCTCACGTTCTGCACGCCCGTCCCGTTGCCGTCGCCGTAGGTGAAGCCCACCGGGAAGGTGCGGGCGTTCTCGTAGGGGGGAAGGGCGGTCGCAGACGACGACGGCGCAAGTCCGTCCACCATCCCGAAGGACTCCGTGTGGCTCGCGGACATGTTCACGAGCCGCCGGTCGTTCCAGAACGCGTAGGACCCGTAGGTCACCGTGACGGTCGTCGCGTTGTCGGTGATGTTCGTCTTGGAGTCGATGTAGACGCGGTCCGTCACGAGGAGCCATTGGGCCTGGCCGCTCGGGCTGACAAAGTCCCAGACCGTGTTCGCGTCGTCCTTGATCTGGATCCTCGCGCCGTTGACGAAGGTGAGGTTGTTCGGCCAGAAGATGGTCAGCGCGAGGAAGTTGCGGACGGTGAGGTTGCCCGCGGATTCGACCGCGAGCTTCGTCGTGGAGAATGGCGTGTTGACCGTGGTGGCCTCCGTGTAGTTGTCCACGTAGATGTCCACGTCCCCCACGCCCAACAGGGTGGCGTTCGTGACCGTGAGTTGGGTTCGGATGGTGACGTTCCCGATGGCGTAGACGCCCACGCCGTAGCTGACGGGGATCCCGGAGCCTGCACCCGGTGAGCCTTTCGTGACCGTCTGGATGACGTCCGAGGTCGAGGTCCCGCTGGGGATCAGGGCGACGACGAGCGCCGAACCGTCTCCCCCTCGGCCTGCGGGATTGAAGATAAGGGCGGCATCTCCGCCTTTGCCGCCACTCAGGGAGCTGATCGTGTTGGAGGCCGAGGTGAGCTGGACATGGAACGCGACGATGCCTGTGGCACTCCCGCCGCCGCCTCCGGCGACGGTCCCGACGCCGCCGATCCCGCCAATGAGGTCGGAGACCCCGTTCGCCCGCACGGCGGTCGCGTTGAAGGGGGTGCCGTCGCCGACGACGAAGAGCCCGGTGACGTTGCCTCCGGAACCTGCGCCCGGCCGGCCGGCCCCGCCGTTGCCGCCCGTGAGGGCGGAAATCGTGTTCGCGTGGACCGTCCCGCTCCCGTCCACGCCGAAGGCCCAGAAGCCGGCGGCCTGACCGCCGGAACCTCCGTAGTTCCCGCGGGCGCCATTACTGCTGTTCCCTCCCGAACCACCTCGGACGGACTGGACCGTGTTCCCGCTCGCATCCCCGTTCATGGCCTGGGAGGTCAGGAATCCGTAGGCGTCTCCACCCACGCCGCCGTTGCCCACGAGCCCGCTCGAGGTTGAGCCCCCGTCGCCCGCGGACCCGCCCGTGATTCCGTTCACGGTGTTCGAATACCACGCGGCCGACGTGGTGGAGCTGTAGCTGTCGATCGCTACGGCGGTGCCGCCGTTTCCGCCGTTGCCCCCGTTCCCGCCGAGGACAGTGGACCCGCCGCCGTTCCCCGCATGGCCACCTGCGAGGCTCGTGACCGTGTTGGACCGAAGGTCGAGAATGCCCGTGGCGAAGGTGGCGATGCCGCCGGCCGAGCCGCCATCCCCGCCGCGTCCGCCGTTGCCCAAGGCGCTCGACTGCCCGTTCCCGCCTTGGCCAGCGAGGACTTGGGAGATCGTGTTCAGGTACACGCTGGCGGTCGAAGTGCCATTGACGAGGATGGCCACCGCGTAGCCCCCGTCGGAGCCGCGCGCCCCGGCCAGGGCGGGCGTCCGACCGTTCGCGGCGAACACGTCCCGAATCGTGTTCTGCCAGATTGTGACCGAGTTCAGGTTCGTTACGTAGATGCCGAGGGCGAGGTTTCCCGTGACGTTCGTGATCGTGTTGTCGGCGATGATCGTGGATCCGGAAACGCTCGCCTGGATGCCCACGGTTGTGAAGTTGATGCGGTTCCAGTACACGGAGGAGCTGGACCGTTCGAGCTGAATCCCATAGTAGGCCGAGTCGATCGTGTTGTTGTTGATGTCCGGCGAGCTCTGGATCGCGTGGAGGGCCCGCTCCACCTCCGAGAAGGAAGACCAGGAGACGGAGCCCGTGCTCGTGGCGTTGAACTGGACGCCGCCCCAGGGGACGTTGGTCGCCGTGTTGTTGGCAGAGAAGGAGATCAGAGTGCCCGGGATGCCATTCGCCAGGAGGGACCCGCGCACGTAGAGGCGAACGCCCGGGTCCACCCTCACGAAGGCGCCGGGTTCGATCGTCAGGGTGCAGCCTGGGACCACCGTGACATTGCCGTACATGATCCAGGTGTCCGCGCTCTGCCAGACCGGATTGAGGCTCTTGGTGCAGGCGGAGCCGGAGATGTAGTTCGGCGGCGCGGCCGCGGCGGGGTGGGCGGTCACGACAAGTCCTGCGAGCATCGCGACGAGCAGGATGAGGACGATCGCGAGACTTCGCCCGGGACGGAGGAGGTGAGAGACGAGCACGTCGGATCGCGACCCCTGGTACGGACCCGGCTCTAGGCCGGTGCCCCCCCGCTTGCTCTTTCACGGTATATTAG
>Ga0265292_1001881_pt1 | contig 16538 bp, 24 predicted proteins | sample Munlanlewell296A_FD_189080 | JGI IMG/M metagenome (GOLD analysis project Ga0265292, IMG submission 189080) | Leachate microbial communities from a municipal landfill in Southern Ontario, Canada - Leachate well 296A | ecosystem: Engineered > Solid waste > Landfill > Unclassified | place: Canada... | reverse complement strand
GGGGCTTAGCCCTGGGTCTCCGTCTTGAACCTCTGGAAGATGTCCCTGACCCTGTCGGCCGCCGGGCCCGTCCCGTCGATGACGCCGGTCTCGTTGAGCCTTATCTTGCCCATGACTATGATGACGCGCGCCTCGGGGATGAGCTGCACCATGTTGGGGAACACCTTCTCCAGCCTCTCCTTGAGCCCCTCGAGGTTGAACGGCCTCTCGGATGCCAGGATTCGGGCGACGCTCGAGCCGGCGATGAAGACCCTGTGGGCCTTGCCCCGCTCGGTGTTGACGTTGCCAAGGCAGATGCTCAGCGTGTTGGAGTCGTACCCGAGTAGCTCGCCGTCGTAGGACTTGCCCGTGGTGTCGAATACGGCGACGGGCTTTCCGACGAGGAGTCCGAGTTCCTCGAAGAACCTTCTGCTGGTTACAGCCGCCATCTTGTATAACCTCTAGACCACAGATACCCCGCCCTCATATAAAAATGAGAAAGCTCCCGCATCGGAGGCTCCGGCTGTTTAACTGTTAGGCTACGGGCCGAGGCGCCTGAAGCCGGGGGTATAATCCTCCCCGGCGCTGTCCTTCGCCTTTAGGCGCTTCATGAGCTCGGTCGCCTCGGCGGGGGTCTCGGCCCTGCCGTAGACTCGGAGGGTCTTGAGCTCCGTCCTGTGGTTGCAGTTGGGGCAGGTTCGGGTCTGGTTGGCGGTGTTGGCGAGGAGGAGCTCGCCGCACCTCGGGCATCGCACGACTACGTACATCAGAGGTCCCTCAGCAGCGCCTCGGCCTCCGGCGCGTCCATCCAGTCGACGGAGCCGTAGCCGCAGGCGGCCTCGCCATCGAGTGCGGCGAGTACCAGCTTAACGGTTTCCTCCGGCGCCTGCCCCGTGGTGTCGATCTCGCATATCTTGGCGTGGTCCTGGGACTCGAGGGCGTCGACGAGGCAGGTGCCTATGAGCTCCGCCTCGACGTTCTCGCGTATCTTCCTGGGGCTGTATCCCCTCTGCTGGAGCTGTGCCCTGAGGACCCATGGTGCCCGTCGGAGGACGACGACGAGCGTGGCTGCGTCTCGGGGGACGACGTCGGGTGAGTAGTGGCCGTCGACGACCACCGGCTTGGTCGACGCCGCGATGATGTTCGAGAGCGCGTGCCTGAGGGCCTTGACGTCGGCGATGGACGTCGCCCTAGACTGGTCCCAGTTGAGACTCATGCCGCCGTCGCGGACGAGGTGGGTTATCTCGACGTGGTCGCCACCTAAGCTATTGGCTAGAATCGATGAGACGGTGGTCTTGCCGGTGCCCGGAACGCCGGTGATTAAAACAACGAGGGGTTGGCTCATTTCCCGGACCGTCAGGGCTTCTCCTCGCCCTCAGCCTTCATCTTGAGCATGTCGCCGATGGTCTTGGCGCCCGTCGCCTTGGCGACTATCCCCGACTTCCCCGACTCTATGCGCTCCACGATGTCGATGCCCAGGTGCCTCCTGATCTTGGAGATGAGCTTCTGGTCTGGGGTGAACTCCTGCTTCTCCAGGTTCTTCACCACGGACTCCTTCTCCTGCATCTTCTTGGCGAGGTCCTTCTCGGATAGGCCGAGCCTCTGGCGCGCCTTCCTTATCTGGGAGCCGTAGTCCTCGGCGAGCTCCAGCTGCTCTACGGACTCCACGTCGTTCCTCGGGCGTGGTCTGGGCGGCGGTGGGTTCTGTGACTGTGATCTGGGCGGCGCCTTGGCGGGCGTCGGTCTGCCGGGGCTCCACTCGGCCTGGCCGAAGGAGGCGCACCTAGAGCAGACCGTGAGCCTCGCACCCTCTATGATCCTCCGCTGGGGTGGACCCAGTATCTCCCTACCGCATACCTCGCAGCGCATCTCAGAGCCCCAATATTGCTAGGCAAATCGGCTTATAAAGGATAGGCGACCAGTCTGGGGTGGAATGGACGAGGACCTTAGGAAGATCCGGGCGATCGCCGAGTACCAGTACGGCCCCGGCGCGGGCGCCGCGCTCTTCCCGGACGATGTGAGGATAGTCCACTCGCGGAACACGGGGAGGATCAGGCACATACACCTGGGCGACGCCCTGCAGGCGACATTCCGGCCGAACGACGGGGTCCTGACCCTGACCATAGGCGCCGCCAGGCGCCTCCTCGCCAGGGTCCCCGACCTCGGCTACACCGTCACGGTGAGCGACGAGGCCGCCGAGTTCGTCTCCCAGGGCAAGAACGTCTTCGCCAAGCACGTCACCCGCGCCGGTGAGAAGATCAGACCCGGCGACGAGGTCATCATCGCATCGGAGCAGGGCGTAATCGGCGTCGGCAAGGCCCTCCTCCTAGCCGAGGAGATGAAGGCATTCAAGACGGGCGTCGCCGTCCGAACCCGGCGCGGCTCCGAGACAGACGCCTAAAAAAAAATATTTTCGTTATCATGTGTAGCAGGCCACAAGGCGGGGCTACTTCTCGAACTTGTCGCCGAGCCTCGTCTTCTTCCGTGTCTCGCCCTTGCTGAAGTGTGCGAGGCGTGCCGCGGTGTCGTTCGCCTTCTCCATCTCACGCGCCTCGTCTGCGGTCTTCGCGGCCTGCCTGAGCAGCTCGTGGGCCGCGGCGAGGATGGGCAGGTACCTCTCGGGCTCCTCGACCTTGAAGGTGCCCTCGGTGCTGAGGTTGGCGACTCGGCGGGCTGCCTCGAATGCTGCCATGGCCTTGCCCTGCGCGTAGGGGTTCGAGATGTTGGCCGCGGCGAGCGCCGACTCCTTCTCTATGACCACCTGCGGCAGGGTCGGCTTCTCGCCCCTCCCTATCTGCCCTATGACCTTGTCGAGCTCCTGCTGCACGATCCTGAAGGAGCCGGTGACTGCGAGCACCCTAATGGCGTCCGCGTTGAAGAGCGCCATCTCGATGGGGTCGAGGAAGCTCTGCTTCGCCCCGATCATGGGGTCGTTCGTGACGACGATGTACCCGACCCCCTCGACGGGGTTCTCCTTCAGCGACTTCCTGCTCGGCTCGTCCGAGACGACGATGATGGGCTTCCCGGTGGCCCGTAGCGCCTCGCGCGCCTTCGTCGGCCCAGGCATCGCAGCGTTGGGGGAGACGACCACGTATAGGTCCGAGGGTATACCCGCGGCCATCTTCGCGACCTCGACGGCGGCTTCCTCCTCCATGCTCACGCTAGAGGAGACGACCCTCATCTGCAGGTCCTTGCGCCCCGACCTCTCGTCGAGGAGGGCGTCTATCAGCGTGGTCGTGGCGATGTACCCGATCTTTACGAAAGTGACCTTAACCAACACAAATCACGGCTCTAAGTACGGTAGCTTTAAACAAGTTATTAAAACAGATGCATGACAGTATTCTACGAAAGCCTATGGCTCTACCGACGAAGATCGAGATCGCCCAGAGCGCCAAGCTCAGGCCCATCACGGAGATCGCCGCGGGTCTCGGGCTCAGCCCCGACGACATCGAGATGTACGGCAAGTACAAGGCGAAGATACGCCCCGAGGTCTACACCCGTAACAAGGACAAGCCCGACGGCAAGCTCATCATAGTAACCGCCATCACCCCCACCAAGTTCGGGGAGGGGAAGACGACGATGAGCATCGGCCTCGCCGAGGCGCTGGGCAAGCTGGGGAAGAGGAACATAGTCGTCCTCCGCCAGCCGAGCCTGGGGCCCGTCTTCGGCGTCAAGGGAGGCGCCTGCGGGGCCGGCTACGCACAGGTCCTGCCCATGGAGGACATAAACGTCCACTTCACCGGCGACCTCCACGCCGTCACCTGCGCCCACGACCTCCTCACCAGCATCATGGAGAACCACATAAACAGGGGCAACGAGCTGGGGATCAGCATCCACGACATAATGTGGAAGCGCGTAATCGACATAGAGAGCAGGACGCTACGCAAGATAGTCGTCGGCATAGGCGGCAAGAACAACGGGATACCATACGAGAGCGGCTTCGAGATCACCACCGCCTCCGAGATCGCCGCCATCCACGCGATAAGCAGCGACTTCATGGACCTCAAGAGGCGCATGGCCGCGATCACCGTCGCCTACGATAAGGACGGGAAGCCGGTGACGGCGGGCCAGCTACAGGTCGTCGGCGCCATGGCGATCCTGATGAAGGACGCGGTGAAGCCGAACCTCGTCCAGACCATCGAGGGGACACCCGCCATAATCCACGGCGGACCCTTCGCAAACATCGCCCACGGCTGCCCGAGCCTCATAGGCATAAAGACGGCGCAGAAGCTCACCGACTACGTCGTCCTAGAGCCTGGCTTCGGCGCGGACCTCGGCATGGAGAAGTTCTGCAACATCGCCAGCCGCGTCGGCGGGCTGAAGCCGAGCGTCGCCGTCATCGTCGCCACAATCAAGGCGCTCAAGAGGCACGGCGGAACCAAGTACAGGGACATCGACAAGCCCAGCGCCGAGAACGTCAGGAAGGGGCTACCCATACTCGCCAAGGAGGTCGAGAACGCCAAGAAGTTCGGCCTCCACCCCGTCGTCTGCATGAACCACTTCCTCAACGACTCCCAGGAGGAGATAGACATCGTCATGAAGTGGGCGAAGGACAACGGCGTCCCCGCCGCCTTCACCGACACCGTCCTAAAGGGCGGCGCGGGGGGCACCGAGCTCGCCAACCTCGTCCTAAAGGAGCTTGAGAAGCCCAACAACTTCCACTACCTCTACCCGCTCGAGATGCCCGTCGAGGAGAAGATCAGGACCATCGCCAAGGAGATCTACGGCGTGGCCGACATCCGTCTCACGGACGACGCGCGGAAGGCGCTACGGCAGATTGAGAAGCTGGGCTTCGACAAGCTCCCCATCTGCATGGCGAAGACCCCGCTGAGCCTCACCGACAACGAGGACATACAGGGACTGCCCCCAGCGGGCTACATCCTCCCCATCGTCAACCTCAAGCCAAGCACGGGCGCCGGCTTCATAGTCGCCTACTGCGGCGACATAAGCACGATGCCGGGCGAGCCGACGCACCCCGCCAGCGAGGAGATGGACATCGACGAGAACGGCATCATAAAGGGGCTGGCGTAGGATGATAGTCTTAGACGGCAAGGAGACGTCGGCGAAGATCGTTGAGGAGATCAAGGTAGAGGTCGCGGCGCTCAAGGCTAAGGGCGTCAACCCGACACTCGCCCTGATACTCGTCGGCGCCGACCCCGGCTCGACGCGTTACGTCAACATCAAGGTGAAGCGCGCCGAGGAGGCCGGCATCACAGCCCAGCTCCACCACCTGGAGACCGCCACGACCGAGCAGGTCGTATCCCTCATCAAGAGGCTCAACGCCGACCCCAAGGTCCACGGAGTCATGGTGCAGCTCCCCGCCCCCAAGGAGGTGAACGAGGGCGAGATAGTCGAGGCAATCGCCCCTGAGAAGGACGTAGACGGCCTCAGCCCAGTAACCTTCGGCAAGATCGTTCTGGGTGAGAAGTCCTTCCTCCCAGCGGGCGTCGAGGCCATCATGGAGCTGCTCAGGCGCTACAACGTCGACCCCGAGGGGAAGCACTGGGTAGTAGCCGGCCTACCAAGCTGGCTCGGCAAGCCCATGGCGGCCCTCCTCCTCAACAAGAAGGTCGAGGTCACCGCCTTCGCCGCGGGGGACGCACGGCTCCCCGAGTTTGTGAAGCAGGCGGACGTCCTCTGCATCGAGGTCCACAAGAAGTGGATCGTCACCGCCGACATGGTGAAGAAGGGAGTAATCGTCATCGACAACGGCAACAGCTACGAGGGGAAGAAGGTCTTCGGGGACGTAGACTACGAGGGCGTCAGCCCGCTCGCCTCCGCCATCACGCCCGTCCCCGGCGGGGTCGGCCCCATGCTCATCACCATGCTCCTACGGAACACCGTGACCGCCGCAAAACGCGGCTAGGTTCGCTCACTTTTTCAACCTCAATTTTCTAAGGTCTACTGCCTTTATTCCCAGCGCGCCCTCGTTGGCCACGATATACTTGTCGCTTGTGATAAACGGCAGCCGGTGATGCGCGGCGGTCGCCACATGAAATGAATCGAAGTAGTGGAGCCGCCTCGACCCACCATGCCTCTCATAAAGCTCCAGGGCGGTCAACGCTATCTCGGGCGTGACTGGCAGGGACACGTGTGGGATGGCGGCGATCCCTCTGATCGCCGCCTTCGCATCGCTGAGGGGGTAATCCTTCGACCTAAGCCCCGTGATCACGTCATCGTAGAGGGCACTCGACACGGAGGCGCGTAGCCGCTCCTCGACGACCGCCAAAACCACGGACTCCGCATACTCGGCGAACTCGTCATCCTTCAGATAGCTGAGGAAGACGTTGGAGTCCAGGAGAGCCTCACTTGGAACGCTTGAGGATGACAGCCTCCGCGGCCTCCTCCAATTCCTCGTCGCTATGTGATACCTTCAGTGACCCCCTCAGGGTTCGAGGGTCGGGTAGGGGCACGAGGTGGAGCCCCTCCTCGTCCATGTGCACGATGAACCTCTTGGTGCCAAGGGATTCCCTGAGTTCGGGGGGGATCGTCACCCTGCCACGGTCATCCATGGAGACGACTGTCATGTGGGTTCAAAAAATAATAAACCCATTCAATTAGATAAACGTATCTAGTACCCATTTTTTAAAATAGTTACCCATATTTTCCACATGACTGTCGAAAACAGATAGGCGAGAGAAAGCGGAAGTCACCCAGTTTCGCCACTTCCTCGCACCTCCCGTCAACGCGCCATCAAGGATTTTAAACACGAGCCACACCCCCATTCTACAAGGTGCAGCCTATGGCGAGGATGGACTCACGCAACGCCCGGCGAATGATGCAGCGCATGGGCATGCAGATGCAGGAGCTCAGCGGCGTAACAAGGGTCATCATACAGAGCCCCGGCAAGGAGATTGTCATCGATCAGCCCACGGTCACGAGCATCAACGTCCAGGGGCAGAAGATGTACCAGGTCCTCGGCGGGAGGTCGGTCGAGCGCTCGCCGCAGGCCGCCGTCGCCCAGGGCGCGGCGCCGGCAGCGGCGGAGAAGCCGCCTGTGCAGGTCCCCGAGGAGGACGTGCTCCTCGTCGCCCAGCAGGCCAAGGTGTCGATGGAGAAGGCGCGTGAGACCCTCGCCAAGTGCGACGGGGACCTGGCAAGGGCCATTCTCATGCTCCAGACGGGTTAGAGGCTTCGATGTGGCACTCAGGGTGAGGCAGCAGCGCGGCGTCGTCGTCGAGTACAAGGGCTCAGGGGTGGTCTTGGACCCCACCGGCAACGGGCATGGGTACCCCGTCTTCGTCAGCCACGCCCACGCCGACCACGCTGCCGCCTTCAAGTACCCCGACCGGCAGAAGTACGCCACCGAGGAGACCCACCAGCTCCTCCACGGCCTCGGATGGAAGCACCTCGACAACTGGCAGCAGATCAAGCTAGGGGACAGGATAAAGTTCGACGACATCGAGGTCCACGTCCACAACGCGGGCCACGTCCTCGGCAGCGTCCAGTTCGAGGTCAACACCCCAGAGGGCACCGTCCTCTACACGGGGGACATCGGGCTGGAGGAGTCGTACACGATGCACCCCGCCGAGTCGGTCGAGTGCGACGTCCTCGTCGTCGAGACCACCTTCGGCGCCCCCATGTTCAACTTCCCCAAGCGCCGCGAGATTGCCCTCGACATGGTGCGCTGGGCGACGATGGAGGCGATACCCGCGGGGAGGATACCCGTCTTCAAGACCGACTCGATCGGGAACGCCCAGGAGGTGATACGCATCTTCAACACCCTCACGAAGCTGCCCGTCGTCACGGCGAAGAGCGCCACGAAGGTGAGCGACGTCTACAGGGGCTTCGGGCACGACTTGGAGTATTATGATTACAAGTCGCCGGAGGGGGAGGAGCTGCTCGCGGGGGGGAAGTGCGCCGTCATCTCCCCGAAGGGGTCGAAGCTGCCCTACGAGAACCTCGACTCGGCCCTCGCCTCGGGGTGGGCGGTCCTCTTCGGGGGCAGGCAGCGCGCCTTCGCCCTGAGCGACCACGCCGACTTCAAGGGCCTGCTCGGCTTCATCCGCCGCTGCAAGCCGAAGAGGGTCCTCACCTTCCACGGCGGCACCATGACGCGTGAGTTCCCCGAGTACGTGAGGAAGAAGCTCGGCGTCGACGCGCGCCCCCTCTCGGCGAAGGAGGAGACCCTGAACGGCACCGTCCAGCGGGGGGAGACGCGGATCAAGGCCTGTACTAGCCAGCTCCTCCGCACGATCAGGATACCCGGCTTCGAGTACGGCACCCCGTGGCTGGAGAGGGAGATGGCGAAGCAGGGCTACAGCGGCGGGGAGACGGAGGAGACCCTCGACTACCTAGTGTCGAGGGGGATACTGGAGAGGACCGAGAAGGGCGTTAAGATGAGCTAGACGGTGCCCTGGCTCCAGCTCGTGAGGTACTTCCTCTGCTCGTCGGTGAGCTTGTCGATCTGCACACCCATCGACTGGAGCTTTATTCTGGACACCATCTCGTCTATGTCCCTGGGGACGTCGTAGACCCCCGTCTTCAGGTCCTTGTTCTTCTGTATCCACTCAGCGACGAGTGCCTGGTCGGCGAAGCTCATGTCCATCACCTCGCTTGGGTGGCCCTCCGCTGCGGCGAGGTTCACGAGCCGCCCCTCCCCGAGGAGGTAGAGCTTCCGCCCGTTCTTCATCTGGTACTCGTCGAGGTCGGGGCGCATCCTCCTCTTGCCCTTGGAGAGCTTCTCGAGGGCGGGGATGTTTATCTCGACGTTGAAGTGGCCGCTGTTGGCCAGCATGGCGCCGTCCTTCATCACCCTGAGGTGCTGCTCGTCGATGACCTTGGTGTCGCCGGTGACGGTGACGAAGATGTCGCCAACCCTCGCGGCCTCCATGAGGGGCATGACCTGGAAGCCGTCCATCACGGCCTCGAGGGCCTTCATGGGGTCGACCTCGGTGACTATGACGTGGCTCCCCATGCCTCGGGCGCGGGTTGCGACGCCCCTCGCGCACCAGCCGTAGCCGACCACGACGAAGACCTTCCCCGCGAGCATCACAGAGGTAGCCCGGAGTATGCCGTCGATGGTGCTCTGCCCGGTGCCGTATCGGTTGTCGAACATGCGCTTGGTCGGCGTGTCGTTCACGGCGACTATCGGGTACTTGAGGGCCCCGTCCCTGTGCATGGCGCGTAGCCTTATGACGCCGGTCGTCGTCTCCTCGCTCCCAGCCTTCACCAGCTTAAGCTTCTCGGTCCTCTTGGAGTGGAGGGTGCTGACCAGGTCGGCGCCGTCGTCCATCGTGATGGTGGGGCCGTGGTCGATGACCTTGTTGACGCACCAGTAGTACTCCTCCGTCGTCTGCTCGCGCCAGGCGTAGACCTTCGTCCCGGTGGCGGCGAGGGCGGCGACCACGTCGTCGTGTGTCGACAGCGGGTTGGAGCCGCATAGGGCGACCTCAGCGCCCCCCGCCTCGAGGGTCCTGACGAGGACCGCCGTCTCCTTCGTGGCGTGGAGGCAGGCCCCCAGCTTCACGCCGGCGAGGGGCTTCTCAAGCTCGAACCTACTCCGTATCAGGGCCAGGACGGGCATGTGGTCCCGAGCCCACTCTATGAGGAGCTCACCCCTGGGGGCGAGCCCTATGTCTTTAACCTTGTAGCTCAAGTGAACCAAATAACTAGGGGAATCGGCGTATAAGACGTTAACCGGCTAGAACTTCACTATCTGGGCGTGGGGGACGTCGCCGAAGTAGATGACGGCCCTCCCGTGGATGAGCCTCTTTTCTATCGCCGCCTCGACTATGCGCTTCCCGACGAGGTTGCAGATGGACGCGCGGCGCATCGCCTCGATGGCCTCCTCTACGCTGCCGAGGACGCCCTTGTAGAACTCCTCGCTCACCTTGAAGGGGACGCGCCCGCCCGTGAGGGTCTGGCCTAGAAGCTCGGCGTCGCATACCGCGACGAGGGTGTCCCTCCCGTGTCTGCTTGTCCGGAGGTAGACCTCGCTCATGCCACTCAGCTCGCGCCGATGCTGCTCCGCGCGCCGCAGGCCTCACACTGGAGGAACCAGAGCCGCTTCTCCTTCACAAGCTGTGTGTCGGGGCGGCCGCAGACCGGGCAGACCACATACTTCTTCGCGTAAGTGTCGATCAGGCCGCGTATTGACTCGGCGTTGTGCTTGCCCTGGAAGAGGGCGCGGTTCCCGTCGAAGTTGGCCAGCGTCGCCATCTCGCCGGTGAGGAACTTGAGGAGGTGGTCGGGCTCGCGGCGGAGCTGCTCGGCGATCTCCTTGAAGTTGATGATGACGGTCTTCCGGCCCTGTAGGGCGATGTTTGCCCTCGGGACGGCGAACCTGTCGACGAAGTTTGTCTGCTCGGGCAGCTCCTTGTAGGCCCTGTCGAGCATCGCCTTGTAGTCCTTCTCCAACTCGATTCACATCCTGTTTGCCGCGCAGGGATATATCACATGCGTGGCGCTTTCAAGAAGGAGGTGCGCGGGGTCTTAAAAAGGGTTCCCGGGGGCTAGGGTCGGCGGATGGCACCGTAGTAGACTATGACGAAGCCGATGAGGCCAGCGATGATCCCGCCTATTATGAGGCCCCAGCCGATCCAGTTGAGGATGGTTACCCGGGCCCCAAGCTGCATGTCGACATCGACCACCTTCGACCCGTCGGCGTTCATGACGACTATCCAGTAGTCCCCGCTGGCGGGGGTCCAGGTCATCGTCTGTGTACCAGTTCCTGATGCTTGCTCTATCCAGAACGACTGCGCCGTCGGCGGGGAGGAGGGCGCGCCGCCGCTTATCGTCTGGTACGTGGGAATCCCTTCGTCGCTGGTCCAGGGGTCGTACCTCCACGAGTACTGTAAGAGTTTGTCGACGTTCACCCCGTTGAGGTAGTTCTGCACGTCGGTCTGCCGCCCCACGCCTATGAAGATGGGTTTCCCGTTGTTCGAGGCCCCCGTGAGCTTCAGGGTTACTATGTCCTGCATCCTGGGGTTCATCCATTCGTTGCCCATGTGGATGTTTATGTTGCTCTGGACGATGGCGTAGCTGCCCACTGTGAACGGCGCGGGGCTGGTCACCATGAATCCCTGGCTGTCGGTGATGGCGTTCTGGCTCCAGACGAGGACGCCGCCGCCCGCGACGAGGCCGAAGGCCACCAGCAGTATGAATCCGCCGATTATCAGGGCGAACACCCTCCCAATGTGCCATCCGGGGGAGGCCCTGCGATATACTACCCCCGTCGCCTGTATCTCTGTGCCACACTTCGGGCAGAATTTGGTATCCTCGCCGGTCTCGGCTCCACACTTCGGACAGTAGGGCATCGATTCTCCACCACCCTTCGTAATTAAAACCAAGCTCTTAAACGAATCTGGTCGCCGGGTTCGTTCCCCGGCTTGGGGAAGATGACGGTGTAAATTATGCGAATTTAGTTACATAGACCCGGAAAAATCGTATTCGCCTGCGTAGGTTGATAAGCGGCGGAAGCCGAACCCTGTTTTGACGACCGTTTGACACCAGCTTTAGGAGGAGCCCTGAGGGTCTTCGGGGGCCTCGGCAGGGAGGTGGCCGACCAGGGCGGCAGGGCGTCGGCTCGGTTCTATCTTAAGAGCGTCGTCTTCCCCGTGATAGACGGGATCGCCCAGAAGGAGAAGCTCACCCTCGACGAGCAGGTAACCAACATGATCAGGAGGGGGGAGACCCTTCGGTCCTACGCGCAGCGGCCCGAGTTCAGCAAACGGGTGGAGGAAACCCTCGGCAGCCCCACAGCGTGCTTCCTCCTCGGCAAGTTCCGCCCCCACCTGAGCAAGCCGGAGCACGAGATCAGGGCCTCGGTGCCATGGTGGATCGAGAGGATCGGTGAGACGAGGCCCGAGGTCTGCAGGGTCATCAGGGGCCAACCCGGCGGCGAGAGGTGGCTCGGGGACATGTTCGTCGACATGATCCAGATTTGCAGGGAGTACGCCGGCTAGCCGGCGCACCCGAACCGTTTTATCCCCAGTATCCCAATTCTCCTAAACGTGTCCGACAAGTTCGAGTGCGAGGTAATGAGCTGGGACCTCTTCCACGACCTCTCCAAGAAGACCGCCGACAAGATCATCGCCTCGGGCTTCAGGCCCGACTTCATCGTCGGCCTCGCCCGCGGGGGCTGGGTGCTGAGCAGGGTCCTGTGCGACTTCCTCGGGGTGAAGGACCTCGTAAGCCTCAAGGTCGAGCACTGGGGGGTCACGGCGACCCCCGACGGGTCCGCCCAGATAAAGTACCCCTTCAGGATCAGCCTCAGGGGGAGGAGGGTGCTCGTCGTCGACGACATCACCGACACGGGGGAGAGCATGAGGGTCGCGACGGAGTACGTGAAGACCATGAACCCGCTCCAGGTGAAGACGGCGACGCTGCGCCGCATCGACGGGAGCAAGTTCACCCCCGACTACTTCGGAGACGAGATCCCGTGGCGGTGGGTGATCTTCCCCTGGAACTACGTGGAGGACATGTGCAACATCGTGCCGAAGGCCTCCGCCGACGGCGCCCCCCCGGATGAGGTGAAGCGGCGCCTGAAGGAGAACAACGGGCTCGAACTCAGCTCGGCGGAGATCGAGCGGATTCTAAAGGAGGTAAAGCGGAGGAGGGGCTGACCCTACTCCTCCTCGTCTTCCTCGTCCTCGTCTACCTCGACTTCCTCGCCGGCCTCGGCAGCCTTCGCAGTGGCCTTCGCGGCGGCCTTCTCCTCGTCGGTCTTGGGGCGGTATATCCTCACCCCCTCGGCGGTGCGCTTGGACGTGATCTCCCCCGCCTCGAAGAGGCTCCGCAGGAGGCGGAAGACACGCTTCTCCTTTAACTCCATCGCCGCTGCGAGCTCGGTTAGGCTATGCGGCTTCACCTGCAGCTGTTTCAACGCGTCTTTCTTTAGCTTGGCTGTCGACATCGCTGTAGCCTAATGGGGGGTCTGCATTAAAGAATTTGACGCCGCGGGGGCATGGGTTAAATAGAGACTCAAATCCAGCTAAGATATTCACCGGTGTCGGATTTGAAGCGCAGCGATGTCAGCACGGTCGCCGTGACGACGAGCCACGGCGTGATGCACGCGTACCTCGTCATCTTGCCCGCCCTGATGCCCCTGATGGTGCTGGAGTTTGTCAACGATTTCCAGGGGAGCACGGCGGTCGCCCTCGCCTTCCTCGCCGGCCTCGCGAGCCTCGCCAACGCCCTCTACGGCTGGGGGTCCTTCCCCGTCGGGTTCCTGGCGGACGTGCTCTCAAGGAAGAGGCTCATCATGCTCAGCATGGTGGTCTGCGGGCTCTCTTCGATGATCGTCGGGTTCTCGGGCAACATCTACCTGACAGGCGCGGGGATGGTGCTCCTCGGCATAGGCGCGAGCCTCTACCATCCACCCGGTTACGCCCACATGGCGCTCCTCAGCGTCGAGATGAGGGGGCGCTTCATGGGGATTCAGGGGCTCGGCGGAGACATGGGCATGGCCGTGGCCTACATCACCTCCGCCGCGCTGGGCGTGGCGCTTGGCTGGAGGTACACTTTCGTCCTCTGGGGCGTCGTCGGCCTCCTGATGGCGGCCGGCGACCTCCTACTCGTGGACGATGTGCCTGTCGACCCCGAGGACAGGTCGAAGCCCAGGGAGGGCTACGTCGCGACAGTTAAGAGGATGTTCACGACCGACCAGCGCACAAACCTCATCCTCGTCCTCCTCGTCGTTATGCTCAGCGGCGGACTCTGGACGGGTGTCAGCCAGTGGATACTCACGTACATAAACCAGACGAAGGGGGTGAGCCTCATAATCGCGGGCGGCCTCAGCACGATACAGTACACGGTCGGCGCCTTCGCCCAGATAACCGGCGGCGAGCTGAGCGACAGGATAGGCCGGAAGAGGATACTGGTGGTTGGCTTCGCGGCATTCGCCGTGTCACTCGTCGCGATGGTGTTGGCGCCGGGCAACATCGCGGTGCTGCTGGTCCTTGTGGCCGCGCTGGGCTTCACGTTCTACGTCACGCAGGCGCCCATCACGGCGCTACTAGCGGACATAACGCCGAAGAACACCGTCGGGGTCACATACGGCATCAACTTCACCGTCAAGTACGGCTTCGGAGCCATCCTGCCCTTCGCCGCCGCCTGGCTCTCCTCCAACTACGGCCTCGACTACGTCTTCTACTTCTTCGCGGCCCTGAGCGCGGCGGCCCTGCTCATCATCCTCCCCGTAAAGGAGAGGATCAAGAAACGGCAGGCGAAGAAGTAGGTTAAAACCTCGCGCCAATCTCCGCTACCTGCTTGTAGAACCGGGTCTTCTCCAGCCTCTCCGGGTCGCCGATGGCGGCCTCGACGGAGGCGTCGAAGTCTATGACCCCGAGGAGTCTCGCACCCGTCTTCGCCGTCTCGGCCTCGATGTAGCCGGTGCGGCTCATCGCCATGTTCTCGACGACGCCGAGGATCGGTATCCTCTGGTCGATTAGGAGGACGAGGAGCTTCCTGACGGACTCGTAGGCGAGTCGGCTAGGCGTGGTGACGACGAGGAACTCGATCCGGGGGATTAGGCGGAGCATGTCGAGGGTGGCGTCGCCGATGCCGGGGGGCATGTCGATTATGAGGTAGTCTAGCGCCTCCCAGCGTGTTATGGCGAGGAGCTCGATGATGGCGTTGCTCGCGTCGGCGCCCCTGAGGGGGACGGGCTCGTCGGAGCTGTAGTGGACTATGCTCATGTAGGCGAGGCCGTGGGCGATGGGCGGCGTTATGCCCCTCTCCTCGTGTGGGACGAGGCCCTCGACGCCGAGGATGACGTGTGTGCTGGGGCTCGTGAAGTCTAGGTCGAGGAGGCCGACGCTCTTGCCGCGGCCCCTGAGGGAGAGGGCGAGCGCGACGGCGACCATGCTCTTGCCTACGCCCCCCTTGCCGCTGCTCACGGCGATGATGCGCTTCACCTTGTCGAATCGGCTGGGGATGATGGCTAGGCGGGGGTCGCTCACTCCTTCTTCCTCCCCTTCATGGTGGCGAGCCAGACGCCGCGCCCCTCGGTCACCTCGAAGTCGGGGCTGCCGCACTTCGGGCACTTCAGGTAGACGTGTGCCATCTCTGGGACGAAGTGGATGGCCTCGCCGGTCTCCTTGTCGACCTCGCTCGACTCGAAGCCCCACTCGTGGCCGCACTTGCGGCACTTGAAGCGGGCGGGGACGGCCTCTATGACGAACCTTGCGCCCTTCATCCGGGGCGTCCTGAGCTGGTCGAGGGCGAACTCTATTATCTCGTGCTCCACCTGCTGGAGCTCGCCGACCTTGATGGTCACCTCGGTGACCTCGTCGAGTCCCTGCTCCTCGGCGAACCTGTCGGCGGTCTTTATTATCCCCTCGGCGAGCGCCCACTCGTGCATGGCTCATGGGGAAACTAGGACATTTATGAATATTACCCCAAATGCGAAGAGTATTATCATAGGCGCGGGGAATAATATTAATTGAAGCCGATCGATTAACGTGGGGATCAGATATGTCCGGCGTGGCCCGTTTCAGCGTCTCCGTCGACCCGGAGCTGTTATCAGAGTTCGACAAGGTCACAAGCGGGGCGGGGATGAATAGGTCGTCCGCCGTTGAGGCGGCCATGAGGGGTTTCTTGGCGGAGCAGAAGTGGTCCAACGCGGAGGAGGGCACAGTCGCCGGGGCTCTCACGATGGTCTATGATCACCACTCACACGGGATGGTGGATGGGCTGCTGGACGTCCAGCACGACTTCACCGACGTCATCTCCTCCACGACACACGTCCACCTCGACCACCGCAACTGCCTGGAGATAATAGCTGTCAGAGGCGACGTTTCTAGGCTCAGGGAGCTTAAGGACAGGATAGAGGCGTCGAAGGGGATAAAGCAGACCAAGTTTAGCCTACTCAACCTGTAAATATTACAATCATCACCATCAGTAATACTTATATCCCGGATATTACGGCTAAATAAAAACGTAATAACGGTGATGGTGGGTTGGGGTTCCTCAACGCTCGCGATCTAGCCTTCGTCTCCATGACCGCGGCCCTCTGGGCCGTTCTAAACGTAACCATCGGGCCGATCTTCTGGCAGGCGACGAGGCTGCCCGTCCTATGCGACCTAATCGGGGTGTCACTCTTCGCAATAACGGCCTGGTGGACGATGAAGCCGGGGGCCGTGTCCCTCATGGGGGTGGCCGCCACCCTTCTAAACTTCGTATTCCTACCCTCGGCGACCCAGTTCCTCGGCTTCACCGTGGCAGCGATACTCTTCGACGCGGCGGCCTACGCCCTAGGATACGAAAGATGCTGCAGGAAGGGCCCTTGGGGCGTCGTCTTAATTCTTGGCCTTAGCATCGCCTCCGCCTTCGCTGCGGGGCTGGTGATTGGGTACTTCTTCATGGCGCCCGTTGCGTTGGGCGGGTACGGGGGGGCCATCGTCTTCGCCCTCATACACGCGGCGGGGGGCGCCGCCGGTGGGGTGCTTGGCGTCGTCTTGATGCGTGGACTGCGCCGGAGGGGGCTTGGGGCGGGGATGCGATGAGAGTCGTCACGACCCCCAAGGAGAGGGCGTGGAGCGAGGGGCTCTACCAGCGGGCCGTGGAGTTCCACGGCCACGGCGGCCCATTCATGCTCATAGGCCTGAGGATGGGTA
>Ga0265292_1001880_pt1 | contig 16540 bp, 11 predicted proteins | sample Munlanlewell296A_FD_189080 | JGI IMG/M metagenome (GOLD analysis project Ga0265292, IMG submission 189080) | Leachate microbial communities from a municipal landfill in Southern Ontario, Canada - Leachate well 296A | ecosystem: Engineered > Solid waste > Landfill > Unclassified | place: Canada... | reverse complement strand
CCACCACCACCACCATTAAAAGCACTAAAAGCTGTATTGTTTGAAATATTGTTGTTTGAAATAGTTGGGCTGCTGAAGTAACAACAAATTCCACCACCATTACCCCAAATTGAATTGTCAGAAGCTGTATTATTTGAAATAATGTTATTGGAAATAGTTGGGCTACTATAGTCGCTGCAACAAATTCCACCACCAAAAGCGTTAGAACTATTATTAGTAATGAGACAGTTGGAAATAATTGCTTTGGAGAAGTTTTCAAAGTAGAGTGCTCCGCCACGAGCATCATTACCAGTACCGGTAGCTCTGCCATACTGGACTTTGCAGTATATTAATTTAGAAGTGTCGTTAGTTGCTGGTGTATTATCAAAGCGTATTCCGCGCCAGCCGTTGGTGGGGTTAGCAGAGGTAAAAATAATTGTATCTTTTGCAGTGCCAATGGCAATAACTCTGCCTTGCACATACATCTTATATGTTCCCTGAAAATTTACCGTAACTCCCGGCTCTATGGTAAGAGTGGAGTCGTTGAGTATTTGTATGCTGCCTTGTATTAAATAAGGCGAGCCGGCAATGGTCCATGTTCCGCTCACATTGCCACCGGGAACGTTGGTTTGGGCAATAGCATTAATTGATAATGCAAGGATTGCAAAGAATAGTGTTTTTTTCATTTTATTATAGTTTTTAATTATTTGCTTACTCGTCTGGCTTTTCGGCTTTATATGGTTTTGCCATTTTATTGTTTTTCATCAACACATTATAAAACCTACAAAATTTATTTCAGCTTCTTCAGATTTTTATTTCCCAATAAAGATTTCATTTGAGTGATGGCAATTTGATTGAGTTGCTGCAATCGTTGGCTTTGCTGTAAGCTTTGATGAATCAAAACCGCATTGATGCTTTCTAAATTTGACAGCACCACTAATTGCTCAATAGTTGCATTATCACGAATGTTTCCTTCATGTTTAGGGTTTGCATCCCGCCATTGTTTTGCTGTATGTCCAAACAAAGCTACATTAAGTATATCGGCTTCGTTGGCATATACAAAATTGATTTGTTGTTTGGTAAGTTCCTGTGGAATTATTTTTTCCCTTATTGCATCTGTGTGTATGCGGTAATTTACTTTAGCCAAGGTTCGCTGGATGTTCCATTCTAATTTTAGTCGGTCGTTTTCATCTTCTTTCAGGCGTTGAAATTCTTTAATGAGGTATATTTTAAATTCAGCGCTTATCCACATTCCAAATTCAAAAGCTATGTCCTTATGTGCAAAAGTTCCCCCATATCTTCCTGTTGTAGCTTTCAAGCCAATTGCATTGGTTTTTTCTACCCATTCTTTTACACTTAACTTATAATTGTTCAATCCGGCTTGACTTTTAATTATGGCAAATTCGCCATAATTAAAACTTGGGTTGTAAATGCTTTCCCAAATGCCTAAGAACTCAACCGTATTTCTGTTTCTGAGCCAATCTGAAATAAAAAAATCTCCATCTTTTGCTTTTAACATATCCGTTATTGAAATATATTCAGTTTCATTAGCCCTAATGATTGTAATTTGAGTGCCTTGTACTGTTATTTGAATAGATTTTACCATAATGGTTTGTTTTTAAATAAAAGGTAAAGCTTCCGCATGTAAAAAAGATTAAACCTGCCTAAGCCTTTACCAAAACCAATTTCTTAACCTTCACCAAAGCCAACTTCTTTACCCTAACCTACTTCCTTTATATATCAATGAATTTCCTAATATCTATTAATTTCTATTAATATCATTTTTTTCAATGACCATGAATGACCATATTTACCTGAACATTTCCCTCATTCTTTCAAAAAAGTTTTTATCCCTGTATCCGGGTTTGGGTTTAAAGTTAGCTGAATTCTGAAGTTTTTCGAGCATGGCTTTTTCTTCTTTACTCAGGGTTTGCGGCGTCCATACATTTACACTTACCAAAAGGTCTCCGGGTGAATATGAGTTAAGACTGTGCAAACCTTTATTTTTAAGCCGCAGAACTTTTCCGGCTTGTGTGCCGGCATCAATCTTTACCCGTGCTTTTCCTTCTAAGGTAGGCACTTCTATAGTTGTCCCCATGGCAGCCTCGGGAAAAGTAATAAAATGCTCATAAATCAGGTTATTACCATCTCTTGTTAAATGCGGGTGTTCAAGTTCTTCGATAACTACGATAAGATCGCCTGGAATTCCACTGCGCGCTGCTGCATTTCCTTTTCCGCTGACCGAAAGTTGCATGCCATCTGCCACGCCTGCCGGAATGTTAAGAGAAATGATCTCTTCGCCTTTCACCACTCCGTTTCCAAAGCAGGTATTACATTTATCAGTAATGATCTGACCTTCTCCACCGCAGTGCGGGCAGGTGGCAGTGGTTTGCATTTGCCCGAGAAAAGTGCTTGTAACTTTTGTTACATGGCCCGAACCGCGGCATGTAGAACATGTGCTATAAGATGAACCACCTTTTGCTCCTGTGCCATGGCAAACGGAACAGCTTACATATTTGTTGACTTTGATCTTTTTTTCAACTCCTTTTGAAACCTCTTCTAATGTGAGTTTTACTTTTACCCTGAGGTTTGACCCTTTGTTCACGCGGCGGGAACGTTGACCCCTGCTGCTATAACCGCCACCGCCAAACATATCGCCGAAGATATCGCCGAAATGGCTGAAAATATCATCCATGTTCATGCCTGCGCCACCGAAACCGGAAGCTCCGCCAAGTCCGGCATGTCCAAACTGGTCATATTTCTGATGCTTTTCAGGGTTGCTTAAAACTTCATAAGCCTCGGCTGCTTCCTTGAATTTATCTTCAGCTCCCTTATTGCCCGGGTTTTTATCAGGATGATATTTCAATGCCATCTGGCGGTAAGCTTTTTTTAGCTCAACGTCAGAGGCATTCTTCGATACCCCTAATACTTCGTAATAATCTCTTTTCGTCATTTATATTATTGTATGCTTATACTGCAAACGGTTAAAAATTTACCTTTTATTGAAATAAATTGTTAAATTGTTATATTGCTAAATTGTTGTAAATAAATCATTAATAGCACAGGCAATAAATAAAATAACAATTAAACAATTAAACAATTAAGCCATTTAGAGTATATTAGTTTCCAACTACTACTTTTGCAAAACGTATTACCTTTCCATTCAGCATGTATCCTTTTTCGACAACATCCACTACTTTACCTTTCATTTCTTCGTCTTCCGTAGGGATATTAGTTACAGCTTCATGAAAATCAGTATTAAAAATTTCTCCTGCGGTTTTGATCTCTTCAACACCTTTCTGTGTCAGGATATTTTTAAATTTGTTATAAATTAACATCACACCTTCGTTGATCGTGTTAATATCGTCAGCGCTTTCCATAGATTTAATGCCTCTTTCAAGATCATCAATCACAGGAAGCAATGATTTGATAACATCTTCTGAAGCAGTTTTGAAAAGTTCGATCCTTTCTCTGAAAGTTCTTTTCCTGTAATTGTCAAACTCCGCATGCAGCCTGATAAACTTGTCATTCAGTTCTTCATACTTTTCCTCAAGAGTAAGTTCTTTGATTTTTTCTTTTTGTGGTTCATGCTTTTCTTCAGGATTGTTTTCGGGCGCTGACGTTTCTTCTGGTTCTTCTTGTGTCTGTTTGTCAGTTAATGTGGTCTCTTCTTTTTTTAAAAGATCTTCTTTTTCACTAATAATTTCTTTGGAACTTTTCTTTTTGCTCATTTTCAACATCTCTTTAAAATTAGTCATAAGCTTCCTTTTATACTCGCATCGCCCAATAGCAAAACACCTACCATTAGCATGGACTAAGTCATTTTGTCATATTTTCGATATTATGATAATAATGGCAAACCTACATGAATTTTCAAAAATACACAAATACCTGATGAAAATTCATTTGTTGACGGGGCTGTTCATAAAAACAAAAAATAATTTGAATGTGTTATGCCCCTGCCTTGCCGTCAGGTATGGATAGCAACAGGTTTGAAATTTTTATTTTTGCAAGCCTGTTCCGTATCGGTATAAATAAATAAATTTGCCATTGTTCTTAATCAGACTCCCGGTAAATGAAATTTGTCAATCCATATTTTTTATTTGCGCTTTTTTTCATTGCCATTCCTGTTATCATTCACTTGTTTAATTTCAGGCGTTTCAAGCGGGCTTACTTCAGCAATGTGGAGTTTTTAAAAGAACTGAAACGGGAAACTCAAAAGAAATCAAAAGTAAAACATCTATTAGTTTTATTTTCCCGTATCCTTGCAATTTCCTGCCTTGTATTTGCCTTTGCTCAACCGTTTATTCCTGTTACTGAAAATAAAATTAATGCAAAGGGAAGTGTTGTCAGCGTTTATATTGACAATTCGTTCAGTATGGAGGCGCTTTCCAGTAAGGGCTCTCTGTTTGAAGAGGCAAAAAGCAAGGCGCTTGAGATAGCTGATGCATATAAGCCTACGGATCTTTTCCAGATATTAACAAACGACTTTGAAGGAAAACATCAGGCTTATGTTACAAAGGAAGAATTTATCCGGATGCTGCAGGAGCTGGATGTTTCTCCTTCGGTCAGAAAATTTTCGGAAGTCATTACACGCCAGAACGACTTGTTTTCTACAGTTAACAGCCATGGCAAGGTTGCATATATTATTTCCGATTTCCCAAAAATCACAACGGATATTATGCAAATCAAAGCTGATACAAACATTGAAGTAAACCTGATACCACTTATTTCCAACGAAACCAATAATATTTATATTGACAGTTGCTGGTTTGTTTCTCCTGTGATGCAGGTAAATCAGCATGTTCAGCTTAATGTGCTTTTGAAAAATGCTTCAGATAACGATGCTGAAAAAATACCCGTAAAATTATCTATAAACGGTAAGCAAAAAGCATTGGCAAGCATTGATATCCCTGCGAGTTCAGAGGCTGAGGTGAAGTTGCCTTATACGATAGGCACAAAAGGAATTCAGTCAGGAGTGGTTGAAATTATGGATTATCCTGTTATTTTTGATGATAAATTTTATTTCAGCTACAATATTTCTGAAGTCAAACGTATAGTTTGCATCAGTGATAAAACAGAAAGCGTATATATCAATTCTCTGTTTGGGAAGGATTCTGCCTTTGCGCTTGTTAATATGGATGTGAACAAACTTGACTATTCCGGGCTCTCTGATTATAAACTGATCATCTTAAATGAACTGAAAACACTGTCGAGCGGGTTGATGCAGGAACTTGAGCAATATGTGCAAAATGGGGGAAGCCTGCTGGTTTTTCCCGGTAGCGATGCGGATTTGGATACGTATAAATCTTTTCTCAGCACGGTAGGATCGGTTTATTACACAGGCAAAGATACTTCTGATAACAGGGTAAGCAGCATCAACACCGATCATGAAATATACAGGGACGTATTTGATAAGATACCCGAAAATATTGACCTTCCTGTTGTAAAATCGCATTTTAATTTCAGCTCTAAAACATTTTCCACGGATGAGTACATTATGAAAATGCAGAATGGCGAGTCGTTTATGATATCGGAGAAATCAGGAAAAGGTAAAGTGTACCTTTCATCGGTGCCATTAAATGCCGGGTTCAGCAATTTTACGAAGCATGCGATGTTTGTCCCTACACTTTATAACATTGCATTATACAGCGAACCATTTAACCGGTTATATTACACAATAGGGAAGGATGAGGCTGTTGAAGTGATGAAGGTTAATGTGAGTGGCGACATGGCATTCAGGATTACCGATAAATCGAAAAACATTGAAATCATTCCGGAACACAGGAACATCGATCTGCAAACTTATGTGTATCCTCATGATCAGATTATAAAGGCAGGTAATTATTCACTGATGAGAGGAGAAGATACCATCGCCGGTATTTCATATAATTACAACAGGAGCGAATCAGATATGAAGTTTTATACTGTTGATGAACTAAAAAATCTGATTAAAGAAAAAGACCTGAAAAAGTTTAATGTTCTGAACCTGAAAAACAGACCCATTTCGCAAGTTTTGGAAGAACTGAACCATGGTATTCGCCTCTGGAAGCTCTTTATAATCCTGACATTGCTATTTCTCATAACAGAGGTTGCTTTACTTAGATTTATGAAAAGCTGACTCCTATTCTTTTTTCATTACTGTTCGGGTATTGAGTTAATAGGTTGGGCAACTGGTTTGGTAAAAAGTCAAAAGTATATGGGGAAAAACTCAATAACCAAAGACCATCAACCAAACGAGCCGCTCAACCTTTCAACCTAAAACCTGATTTGGTTTGGTATAACTATGGAATATCAGAAATTTTCAGACAACCCGAACTGTAACCTTTTTTCACTACTTCATAAATTTCTGACCAGGCCTGCTTAGACTCAAAGCGCTTTAACAATTTAAGATTTGCCGATTTTTTTATTTGCTTGTATTCATCCGCGCCTTCCATATTGGAAAAAATACATAATTCAGTGGTTTTATCAAATGTTGAACTCACATTCGTGAATTTTTGATCTTCCGAAAGGTATCCGCAGTAAGGATTTTTAAGGTTACCCAGCATAAGAAAATGCGTAAAAATCTTCTTTTTTTGGAAGTTATTTTCAATACAATAATTTACCATTTGCCGGTGTGTTTTAACTGGTTCCACATAACCCAGGTTATGATCGCTGTTCGTTTTTTTCGGAAGAAAGATAAAAATCTGAACAATTACAACACTGGCTATAAAAGCAAAAAGAAATATTTTTTTCGAAAAGGTAGAAAACACAAGGTAAGCAGTAATGATCATAAAAGGAGCCATCATGCTCATGGAATAGCGATCGCTGTAAAAATTAAATGAACTTGCGATTAAAAACAACAGGTTGTAAATGGCAAGTATCAGCAAAGGCTTGTTGGCAGGATTATTCCGGTGCTTTTTAAAATAAAAATAAAGAAACAACGAAACAATAATTGCTGAAGATAAAACATTCCTTCCCCAATAGATAAAGAGGTAAGCGGCATATCCATTCAGTTTATCGGAAAATGTCCGGCTGTCGTGAGTGAGGTAATTTATATGTTCAGGGAAGAAATACCAGCCGTTGGTTTGTTTTTGCAGGATAAAGTAAATAGCAATCAAAACCAGCGGTGTAAGAAGTGTCGCAGAACGCAGGAGAAATTGTTTGAATTGAAATTCTTTTCTTTTTAGCATTAATGTTTCGATCAGGAACCACAGGCCAACCGAAGCAATGACAACAATTCCGGTCTCTTTTGTGTAAAGCGCCAGTGTCGCAGAAATAATATATCCAAGCCAATTTCCCCTGGTAAAAAAGAAAATTGTTAAAAGAGAAAAAAGTGAGAGCATTACTTCAGGCAGCACCAGCACTGATTGCGCCTGGAATACAGGTTGCAGCATAAGAAACAAACAAGCGATAATCCCAACCTCTTTTGAAAAAAGCTGTTTGCAAAAAATATAAACGGAAATCAGCAATGCAATAGAAATAAATAATGCATATATATGGCTTGCCACAAGCGATGTCCCGAATATCCGTAGCCACAAGGCTCCCATGAAATGAAAAAATAACGGATGTCCGCGCGAATAATAAACCGGAAGTGCATCTGGCAAAAGGCTCAGCTTATGAGATTCCATGATCCGAAGGGCAGGACCATAAACCCATGCCTCGTCCCAGTAATAGGGTAAAGAGAGGTAAGGTATCTTGATAATGATGAATGCAATTACCAAAATTATCAGCAGAATACTGTATATGCAGGGTTTGAAATTTTTGAACATAAAAAGTACTTTGATTCTTCAAAAGTAATTTTTTCCCGGCACCTCAAAAAAAGATTTTGCCACTAGTGTAATTGTTATGTGGCGTATAGATTGCTTCGTCGTTCCGATAGCTATCGGAACTCCTCGCAATGACGTCATTGCGAATCCCGCATGTGCGGGATGAAGCAATCTTATTTAACACATTAGGTTTAACATTACACTAGTAAATATATTAACTGACTTTGTTAATAAATTTTTTCCTTTTTATCAGGTTTCATATTTATAAATCTTTATTTTTGCGGTGTAATGGTGGGCTTGATTCATCCAGAAACAAGCCCTAATAGGGAATCAGGTGTATACTTCGGCTGAATGAATCCGTCAGCCGACGGATTCATTCGCTCAGTATAAATCCTGAACAGTACCCGCTGCTGTAAGTTCTTAATTTTTCCGGAATTCTTTTGTCACTGTCCCGCATCTGCGGGGTGGGAAGGCATCCTGAAAACGAACAAGTCAGAAGACCTGCCATTCGCAATACATAAAATTAACAGCTTTCGGGTAAAAGGCTTGGTTATAACATCAGCGTATAATCGTTTCCGTTTTTGTAATAATCATCTTTTCCCTTTTATCTGATTTTGCTGAGAATGTAGCGATAAAAGATGAAGAAATATTATTCAGTTTGCATTTCAGCTTTGGTATTTACAGTACTTCCGGTATTTATTTATGCACAATCGAAAGACAGTGTCCATACATTAAATACTGTTAATATTAGCGGGAACCGCATTGATAATTTTGCAATCGGCATTAAAGTGACAAAATTTGATTCCGCCTGCCTTTCTGATAGTAAAAGTGAAACAGTGGCCGGTTTCCTTACCGAACAATCTTATGCTTATGTAAAATCGTATGGAAACGGCAGCCTTGCAAACATTTCTGTTCGCGGTTCCGGTTCCAACCAGGTTGGTGTGTTCTGGAATGGTTTCTTAATAAGTCCTCCTAATATCAGCATTACAGATGCTTCATTATTGCCGGTATTTTTTTTCGATGATGTGGAGTTGCAATATGGTGGCGCAAGTTCATTGTTCGGAAACGGAATTATTGGCGGGAGCCTTCACCTGGTGAACAATCCTCACTTTGAAAAGAGTTTTAATGTTGGGATTAATTATGGCATTGGTAGTTTTAGACAGCAGGATTATCATGCAAAAGTAACAACAGGCAGTGAAAAGATATATTCTTCAACGGCTATTTTGTGCCATCAGGCACAAAATGATTTTTCCTATATTGATATTTCCGATTTTAATAAACCAAAATTGACTCAGATAAATGCAGCTTTGGATCAACATGGATTTATGCAGGAAATTTTTCTGAAGATAAAAAAAAACCAGGTACTAAATGCCAATTTTTGGTACAATAACAGCTATAGGGAAATCCCCGGTACAATGACAACAGGTAAAGGCAGAGCTTATCAGGAAGATGAGTCTTCGCGCAATACTTTGAGCTGGCAGATCAGTGATCCTAAAAATTTGTTACAGATAAAATCGGCTTATTTCAAAGATCATCTTCATTTTGTGGATACTGCTTACAGCGTAAATTCCAAACTGACTACACAGGTTATTATGGGTGAAGCTGAATGGAAGAAATTTATAAACCGGTCATTGCGCATGAATGCAGGAATTAATACCACTTTGAATATTGCCGATATACAGGCTTATCAAGGCGTGAAAACACAAAAAGAAATAAGAGTTTTTTTAAGTGTTGTCAAAGATTTATTTAAAAACAGATTATCAATAAATGGCGGTGTGCGTCAGGAATTTATTGAAGGATATAAAGTGCCTTTTGCCCCTATGCTTGGCGTTGAGTATAGAATATTAAAATTCCTGCAACTGAAATCTAATATTTCCGGTAATTTCAGAGCGCCATCTATGAACGATAGATATTGGCGGCCCGGAGGCAATGAAAATCTGAAACCTGAAACCGGCGTCAGTGAAGATTTCGGATTAATATTTAATACTGACAAAAAAGGAATTATTAATAAAAGTGAAATTTCTTTTACATATTTTAATTCACGTATGAACAACCGGATTGTCTGGTATCCCGAATCTCCGTCATACTGGACTCCCCGCAATCTTTACCAGGTCTTGTCGCGTGGTTTTGAATCGAACGCGTCATTTAAATTATCCTTAAAAAAATGGACTTTTTCGTTTAACGGAAATTACAGCTATACGCTATCGACAAATGAGAAAACCTATGCATCTTCTGATGAAACCATAGGTAAGCAACTTATTTATGTTCCTGTTCATAATGGTTTCGCTCAGATAAAAATTGACAGAAAAACATTCTTTATTTCATATAATCAATCATACACCGGATATCGCTTTACAAATAGCGACAATTCGAAAGAGTTGCCTGAATACACGCTGGGAAATGCCAAAGCGGGATTTAAGTATGGAATTTCTCAATGCATGATCAACCTTCAATTTTCTGTAAATAATATATGGGATATTTCTTACCAGGCAATCGAGTACAGGCCTATGCCGGGAAGATATTATTTGATAACTTTTACCTTGAATTTTAATGAACCTTTTATAAACTCTAAAAACTAATCGTATGAAAATTCGAAAGTATTTACTGATTGCAATGATAGTATTATCATTTGCCGCTTGCAGAAAAGATAAAAATAATAATTCTGATCAGCAGGTTTTACCTTATGAAACCGGAGTATTTATTTCATGCGAAGGCCCTTTCCAGAGTGGGACGGGAACAATCAGTTTTTTCAATCGTTCTACCAGTGCTGTGGATAATGATATTTTTGAAAAGGTGAATGATCGGCCTCTTGGAAATATTGTGCAATCTATTGCAATATATAACGACAAAGGGTACATTCCTGTTAACAATGCCGGAAAAGTTGAAGTAGTCAGTATGGCTGATTTCATATCTACGGGTACTATAAACGGTTTTACTTCACCGAGGTATTTCGTTGGTTTTAATTCATCAAAAGGATATGTTTCCGATATGTCGGGCTTTGTTGCTGTGGTGGATTTAGGTTCAAATACAATAACCAAAAAAATTATGAACGGACGTTCTCCCGAGAACATGGTAATTGCAAATAATAAATTGTTTGTATTAAATTTTGGCGGTTGGGGCACCGACAGCACAATTACAGTAATTAATACTAATGCCGATACTATTGAAAAAACGATATTTGTAACGTATAAACCAAATAGTATCAGGACAGATGCAAATGGCAAATTATGGATAATGTGCGGAGGCAAAGGATTTACCGGTTATCCGCAGTCAGATGATACTGAAGGGCATCTGCTTTGTTTAAATGCAACAACTTATACTGTTGAAAAAGATATTCCTTTCCCGACAACCGGCGATCACCCTGAACATATGGTATTTAACAGCAATAAAACAAAAGCATTTTATATAAATAATAATATGGTTTATCAATTTGACCTTGGTTCTGCAAGCCTGAATACAACATCATTTGTCAGCAAATCCTTTTACTCTCTTGGCTTTGATCCTGTTTCAGGCAATTTATATGCAGCGGATCCTGTCGATTATTCACAGTCAGGATGGGTATTTCGCTATAATGCTGATAACGGAACTAAAATTGATTCGTTCAAAGTGGGAGTAATTCCCGGAAATTTTGATTTTAAATAAATAAATTTGCATCAGATTTCAAAATTTCATTGGACTTTCCGTATATTTGAAAAATTTTATGCTGGGAGTACTGGGAGTAGATAAGTTTAATTTATGCCCAAAAATCATTCATAATAATTATCAAAAAAACTAAACCGTATGAAAAAAAGTATCTTAAATGCACGTTTTGGAACATTGTGTTTAATTGTTCTGTCAGCCGGAATTTTAAGGCTGATACCTCATCCATACAATTTTGCACCTATAGGTGCAATGGCATTATTCGGCGGTGCATATTTTGGTAAAAGGTGGCAATCATTTCTGGTTCCTTTAGCAGCTTTATTTATCAGCGATCTGGCCGTAAATTTTGTTTTTTACCAGAAGTTCGTTTTATTCCATGAAATGGTAATATGGGTATATGGAGCATTTGCATTGAATGTAATTATCGGTAGCCTTCTGATCAAAAAAGTAAAAGTATCTTCTGTGGCTGCTGCGAGCGTTTCAGCTTCTGTTTTATTTTTTGTGATAACCAACTTTGGTGTATGGGCGGCTTCCGGTATTGTAAATATATATCCACATAATGCTGCAGGGCTTGGCGTCTGCTATCTTGCCGGACTTCCTTATTTCTGGAGAACGCTGGCCGGCGACCTGTTCTATTCAGCATTATTATTTGGTGTATTTGAATTTGCACAAAGAAGATTTCCTGTACTTGCCCTTAAAACAATTTAATGAAAAAGGCATCTCTGAAAACTGAAAATCAGCTTTACCCCTAACCCTAAAGCCTGCCTACCGGCAAGGCAGGGGAGGCTGATTTTCAGATGTTTCACCCCTGCCTACCGGACAGGCAAGCTTTAGGGGTGGGGTAAAAAAACATCTGAAAATTAGTTTTTAGAGGTTCCCTAAAATTAATTTTCAACTGGAGTTGCCTTCCCGTTAAGCCTGTCAATAAAAAGAATGCCAAACAGATGGTCAATCTCATGCTGGAAAATAACAGCGGTGAAATTGCTGCCGCTATAACCTTCAACCAGCTCACTGTGATGCGTCCCATCTAACTTATCGTAATTAATTACTACTGCCGAAAAACGATGGCTATTACCGTATTGCCCGGGAATTGAAAGACAGCCATCTCCAATAAAGATAATTGGCTTATTTGAGTAAAGGGTTATCTTAGGGTTCAGATAACATTCAAAGGGTTTGCCGGTTTTGTCAAGTCTTTCTACCCAGATTATATCCCTGTTAATTCCAACCTGAGGGCCGGCTATGCCCACACCATTGGCAGCTTTTAAAGTATAGTACATTCTTCTTGCAAGCCTGTATAAAACAGTATCATTCGGATCGGGGCGAACTTCGTGGCTGGACGCCCGAAGTTTTATTGAATCATTATAGTTGAAAATGGTAAGGATACGCATCACATCATTGGTGTCGCCTTTCAATATACTGTCCTTTTCAAACTGGGTGAGTGAAAGCGTATCGGGTGACTGTGGCGGAGATATTAACTGGTCTTTTTTGCATTGAAAACCTGCAGAAAAAAGCAGGAAAGCCGGCAGCAAAAAAGCAAGTATTCGTTTTGTCATATTTTGGTTATTGTTTTGAAAATCTGAATTCAAGTTCGAAGTGCAACAAATTTAGAAAAAATTTCATTAGGAGTTAAAAAACATAAAAAAATGAGATAAAATTAGTTTTTTTGAAAACAATGTTGTAAATTTGTATCATTAGAAAAATGATATTTATCCCCCCGAGCACTCGGGGTGCGGGATTAAGAAATTCATTGAAACTAAACAGCTTACGGCCAATGACTAATAACAGCAACAAATTTGATTTTCATGCGTATAAAGTAACAGCGGAGCTTGCCTGTCCGGCAGGCAGGTACAAATTATTGCTATTTTGGTCAAAGCCGGATGCGAACATTGTCAGGCTTTGGTAAAAGGCTTATACAATGGTACAATGAACCGGAAAACAATAAAAAGATTGACTTAGCACACCGGTTATGTTCCCGGTAGGAAGCGAAAGCAATATCATTAAGGCTATTCCCGATAATCTTGATAAACTGATAAAAGATTTGGGAAATAAAAATGAGTAAGAAAGCGTAAAGAGAAAAATATTTTTTTTGATATTAAAAAATTCATTAATATTGCAAAATAGTGAATTCTGCCTGTAAAAAAAAGTAACGCCACAACTCAGATAGTATTAATTATAAAAATAAAAAAAATATGAAACGCTATTTTCTTTTTTCAATCATAATAGTTTCTTCGTTATTGGCAGGCCGTCCTGCAAATGCGCAGGTTAATAATGGTGCATTTGTTACTGTTCCAGCGGGAACTTATATGAACATTCAGGGCTTCCTGCACAACGATATACTTGGTACTGTCAATAACGCGGGGACGATAATAATTACAGAAGAGTATACTAATAATGGGACTTTTAATTCGGGTTCTGGTAGCCTTGTAAAGCTTGACGGAGCGACTCAACTACTTGACGGAACTAACCCGACAACATTCAGCATTCTTGAAATTGCGGGAACAATTGCAGGTGATAAGCAGTGTAGTCTAAACGAATATATTGACCAAGAGCTTAGATTCACTAACAATAAAATAATTATCGGGACTAGCGACCTTACATTATTCCCTTCTGCAGTGATTACTACTCCTTCTAATGCTAAATATGTTGTTACAAATTCAACCGGCTCGCTGGTTAAAAATAGCGTCCCGCTATCTTCTCCTTTTCTATTTCCGGTTGGTGCTGATATCGTGGGCTATAAACCGGTTACCCTTAACTATTCGGGAGCAATTGACACATTTGCTGTCAGGGTAATGCCAGGTGTTGTGCCAACAACAGGACCACCGGCGACAAACGACGACTACTGTGTGCAATATACATGGCTTGTGGAAGAAAGTAACAATTTGGGAAGCACCGCATCGCTTAAGCTTGGCTGGAACACTATTGATCATGGAAGCACCTTTGATCCATCGCAAGCGAATATTTGGCAACATAATGGTACATGGATTAACTTACTCGGAATTCCCGGTGCCACAGGGAGTGTGCAGACCGACTGGGAGTACACAACCCCAGTAGGAGCAATTACTGATTTTTCATCCAATGCAAACAGATTCATTTTAAGAAGTTATCAAGCACTGGCAATACTTGTTCCACCCGGCGACACATCAACTTGTGAAAATTATACTGCTTCATTTAGTGTTACAGCCCAAGGCACAGGCATTCAATACCAATGGCAGGAAAACTGCGGAAGCGGTTGGTCAGACCTTACGAATACTCCACCTTATTCGGGAACGGATGGAAATACACTTACCATTAATAATCCGGATACGACAATGAACGGATGCTGGTATCAATGTTCAGTATCCAACCTATTTGATACCATTATATCTGATCCGGCAATGTTAACAGTACATTCCCTGCCTGATGCATTTGCAGGTAATGATACAACGGTTCTTGTTGGTAATTCAGTGCAGTTAGAGGCAACAGGCGGAACTTCATACGTGTGGACGCCTTCAACGTATCTTGATGACCCGAATGTTTCAAATCCTATATCCACACCCGAAACCGATATTTCCTATATCGTTATTGTAACCGATGCAAACGGCTGTCCTGATACGGATACAATTAATATTGATGTTGATGATGTGGAGGATATTTTTGTACCGAACGCTTTTGCTCCCGATGGCTCCTGGGTGCCGAATGCTACATTGTACGTTAGTGGAAAAGGAATTAAAGATCTTGATTTTATAGTTTATGACCGTTGGGGCGAAAAAGTATGGGAAAGCAACAAATGGAATCATCCTGAAGATGGTTGGAACGGCATATACAACGGTACCAAACTATCTACTGCTGTTTTTGTATATTATGTAAAAGGTACATTTTACGGCGGGGGAATAATTGACAAAACAGGTAATGTTACTTTGATCAGGTAAAACAAACTTAAACAATTAATTATGAAAACAATTATAAATAAACAACTTTTTGTCATCTTTGTAATTATACTAATGGGATGCTTCCTGCATTCAACCCGGTTAAAAGCTCAGGATGCTCAATTTTCGCAGTTTTATAATTCACCGCTAACGTTGAATCCATCGCTGACAGGCGCTTTTAACGGCGGTATCCGCTTGCTGGCAAATTACAAGGACCAATGGCGTAGCGTATCTGCGCCCTATAAAACATTTGCCTTTTCTTGTGATATGGGATTAGGGAAAAAAACACAAAAGACAGGCTTCCTGGGTGCAGGAATTTCATTTCTCAGTGATAAAGCAGGAGATTCTCAGTTAGGCATAAACCAGGTTAATTTATCATTAGCTTATCATGTGCAAATATCAGGATACCATACTCTTTCAGGAGGTATCATGGGAGGCTTTGCCCAGCGCAGTATAAATTTTAATAATCTGCAATGGAGTAGTCAATATATTGATGGTAAATACGATCCGAACCTGCCGTCTTATGAAACCGGGTATTCAAATAACAAATCATATTCAGATTTCGGTGCAGGCTTACAATGGACTTACTCAAAAGGTGAGATGTATACAACTGCAAACAATCAATTTAATATGAATGCAGGGATTGCCTTTTTTCATGTTAGCCAACCGAATGTATCATTTTATTCTGCCTCAAAAGATAATTTACCCATCAAAATGGCAATTCATACTAATATACTGATAGGTTTTAAAAATTCAAAGAGGTCATTAATCCCGTCGTTTGAATACGTACAGCAGGGTCCTTTAAAAAATATTGTTGCCGGCGTTTTATTGCGTTTAAAATTGATTGACGAATCAAAATATACCGGTTTTATCAAAGGCGCTGCAATATCGTTGGGGGGGCATTGCCGGATAGGCGATGCAGTGATTCCACAAATTATGATGGAATTTGCAAGTTATGCAATAGGGCTCAGTTACGATGTTAATACTTCGGGATTAACAAGTGTCACTTCGGGTAAAGGAGGATTTGAAATTTCCTTACGATATCTTAATCCTAATCCTTTTACAGGAAAATCGATTACAACAAAAACTCCGAGGTTTTTTAATTAATATTGATCCCGAAACTTCGGGATTCATTCAATACTCCCGGTAGCTGTCGGGATAACTAAAACTAATCATAATAAAGAAATTATTAATTTGTTTTAATAAAAAAAAAATTAACTTTGCAGCATATTTATAAATAATTACCCAAACCAAAAAATTAATAACTAA
>Ga0265292_1001879_pt1 | contig 16551 bp, 14 predicted proteins | sample Munlanlewell296A_FD_189080 | JGI IMG/M metagenome (GOLD analysis project Ga0265292, IMG submission 189080) | Leachate microbial communities from a municipal landfill in Southern Ontario, Canada - Leachate well 296A | ecosystem: Engineered > Solid waste > Landfill > Unclassified | place: Canada... | reverse complement strand
AAGGCTATTATATTTTCATATAGTATTTGTGTGTGTTCGAAAATTCACGTAAATTTGCAGAATGTTAATACTTAGCAAGCTTACGCCCACTGTATAAATTTAGCTACTATGAAACAGTCATGATTTAGCAAACACAAAGGGGGATGAAAATTGGGTGCTATGATTTATCTTTGTGCTAAAAAAAAATCATGGAAACACAAAAAAACGTAGTAGAATTTGAACAAATCGTAAAAAGAGGTTGCGGGATGGATGTGCACAAAGAAACAGTAGTAGCAACAGTTTCAGGCATAGGCATAAAACCAACCACCCGTACATTCAGTACCTTTACTAGTTCTTTGATAGAATTAAAGGAGTGGCTAAAAAGTTTGGAAATAACACACGCAGCCATGGAAAGCACCGGAGTTTACTGGAAGCCGGTATTCAATGTATTGGAAGAGGACTTTGAAATTTTGTTGGTCAATGCACGACACATCAAAAATGTACCAGGTCATAAGACCGACAAGAAAGACAGCAAGTGGATTGCTAAGTTATTATTAAGCGGATTGTTGAAAGGCAGTTTTATTCCGCCAAAGGAGATAAGAGAACTTCGTGATTTGTTTCGCTATAAACGAAAACTTGTTGGACAAATAAGTTCAGAAAAAAACCGCTTGCAAAAGATACTGGAAGATGCGAATATTAAATTGTCATCTGTTGTATCAGACACTTTCGGAGTTAGTTCAACAAGGATAATAGAAGCGTTGTTAAATGGACAAAACGATATAGAAGAATTGGTAAAACTTTGTCATGGCAGATTAAACAGCAAAAAAGCGGAACTGAAAGAAGCGCTTGTTGGAAAACTAACAGAGCATCATAAATTTATGCTGCGTACCATCAAAAAATCCATTGCCAATATAGAAGATATTGTTTCAGAGGTTGAGAAACAAATAGACGAGCAGACAAAGTCCTATCAAATAGAGATGGAGTTATTGCAGACAATTCCGGGTGTAGGCAAAGATACCGCAATAGGTATCGTAGCAGAAATGGGAGTTGATATGAATGTTTTTCCAAACGAACAACATTTAGCCTCTTGGGCGGGAATGAGCCCGGGCAATAATGAGAGTGCAGGTAAAAAAAAAGTTCAAGAATAACGCATGGAGATAAATACTTAAAAGCAATATTAGTGGAAGCAGGATGGGCAGCATCACGCACAAAAAACACCTATCTGCGAAGTAAATATGACAGCCTTGTTGGACGAAGAGGTAAAAAACGCGCACTCATTGCATTAGGACATAAGATCCTTTGTGCCTCGTATTTTATCATCAAAAACAAGGAATGTTATAAAGAATTAGGAGCAGATTATTTGGAATCAAAAAGAAAGAAAAATCAAGTACAAAGTTACCTAGACAAATTAAAAAACTTAGGAGTAGAAGTAGAAATAAAAATAAAACAAGTAGCATAAAAATTAAAAGGTCGATTTTTACTGGAGGGTTTTAATATACCCCGACTATGAAACTGACAACAAACGCTAAGAACAAAAGGATGTTGCCTTGAGCACGCAGATGAAATTTTTATAACCTTAGCCGTTTATTTATACGCTTGTAAAACAATAACTTAACTAAATATTTTCAGATGAAAAACAGTATTAAATTCACCTAATGAAACCCCTCGATAGAACAAAACAGCCTGATATAAAAACGATAGGCAAAATAAACCTGTTAAAACCCGATGAAAATAAGCTTGATAATGGAATCCCTTTTTACTCCTTTCATGCAGGCACACAGGATGTGATCAAAATTGAATGTGTGTTTAACGCGGGAACCTGGTTTCAGAGAAAAAAGTTAGTTGCATTCTCAACAGTCAAAATGCTTACCGAAGGAACAAAAAATTACTCCGCTGCTGAATTAGCCGATTTTTTCGATTCTTACGGGGCTTATTTTGAAACCGAAACAGAAAAAGATTATACGTTTGTTTCTTTATATTCCCTCAACAGGCATCTTGAAAAACTATTGCCTGTTTTTGCTGAGATGATCAGGGAATCTATATTCCCTCAACAGGAATTGTCAGTATTGATGAGTAACGCAAAGCAGGATCAGCTTGTTTCCATGCAGCGTGTGAATTTTCTGGCAAGGGTGAAATTTGCGGAGCAGATATTTGGAAAAGAGCATCCTTATGGACAAACAGCTTTACCGGAGGATTATGATCAGGTGGCGCCTTCTGATCTTATCAATTTTCATAAAAATTATTATCATCCCGGAAACCTCAGAATAATTGCATCAGGCAGGATGAAAAAAAACACCCTTCATCTTATCAATAAATATTTTGGTGATAAATCGTGGGCATCCTTAAAAGCCGCAATTATAAAACCATACAAAATACAAACCTGCCCGGAAAAGAAGATTTTTATCCCGAAAGAAAACGTCATACAATCGGGTATTCGGATAGGGAAGGTGCTGTTTACAAAAGAACATCCTGATTATATGGGCATGACTGTTCTTAACACTGTTTTAGGTGGATTTTTTGGCTCAAGGCTGATGTCAAATATTAGGGAGGACAAGGGCTATACTTATGGTATAGGATCGGGTTTAGTATCCTTGAAAAATAGCGGTTATTTATATATAGCTTCCGAAGTCGGCGCCGATGTTAGGAAACAGGCAGTACTTGAGATATACAAAGAAATAAAAAAAATGCAGCAGGAAACTATACCTGAGAAAGAACTAAAACTCGTCAAAAATTATATGATTGGTTCTTTTCTTCGTAGCATCGACGGGCCTTTTGCTCTTGCTGAAAGATTTCTCGGTATACTTGATTACGGGTTTGATTTTAATGAATATTACAACCGTTATATTCGTACTATAAAAAAAATCACTTCTGAGCAACTTCTCGAATTGACTGGAAGACATTTTTGCGAAGATTCTTTCTGTGAAACAGTAGTTGGAAAATAATCCTTTTAATTACTGTTCCGGTATGTGGGTGTGAGAAAAGCGGCAGGAAGCAGCGGCAGGAGGCAGCGAAACCCAAATATGGCTTGACATTGCATTATAACTGCCTACTGCTGCTGCCTACTTTAAATGAACCGGGCATTTTTCAGAATACATAAAAAGTAGTTTACAATTTTCCTGATAAATTACTAAATTGCAAAAATGTTCTCATTAAGAGCGGGGGAATCGGTGAGCGGGAGAGCGGGAGAAATCGCCCACTCACTCGCTCGCCCCTTCACCCATTCGATTCTTTGAGATTACATATAAAAACAAAATATTGTAAACTGCTGTTTGAAAAATGCCGTGAACCGTAACCTTTTTTTCGCTTTCAGGCAACCTAAACAGGTTTACCTGCGTCTAATATATAGATTTTGGTTAATCTTTTACTTTTCTTTGATGGATTTTTTTTCGTTCTTTGATTGACGCAAAATTACCAGGGCTGTCTGAAATTACTAGTGTCCCTTTTCCCTCCTCCTGTTTGTAATAAACGACATGATCATGTAATTTTCAGACAGCCCTAAATTTGTGTTGGTAAAATTAAGATGAGTAAAAATGCAGAAAACCAGAATAATAAATTTTGTATCTTTGTGGTTATAATTGAATTAATATCGAGGCAACACAAATTGTTTATGATAAAACGTGTCATATATATTATATTTTTCATTATTATTTTATTTGCATCAAATTCCGGCGCCTATGCATCGCATTATATGGGTGGGGAAATCACATGGGAATGCAAAACAAATGGAAAATACAGATTCATACTCAAGCTTTACAGGGAATGCGCCGGGATTAATTATTCTCCTACTGAATCGCTTGTTGTTACCAATAATCCCTTTATTACCAATATCAACATGACGCTGGTTTCACAAACAGATATTTCTCCCGATTGCAATACTGCTTACCCTAATATTCAATGCAATCCTCCTCCTGTCCCGTCAAATACAGGCGCCGTTGAAGAATGGCTATATACTTCAGATGCTTCATATCCAAACGGAGTTACACTTACAGGTGTCCCTCCTCCTCAGGGATGGATTTTTTCGCATACCGGTTGCTGCCGGAATCCATGTACTAACATTCTTAATTCTTCAGGTCTCGACTGGTTCCTGCGTGCGGTGATGTATCCTTACAACGGGCAGAATACCAATCCTTGCTTTGACAATTCTCCTACATTTGCCGAAAAACCTTCCACGGTTATTTGTACCGGATATCCCTTTACATACAATCATAATGCATGGGATACAGAACTAGATTCTCTCGCTTTCGAATGGGCGCCACCACTTGAAGCTGCTAATACACCGATCACCGCATATGCTCCCGGTTACAACTTCACCAATCCTTTACCGGGTCCTACATTCAACCCAAACAATGTTCAGGCCACTGTAAATTCATATACCGGAGAAATTTCATTTACATCCTTTACCCAGGGAGCTTTTGTTACAGTTACAAAAGTTACTGCATACAAGTGCGGAATTAAAGTTGCTGAGATCTTCCGTGAAATGCAGATAGTTTTGCTTCCATGTGGAAGCAATTCTCCTCCTGTTGTTACAGCCCCTTTTCCTGACCTGTTAGGGAATTACATTTACTATAGTGATACGGTTTATGCCGGAGCCTTAGTAACATTCTATATGTCGGGAGCAGATTATGAGTATTTACCTAACGGAAACGGACAAACCGTGCACCTTTTTGCATCGGGTTCACAGTTTGGAGCCAATTTTACAAGTACAACCACAGGCTGCCTTAATCCGCCATGTGCCACATTGTCTCCACCACCACCTATTTCAGCTCCATTCGGGGTTTCTACCAATTTCAGCTGGCAAACCGATTGCGACCATCTGGCTACTAACATTGGTTGTGGTTCCACTTCCAATATATATAACTTTCTTATCAAAATGCAGGACGATTTCTGCCCGGCGCCGGCAATTAGTATAAAAACCATCACCATTGTTGTGCTTACAACACCTGTATTACCGCCTCCCGATTTAAGATGTGCATCGGTTGATGCAACCGGTAATGTTACACTTACCTGGATACCTCCGATTGATACCATGAATAGTTTTAACAGTTATCACATATATTCATCTACCAGCCCTTCCGGGCCTTTCATTGTGGCAGATAGTATTTTCAACATCAACCAGACTTCTTATACACATATAGGGGCAAATGCAAACACACAGTCACTGTATTATTACATAAAGACAAGATCCGGCTGTACCGGAACATACTATTCTTCCCCGTCGGATACGCTGCAAACTATTCTTTTAAATGTAGTAAATTCAGGTATAGGAACAGCTGTACTGACATGGAACCCCTTACACAACCCAAATCTTCCTACATCCTTAGGGTGGTATCATATTTACAGGGAATATCCTCCGGGCATCTGGACATTGATCGATTCCACACAATCGCTTTCATATTTAGATAGCATAACGCTTTGCAACGCACTTATTAATTATTATGTAGATATCGACGATTCTCTTGGATGTTCTTCAAGGTCTTCTATTGATGGTGATTTATTCCAGGATATTATTGCGCCTTCCACTCCTGTGATCGATTCCGTAACTGTTGATTCATTATCAGGTCGTTCTGTGATCACCTGGCATTCTTCTTCTTCGAGCGATACTCAAGGGTATATTATTTATGAAAATATAAACGGCATCTGGGTTCCTATTGACACGATATGGGGCCTTGGTATAACTACTTACACAAACATCCATCCTACTTGGGCTAATCCGGATTCAACTTCGCTTTCATATTGTGTGGCTGCTTTCGATAGTTGCCAGAATACAAGTCCGATAAGTTCAAACCATAACACCATTTACCTTACTTCTAACCTGAATGTATGCGACGGCGAAGTAACACTGAACTGGACTCCTTATGTAAATATGCATCCCGGACTAATGGGATACCGTATTTATGTGAAAGAAAACAATGGTCCTGTTACACTTTTAGGCACCAATACAGCCACCAACCTGTCGTTTATCCATTCATCATTAACTCAGTCATCCGAATACATATATTGTATTCAGGCTTTCGACAGTTCAGGTGTGGTAACCTCCACATCGAATACTGACACAATTGTTGTTCACATGCCTGTACAGCCGCAGTATGCTTATTTGCGCTATGCAACAGTAGCCAATAATGATCACGTAAAGATTAACTGCTTTATTGATATCGCTGCTTATATTTCGAAATGCAAAATCATGCGATCAGATGATGCCATTGGTCCGTTCACCCAAATCAGTATGGTCAGCCCTAATCTTACGCCATTTATTACCTACGATGATTATTCTGTTTATGTTAACAAGAAGAGTTATTATTACAAAGTGATTGTAGTTGATAGTTGCGGAAATGACGTGCTAACAAGCAATATTGGAAGATCAATTTATTTGCGGGCAGAGCCTTTAAACGATATGACGAACACCCTTACCTGGAATGAATATGAAGACTGGTTGGGTGGAGTGAGCACGTATAACCTTTACAGGAAAGTTGATGAGGTGTGGGATCCAACCACGCTGGTTACTTTATCTTCCACAAGTATTACATATATCGATGATGTTTCGGATTTTACAAGTACAAATGGTAAATTTGGTTATATGATCGAAGCGATTGAAGGTGTTGGAAATCCTTATTTATTTTCTGATACGAGCTTGTCGAACGAAGCAGTTGCCTTACAGCCGCCGCGTTTTTATGTGCCGAATGCCTTTGTGCCTGAAAGTATAAACAATATCTTTATTCCACTCAATGTGTTCGTTGATCCTGAAGATTACCAATTCTCGATTTTCAATCGTTGGGGACAGGTGGTTTTCCAAACAAGCGACCCAAAAGCAGGATGGGATGGTACCGCAAACGGTTACTTATCGCCTCAAGGTGTTTATGTGTACATCATTAAATACAAAAACTCTCAAAACAAATATATTGAAAAGAGAGGAACGGTAACGCTTCTGAGATAAAAATGTACATTTGTTTTATAAAGGGAAAAAGAGGTATAAGGTATAAAGTATAAAGGGATAAGGGAAAAGACCTATAACTCCTGCCTGCCGGTAGGCAAGGTTCACCAACCCTATACCTTTATAACCTATACCTGTATACCTAAATAGTAACATAATTTATTCCATTTAAAGTATAAAATGTTTGACATTGCAAAAATCCGCGAAGATTTCCACGCACTTCACCAATTAGTTTACAAAAAACCATTGGTATACCTTGATAATGCCGCCACTACACAAAAACCAAAAGTGGTAATTGATACATTGTTGGAATACTATAATAAACAAAACAGCAATATTCACCGCGGAGTTCACTATCTTAGCCAGCAGGCCACTGTGGCTTATGAAAATGCCCGTATAACTGTTCAGAAATTCATAAATGCTGAACATTCGCACGAAATAATATTTACACGTGGTACTACAGAATCAATCAATCTGGTAGCGTCATCATTTGCGAAAAAATTCCTGAACAAAGGCAATGAAATTATTATTTCAGAAATGGAACATCACTCTAATATTGTTCCCTGGCAGCTTGTATGCGAAGAAAAACAGGCTCTTCTAAAAGTTATTCCTTTTTCGGAAAAGGGAGAACTTATATTTGAAGAATATAAAAAACTTCTGAACGAAAAAACAAAACTTGTTGCAATAACACATGTTTCGAATGCTCTGGGAACAATAAATCCTGTAAAAAAGATCATCGAAGAAGCGCATAAACATAATATTCCGGTGCTAATAGACGGTGCGCAGGCATTGCCACACATTAAGGTTGACGTGCAGGAATTGGATTGCGATTTTTATTGTTTCTCCGGACATAAAATGTATGCACCCATGGGTGTCGGCGTCCTTTATGGAAAAGAGAAGATAATGGAAGAACTTCCTCCTTACCAGGGTGGTGGCGAAATGATAAAAAATGTAACTTTTGAAAAGACAACCTATAATGAACTGCCTTTTAAATTTGAAGCAGGAACACCCAACGTAGGCGATGGACTGGGATTGGCAGCAGCTATAAAATATTTAGATAATTTAGGTATTGAAAATATCCGTACACACGAAACCTCTTTGCTCGAATCTGTGACAAAAAAATTATTAGAAATTGAAAGATTGCGCATTTTTGGCACTGCTAACGAAAAAGCAGGAGTCATTTCCTTCCTTGTCGGAAATATTCATCCTTACGATATGGGGACAATATTAGATAAGCTTGGAATAGCTGTAAGAAACGGGCATCACTGCGCACAACCAATAATGGATCACTATGGAATACCCGGAACAGTGAGGGCTTCGGTTGCGTTATACAACACATTTGAAGAAATGGATATTTTAGTTGAAGGAATAAAAAAAGCAAAAAAAATGTTGGAATAAAAAAGTTGTAACTACTCAGCAGAAAAAAATGTTTGCCACAGATTCACAGATTAATCCTGCATGTGCAGGATGAAATTTTCTGAAGATAAATCTCGCATATGCAGGACAAAAAGAAAGCTATCAAATTATTGGGATATGTGTGGAAGTTCACCGCATTTCAAAAAGATTAATTTTATAATCAATCTGTGAATCTGTGGCAATTTTATTTTAATTCAGATATGAAAATCGAAGAAATTGAACAGGAAATCATTACGGAATTTGAAAATTTCGATGACTGGATGGACAAATATAATTACATCATTGATCTTGGAAAGTCGCTCCCCCCGATTGATGTCAAATACAAAACCGACAATTATGCGATCACGGGTTGCCAGTCGAAAGTATGGCTGCATGCTTCTCTTGAAAATAAGAAAATATTTTTTGAAGCAGATAGTGACGCCATAATTACAAAAGGTATTGTGGGGTTACTGGTAAGAGTTTTATCCAACCAACCTTTTGATGATATCATCAACGCAAAGCTTGAATTTGTTGATAAGATAGGTCTTCGCGAACATCTTTCTCCAACGCGTTCCAATGGACTCACTTCAATGATCAAGCAAATTAAACTATATGCGCTTGCCTTTAAAACAAAATTAGTACAGAACCCTTCCAGCACCTGATATTTTATGGCTGATAAGAGTAATTTTCTTGAACTGGAAAGTAAAATTGTTGACGTTTTGAAAAATGTCTACGATCCGGAAATCCCTGTCAGTATTTATGAAATGGGACTTATTTATGAAGTTTTTATTGATAAAAAATATGTCGCACATATAAAGATGACGGTTACTTCACCTAATTGCCCTGTGGCTGAAACGCTGCCAATTGAAGTACATAATAAAGTAAAAGAGATTGAAGGAATCTTTGAAGTTGATGTGGTTTTGACATTCGATCCGCCATGGAATCCGGAAATGATGACAAATGCTGCAAAACTGGAATTAGGAATATTGTAATCTTAACAGTTGCGACTCATCAATTGATCGGTATATTTTTTCAGAATGAACTTCCTGTCATCGCTTACAGAAAGCTTGGAAAAATATGTAAGCGCTTTATCATAATATTCGTTGATAAAAGCAACAGTCGATTCTTTTACTCCAAGCCGGTCATAAATTTTGGTAACCGCTTTCACTTTCTCATCAGGGTCGAAACGGGTGGAAGAAAAATAATGAATGAGCTCCGAAAGGTCTGTGCCTTTGGTTTCCTGCAAGGCTTTTATGTATAAATAGGTTTTCTTATTTGTAACGATATCGCCACCAATCTTTTTCCCGAATATATTCTGATCTCCATAAACATCGAGCAAATCATCCTGAAGTTGAAATGCAAGTCCAACATTTTCGCCAAACATATAAATGTTTTGTACATCCTTTTTTTCTGCTCTGGCAATTACAGCACCGGTTTTCAGGCTGGCAGCTATTAGCACAGCGGTTTTCAATCGAATCATTTCAATATACGCTGGAATTGTAATAGATTCGCCGGTTTCGTAATTCATGTCATACTGCTGACCTTCACAAACTTCGATTGCCGCTTGTGTAAATATCTCTAATATATTTATAAGCGCTTTGGGATTGGTTCGGATCAGATGTTTATAAGCCAAAGCAAACATGGTATCGCCCGAAAGTATAGCTACGTTTGCATTCCACTTCTTGCATACTGTTTTTTTTCCTCTGCGAATAGGTGCATGATCCATAATGTCGTCATGCAACAACGTAAAGTTGTGAAAAATTTCGATAGCAACTGCAGGATTAACAGCCATTTCCACTTCGCCTCCAAACATATCACAGGCCAACAGCACCATTATAGGCCGTATTCGCTTTCCCCCAAGTGCAAATGTATATGCTATTGGTTCGTAAAGTTCTTTCGGCTGGCCGTCTATCTTTACATCCAATAAAGCAGCTTTGATCTTTTCCAACAGTTGTTCGGATGTAAACATAGCCGTTTTACCTGATTATAAATTGTGGATTTGCAAGGATGCGTTTTATACCCTCTTCAATGTCTAAAAGCTCCCTGCATAGAAGTGCCTTCATTTTCGAAATATCCGGTAATCTTCTAAGCATGTCGCCTTCTTCCAGAGGGGGCAGAAAAACAATTCGGGATTTTGATTTTGTAATATCAATAATTTTTTTAGCGAGGTCGAGTATGGTAATCTCCTTATCACTGCCTATATTTACCACATCGTTAATTACCTGTTCCTGATAAAACACATTCACACAAGCATCCACATTATCATCAATAAAGCAGAATGTACGTGTCTGCATACCATCGCCGTATATAGTGATGTCCTGATTTCTTAGGGCAAGACTAATAAAACGCGACATTACAAAATCAACACTCTGTTTGGGTCCATATGTATTGAAAAATCTGAAAATAGTAAAATCAAGGTTATATTCTTTTTTGTATGACCGCAAATAGGCTTCCCCTGCATTTTTAACTATCGCATAAGGTATTCTTGAATTGAGAGGAGTTGTTTGTTCGTTTTGTGGCAGTTCGGTTGGCTCTCCATACACTTCGGAAGAAGATGAAAAGAAGATTCTTTTCACCCCTGAATTTTTCGATAAATTAAGAATATTTTCAATTCCTTTCAGGTCGTTCAGCACTTTAACCGGATGCTGTTGTGTGCGACGAACACCCATAAGGGCGGCATAATGAAAAACATAATCAAAATGATACGAGAGCATTACTCCGGCTATATTCTTGTAATTATTCACGTCGCAATTAACAAACTGCATACGTTTCTTAGGTGCGTCAGGTAATTTCCCGATTTCTCCTGTGGTAAGATTGTCAACGATGACGACAAAATTATCAGTGTTCTGTAATAATTTTTCTGCCAGCGCACTGCCAATAAAGCCGGCACCTCCTGTAATTAATATTGTTTTCATTGAAAGAATAGAAGTTTATCGTTTTATACTCTAAATGGCTTAATTGTTAAATTGTTAAATTGCTGTTAGTAAATTTTATCAGCGAATTGATTGATTTAGGTAGCTTCTGTAATTCTCCGAAATTATGATTGTATTCATCTTGTGTTATTAATTTGCGGACTTTCGCTTTTTCATTCCAGTCTAAAGATTCCAACATTGAACCTTGAGAATAACGATAGAATTTTACTTTATCTTTTTTATTATATCTCCCAAAACCTTCGGCAATGTTTGCAGAAATGGAATCAACAGAATCAACAAACTGGCTTCCTAAAGTTGATTTAGCAAAGTAATCCCATTTTATAACAATATCCCAAACATAATTGCTTAAATGGAAAGCTATTCTATAAGCTTCAATATCATTTAATTTCAGATATTTCTTTTCGGTTTCCATAATCTATCCATTTAACAATTAAACAATTTAGCAATTTAGCAATTTATTTCAATAAAAGGTAAATTTTTAACCGTTTGCAGTATAATATAGAAGTACAACCCAAATTATACCAGATTCATAAGATAATCGCCATAACCGCTTTTGAGCAAAGGTCTTGCTATTTCTGTTAATTGTTCTTTGCTGATAAATCCCATCCGGTAAGCTATTTCTTCGATGCAACCGATTTTCAATCCCTGCCTTTCTTCAATTACCTGAACAAACTGCGAAGCCTGAAGGAGGGTGTTAAATGTCCCTGTATCAAGCCAGGCTGTCCCCCTGCCAAGGATACCAACTTTTAGTTTGCCATTATCGAGATAAAACTTGTTAACATCTGTTATTTCGTATTCACCTCTGTGGCTGGGTTTAATATTTTTTGCTGCTTCCACCACGGAATTATCATAGAAATACAAACCAGGAACAGCATAATTTGATTTTGGTTTTTTTGGTTTTTCTTCAATCGATACAACATTTTGTTTTTCATCAAACTCAACTACTCCGTAACGTTGCGGGTCGGAAACATGATAAGCAAAAACTACTCCTCCTTCCGGATCATTATGCTCCTGAACCAATTGCTGCAAGTGGCTCCCATAAAATATATTATCGCCAAGCACCAGCGCCACTTTGTCTTTTCCTATAAATTCTTCACCTATAACAAAAGCCTGAGCCAGTCCGTTTGGAATAGCCTGTTCAGCATAGCTGAACTCACAGCCTAATTGCTTGCCATCACCAAGCAATTTTTTAAAATTTGGCAGGTCCTGCGGAGTAGAAATGATAAGAAGCTCATGAATGCCGGCCATCATCAGAACAGATATCGGGTAATAGATCATTGGTTTGTCGTAAACAGGCATAAGCTGCTTGCTCACCGCAATGGTAAGCGGATGAAGCCTTGTGCCAACTCCTCCGGCTAAAACAATACCTTTCATGTATAAATAATTTTATAAGTTAAACAATATCATTGCATTGATGGGTATAAGGTATATGGTATATGGGAGTCAGAAGTTGGCAGTTAGTAATTGGCAGTTGGCAAACTGTCCATTGCTCACTGCTTACTGCCTACTGCCTACTGCCTACTGCCTACTGCCTACTGCCTACTGCCTACTGCCTACTGCCACTGCTACTACTACTACTACTACTACTACTACTACTACTACTGTATTGCCCCATACCTCTATACCCTTATACCTCTATACCCTATTTTTATTTTCATATTAATGGAGTTAATTCTTTTGCAGATTCTTTTTCCAGTTCATTAATTTCAATGTCTTCTTCTTCGTCCAGTATTTCAATTACTGGTTCTTCAAAAGCTTTTGTTGTACCTTTTTTACCAAAAGTTAACAGCATCGAAGGCAATAAAAACAGATTGCATAACATTGCTGCCAGCATAGTAAACGAAATTAAATAACCAACAGCCTGAGTTCCGCCAAAAGTAGAAAGAATAAATATTGAGAAACCGAGGAAAAGCACAGATGAAGAATATATCATGCTGTAACCGGTTTCTTTCAGCGCTGATAATACACAGTCCTTAATATTCTTCCTGGTTTGCCTTAGCTGATAGCGATAACGAGACAGATACAATATTGCATTGTCAACCGATATTCCGAGTGCGATACTGAAGATTAATACTGTGGAAGGTTTTATCGAAATACCGATATAACCCATCATTGCCGCAGTCATTATCTGAGGAATCAGGTTTGGAATCATTGATATCCCTACCATACGTATGGATGTAAACATCAATAGCATAAGTAATGAAATAATTAATGTTGCTACAGCCAGACTTGACCAAAGGTTGGTAACAAGGTAATCTGTACCTTTCAGGAAAATTACACTGGTTCCTGTTATATTTACGTCGTATTTGGTAGGCTTTACACTTATATCTTTAGCTTTTTGAGCTTCATAGTATTTTTTATTAAATATGGTATCTATTTTGGGTTGAAGATCGTTCTTGATACGCTCAATATCCTTAGTGCCAATATTGGCCATTTGCACGCTAATTCGCGTTACACGCAAGGTTGAATCCACAAAATTGTTGAGGATGCTTTTCTTTTGATTGTTGAATTTTGGCAGGTAATTTTTTATAAAAACTATCTCATTATTATTAGGCATGTTGTAGAAAGCCGGGTCGTTATTATAAAATGCCTGCTTGGCAAATTTCACAACTTCTGCGATCGATAAAGGTCTTGATAATTCAGGATAAGTGGAAAGTGTATCTTGTAGTGTGTTTATATTTTCAAGTACACGTAAGTTTAATACACCTTTTTTCTTTTTGGTGTCGATGGATATTTCGAAAGGCATTACCCCATGAAAATGCTTTTCAAAAAACATCAAATCAGTATATAAAGGATCTTTTTTTGGAATATCGTCAACAATATTTCCTGTAGTTCTTAGCAGCGTAATTCCAAAGACTCCAACCAGGACAATAATTACAGAACTAATATATATTACCTTCCTGCGATATTGTACAGAATAAATAATAAAATTTATAATTTTAGTAACGGTTTTATTTTCAAGATGTCTGGTTTGTTTTATCGTTGGTGGTTTCAGAAAACTGAATAATATAGGGATAAGTAAAAGTGAAATTATATAAATTATCAGAATGTTTATGGATGCAATAACACCAAATTCATGCAGCATACGGTTACGTATGATTATAAAAGCAGCAAACCCGGCAGCCGCAGCCGTATTGGTGAGCAAAGTGGCAAAGCCTACACGCTGTACGACACGCGAAAGCGCCTTGACTTTGTTTTGATGCTTGCGATACTCAAAATGATATTTGTTAAGCAGGAAAATACAGTTTTCTACGCCTATAATGATAAGTAGCGGCGGAATAATCCCGCTAAGCAAAGTTATTTTGTAATCGAACAGCACCATGGTGCCTAATACCCAGATTACACCGATAGCCACAATAAGTAATGGAATGAGTACAGCCTTTAGCGATCTGAAATAAAAAAACAGCACTACTGCAGCCACCAGCAATGATAATAATATAAACAGCAGCAGTTCTTTTTTAATCTTAAATGAAGTAACTGTTCTTATATAAGGTAAGCCTGAATAATGAACTTTAATATTATATTTTTCTGCAAAATCTTCAACTTGCTTTTTTATGTCATTGATAAGATTAAAGCGGTTTCCTGATGCTATCTCCTGTTTGTCGAGAGTGATCATCAGCAGATAAACATTACTTTTTTTATTAAAAAGCAAATTATCATAAAATGGATATGAAAATATCAATGTCTTAAGGCTGTCAAGTTCTGACTGGCTTTTAGGTTTTTCTTTTAATATTGGTTTGAAATCGAATTTTTTAGTACTGTCGTTTTTCAGTAAATGAAACATTCGTGTCAAGGAAAGGACGTCCTGAACACCTTTAATTTTTTTAAGACTATCGGTCAGGTCGTAAAAGTTATTAAATTTGTTGAGACAAAAAATAGTACTGTCCTGGAAACCCACAAACATCACGCTGCCATCTTCTCCGAACATTTTCTTAAAATTTTGATATTGAATGCTGGTTGAGTCAGTAGACGGAAGCATTTCCTGCAATTCATAGGATAATTGAACATGTACGGCTTTATAAGCCATAAAGCCTGTAAGAAGCGCGATGGTTATAATAATACCTGATCTATTTCTCAATATCAGCCTGACCAGCAATGTCCACATGTTGCGATTATTTACCTGTATAATATGTTCATAAAAAATTACTATTTAGTTATAAAGGTATAGGTTATAAAGGTATAGGGGTGATGAAAGTTATAGGTCTTTTTCCTTATACCTTATACCTCTATTTCCCTATACCTAAATAATTACCATAAAAAATATACTGTTTGCAAGAAAATTATCAAATCAAAGAACATCAAAATTAACATTTCTATTCTATTTGGAAAAGAAAAATGATTGCACCTAATATTTATGTCTTACATTTGGCTTAATCTTTGACTTGGCAATTTTATAAATCAATATTTAAGGTTATGAAAAAAGCAGCTACTATATTCATTTTGATTACGTTAACCGTATCAGGATGTGTTTCGTCAAAGAAATTTATGCAGAAAGGGGAATACGATATGGCCATCAGTAAATCCGTAAAAAAACTGATGAAAAAACCTGAAAAAGTGAAAGAAATCTCTGTATTGACACAGTCATACAAAAATGCCAACCAGAAAGATATCGAAAATATTACGTACTTGAAAAAGACTGGTCAGCCTGACATTTGGGATAAAATATTCATTACATATTTCAAAATGAAGAAAAGACAGGAATCAGTAAGAGTGTTACCACAACCTATTCTTGATAAAATTGGCTTTGAATATGTAAATTATGATCAGGAGATCATTGAAGCAAAGAAAAAAGCCGCAGAATACTTCTATATACACGCTCAAAGTCTGCTAAAGAAAGGTGATCGCCCAAATTCCCGCAGCGCATATTATGAATTTAAAAAAGTTAAGGAATATTACAATTCATACAAAGATGCCGATTCTCTTCTGACTGTGGCTCTTTTTCAGGGTACTGCAAATATTCTGTTTAAAATTAAGAATCAGACGACCATCTTGCTTCCTGCTGATTTTGAAGAAGCTCTTACTAAGATTAGCCTTTCAGATTTGAACAAGCTGTGGCTGAACTATGATACCAAAAAAGTTAAAGGACGCTCTTATGACTACGAAATACTGGTGAATATCAAGGCAATTGATGTTTCTCCCGAATCAGTTAAAGAAATTCACTATATTGAAACCAAAGAGGTAGAAGATGGGTTTACTTATCTTCTTGACCAGAATGGGAACGTGGTAAAAGATAGCCTTGGCAATGATATAAAGGTTCCGAAATATAAAACTATCGTTTGCGAAGTGATCGAAAACCAACAGAAGAAAACAGCAATA
>Ga0265292_1001878_pt1 | contig 16569 bp, 8 predicted proteins | sample Munlanlewell296A_FD_189080 | JGI IMG/M metagenome (GOLD analysis project Ga0265292, IMG submission 189080) | Leachate microbial communities from a municipal landfill in Southern Ontario, Canada - Leachate well 296A | ecosystem: Engineered > Solid waste > Landfill > Unclassified | place: Canada... | reverse complement strand
TAGTTGAATACCGGGTGATCGCAAAGAACGGCGATGTGCGGTGGTTGCGGGACTACGTCAAGCCCATAATTGACGAAACGTCTCGGACTGTGGTAAAAGTGATGGGAGGCGTTCAGGATATCACCGAACGGAAACAGGTGGAAGAGCGATTCCGTATTCTGATCGAACGAAGCGCAGATGGTATCATCCTGATGGATAAATTGGGCGTGATAACGTTTGTCAGTACATCTGCTTCTTCCATCATCGGTTACCCTTCCGATGAACTGCTGGGCCGGAGCATTTTTTCTTTACTGCATCCGTACGAAGCAAAAAAATACGCATTTAAATTCGGCAGATTGATGGTTGAATTCGATCGCAGCGAAAATCTTATCGGACGGTTTAAACACAAAAACGGTGAATGGATATATATCGAAGGGATGGTGACAAACCTCTTCAACAACTCCAGCGTCAACGCATTCGTTGCCAACTTCCGGAACGTAACGGAGAGGACCAAGGCAGAGGAACGGCAGCGGAGATCGCTGCAGGAAAAGGAAATTTTGTTAAAAGAAGTGCATCATCGAGTGAAGAATAATATGCAAGTGATCTCAAGTCTTCTTAATTTACAGTCCGCCTCGGTGAAGGACAAATCGATGGTGGGGTTGTTCCGTGAGAGTCAGAACCGCGTAAAATCCATGTCACTGGTACACGAAATTTTATACCAGTCACATGATCTTGCCAGTGTGAACTTTTCCGCTTATGTGAAGCAATTGGTTGCATCACTACAAAAATCTTTTGGATCAAAAACCGGGGAGATTGATGTGGAGGTGAAGATCGGATCGGTTTCGTTGGATTTCGATAATGCGATTCTATGCGGCTTGATCATCAACGAACTGGTCTCGAATGCATTAAAATATGCATTCCCGAAGAAACGGACAGGAACAATCATTGTTGAAGCGAAAAAGAAACGGGTGTCAATGGTTCAACTTTCCATTCGAGACAATGGAGTCGGACTTGCGAAGCGCACCGGGGATACGGCATCGTTAGGTCTGAAACTCGTCCAGGCACTAGCGGAACAGCTGAAGGGGACGATTGTCATAGAAAATAAACGGGGTACAGCCATTACCATCGAATTTCCACAACGTAAAACGACTGCAGCATGAAGAAAAAGAAGATCCTGATTGTTGAAGATGAAAAGATTGTGGCACTCGACCTGCGTTCGATTCTGTCGAACGTCGGGTTTTCCGTTGTCGGCGAAGTTATCAGCGGCAAACAAGCAGTGGCTGCCGCGAAAGAATTGCAACCGGATATTATCCTGATGGATATTGCGCTCAATGGAACAATGACCGGTATTGATGCGGCAAAAACCATTAACAACGCGCAGGATATTCCGATTGTCTTTTTGACAGCAAACTCAGATGATCAAACGCTGGAGCAGGCGAGACAAACCGAAGCATTCGGATACATATTAAAACCGTTCGACGATCGTGATGTACGCACGACGGTTGAAATGGCGCTGTACAAGCATAAAGCGCAAAAAGAAATTAAAGACCAGCAGCGATGGCTTGCCACAACGCTTCGCAGTATCGGTGATGCGGTGATAGCAACGGACAAAAAAGGAATTGTCACATTCATGAATATTATCGCTGAGCAGTTGACCGGATGGCCTCAGGAAGAAGCCATAGGAAAGAAATTCAGCGATATCTTTATCGTAGAAAATGAGGACACGGGAAAACGACTCCCCAATCCGGTGGCGAAGGTATTGCGTGATCGTACCTCACTGAGTCTGACTAATCATACGATTTTGCTTTCACGAAATGGAGCACGAACGTTCATTGAAGATTCGGCTGCGCCGATTTTCACGGAAACGGGAGAAATCACCGGCGTCGTTCTTACCTTTCGCGATGTTACCGAAAAACGGAAATCGCAGGATGCTCTGAATAAGAGTGAAAAGCGTTTCCGTGCAATGATTGAAAAAAGTTCAGAGGTGGTGGTGATTATGGACAGGGAAGGAACGATCCTCTACGCCACCGGATCGGTAACATCGATGCTTGGTTATTCTCTGACTGAATACGTCGGGCGAAGCATGTTCGAATTCGTTCATCCGGATGAGATGGTGCAAAACAAGGAAAAGTTTTTTGCTGAATTGCTTACACAACCTGATCGTAGCGTGATTGAAGAAGTCCGGTGGAAGCATAAAGACCGCACATGGCGGTGGATTGAAGCGACCGGAACAAATTTGTTATCCGATCCGGCGGTAAACGGCATTGTTGTTAACTTTCGCGATATCACCGAACGAAAGGAATCGGAAGCAAAATTAAACCATTTGAATAAGCGGCTGAATCTGATTGCGCGTGTAACGAGCGAAGTGATTGGCGCACTGCCGATTCAAAAGCAGGCGCGTGAAATGATTGAACAAGTGAAGACCGCATTTAACGTCGACGCAGTAATTATTCGTGTGACGGAAGATGAGCAATTGCATCTGTTGGCGAGCATCGGCGTGGTGGAACATCAGCTTCGGAAAGCCGTACCCAGCAACTATGGTGTGTCGAAGCAGATTATGTCCAGCCGTCGGGCGCTGGCAGTAAAAAATGTTACAGAGAATTTCGCGTCGCTGTCTTTAATTCAGCAATCTGGATTTTATGACAAGCCGTTTAAGTTTGTATCATATGCCGGCGCGCCGCTGCTGATTGGCCATACGGTGATTGGCATCATTGGTCTCTATTCTATCGAAGCGATACGTGAATTTTCAGCCACCGATCTCGAGCATCTGCAAATTGTTGCAAACCACATCTCTGTTGCCATTGCCAATGCCCGGCTGTTTAAAGAGATTCGTGAACAGAATATTGAGATGACGAAGCATATCGAAGAACAAAATCGTGCCGAGGTGCTGCTGCGGGAGAGTGAAGAACGGTACAGGGAATTGGTAGAGCATTCCCCTACGGCTATCTTCGTCCACGTAAACGGAATCATCCAGTTCGTCAATCACGCCACCATCATACTGTTCGGCGCATCGGTGGCGGGAGAGCTTATTGGTAGGAAAGTAATCGATTTGGTGCATCCTGATTTTCGCGCGAATGCCCAGCAACGAATGGAAAAAGTTTACTCCAATTACATACTACCCACCACCGAACAAAAAAATCTCCGGCTAGACGGCACACCGATCGATGTGGAGATTTCATCAATACCTTTTACGTTCGAAGGAAGACCTGCTGCCCAAGTGATCGCTCGCGATATTACCGAACGGAAACAACACGAGATCGCTCTGTTGGAATCGGAGCTGCGGTTTCGCTCTCTCTTCGAAAATGCGAAAGATGCGGTGTTTCTCACCGACACGAGGACCGGATATATCATCGACGTTAACGCAGAAGCGGAAAAACTGTTGAAACGTTCCCGCACGGAAATCATCGGAAAACATCAATCCTATATCCATCCTCCAGAACGAAGTCAAGAAGCTGAGTCACTGTTCCGCGAACAAATTCTGACCCTCGGGGAACATGCGGTGGAATTCGAAGTGATCGATTCATTCGGCGTACGGATTCCGGTGGAGATTAAAGCCAGTGTCGTTCGGCTAGACGATAACCGTATTATTGCCCAGGGAATTTTCCGCGATATTTCGGAACGGAAACTGTCAGAACTAGCCCTTCGTAAAAGCGAAGAGAAGTACCGGCGATTATTCGAAGACTCGAAAGATGGTATCTATATCACGACGTTCGAGGGTGTGTTACTGGATGTGAACTCCTCCATGCTCGAAATTCTTGGCTTTAAAGAAAAGGACGACCTGAAACAACGGAACGTCCGGGAGTTCTATTATTATCCGAATGACCGGCTGAAGTTCATCAAAGAGTTCGAAACAAAAGACTATGTGAAGGATTTTGAGCTTGTATTGAAACGGAAGGATGGAAGCAAAGCACACGGTCTTCTGACGACCGTTGTTATACGCGACGATAACGGAAAACCGCTGCTCTTTAATGGATCGATGCGGGATATCACCCAAAATAAACAGCTTGAGCAACAGTTGATGCAGTCGCAGAAGATGGAAAGTATCGGTACGCTTGCCGGAGGAATTGCGCACGATTTTAATAATTTGTTGGCGATGATTCTCGGAACGGCTGAACTGATTAAACGACATGCGAAAGACAATCCCGCCATACAAGGATATATCAATCGGATTATTGAAGCTTCTGACCGGGGGTCGTCGATCTCCAAACAGTTGCTCCTCTTCTCTCGTCCCGAACAGACTGAATTGCAACCGATTTCTGTGCACAGTGTGATTGAACAAGTGACGGCGTTCCTGACCCATTTTCTTCCAAAGACAATCTCTGTGCATAGAGAAGAAGAAAGCACATCAGCGATTATTATGGGGGACGGCGGACACCTGCATCAGGCAATTCTGAATCTCTCCATCAATGCAAGGGATGCAATGCCGAATGGCGGCATTATTGCCATAAGTGCCAGGAATGTTAAAGGCAAAGAGGTGTTAAAGAAATTCAGCGATGCCGGCGATCATGAATATGTCGCTATTTCTGTAAAGGATACCGGTTCCGGCGTTGATGATGAAATTCAACAGAGAATTTTTGAACCGTTTTTTTCCACCAAAGCGCGCGGCAAAGGGACAGGGCTTGGATTGGCGATTGTTCACGGTATCGTACAGCTGCACAAAGGATTCATCGACGTTAACAGCACCAAAGGGGTTGGAACGACCTTTACCATGTATTTTCCTTCCATCGCGGTAGAAGTGACGGGAGAACAACAACACGAGACAAGTATGGAACAACACAACAACGAAACAATTCTTATTGTAGACGATGAAGAAATGCTCCGGGAAATTCTGGTGGAGAGTCTGGAGGAAGAAGGATATACGCTCCTCTCAGCATCAGATGGGATTGAAGCATTACAGATCTATGCCCAACGTAAGGATTTAATTTCGTTGGTGATTACCGATCTCGGTATGCCGAACATGGGAGGTGAAGAATTGTTTACCAAGTTGTTTTCCATCAACAATAAAGTGAAAGTGATTATCTCATCGGGATTTTTGGATAGCTCCACACGCTCCGATCTGTTGAGGCGGGGAATAAAAGATGTTCTCACCAAACCGTACAAATTCGACCTCATCAGCTCTACCGTGCGCAGGGTAATCGAAAACGATTGACACTATATTGTTATGAGAATCCTTATAACCGGCGGAACTGGATTTATCGGTTCTGCAGTGATTAAACATCTCTCAATCTTTCCACATGACCTCGTACTGCTGACGCGCGGCGAATCCCGCATGGAATTGCGCGGCGCGCTGACAGTGAAGTACGTCCACTGGGATCCTACAGCAAACGGAATATGGGAACGGGCAGTGAATGGCTGCGACGTGGTTCTTAATCTCGTCGGAAAGAATGTTTTTGAGCAGCGATGGAATGAAACGGTGAAGCGGGATATCTTGAACAGCAGAATTATTCCGACAACACTGTTGGTGGAAGCAATAGGGAAAGCGGAAGTAAAACCGAAACTGTTGATCTCCGCTTCAGCGGTCGGTTATTACGGAAACCGGCTGGATGAAATGATCACCGAATCTTCGTCAGGGGGAGATGATTTTTTGGCCGATGTCGTGAAACAGTGGGAAGGTGCAGCATATCAGGCGGAACAGTTCGGAGTCCGGGTCGCCACTCCCCGCATCGGATTGGTGCTGGAAAAGTCGGGTGGGATGATCGGAAAAATGAGACTGCCGTTCACATTGTTTGCCGGCGGTCCGATCGGTACCGGGAAACAATTTCTTCCGTGGATACATATTGAAGATGTTGTTCGCGGGATACTGTATCCGATGGAGAATGAACAATTTCGGAGTGTGTATAATCTTGTTTCACCCTACCCTGTAACAATGAAGGAGTTTGCAAAAGCATTCGGATCCGTGTTGCACCGTCCCTCGTGGCTGCCGGTACCGCACATTGCATTGGATATTCTCTATGGAGAAGGCGCAAATGTAATCCTCGCCGGACAGAAAGCGTATCCCGAAAAATTGCGTGCCTCCGGATATGAGTTCGCTTATCCGGAACTCCGGTCTGCATTAGAAAATATCATGCAATGAATGTTCCTATTGTTCCTGCGGTCGCTGGAATACCGTACCAGAGAGGTCGGTAATAATAAGAAATCCGTCGCTGCTTCCTGCTGAAAACGATGTGGTTGATCCAACAAGTGTCAATTTCCCGTTGACCGAAACAATTCCCGAAGCGCCGTCATAATTTTTTCCACCGTATTGTTTACTGAGAATTTCATTTCCATCGGAATCAATGATCAACAGCCATGCATCTTGCATGCCGAGCGAATCTGCAGCGTAACTGCCACAAATGGCTATCGTATCGTTCAGAATGGCGATACCCGTTGCGGCGTCATCACGCAGACTGCCGAACGTTTTAGTCCAGAGATGTTTCCCGGTAGAATCGAACGCCGTTACCATCGCATTTTGTCGGTTGTCCGCTGTGCGCGATGTTCCGCAAATAAAATATTTTCCTTTATGCTCAATACCTGCTGCAAACCGCGCTCCACCGGCACTTCGAAGGTCCCTGCGCCATTTTTCTTCTCCAAGAAAATTCATCCGAATCACAATCGCCCGGTCGGATGCCATATCCGTCCCTTTTTGTGTCATACCGCTCAGCAGTAATCCGCCGTCCGAAGTCGCGGTAACGTGAAACGCTTCATCATGATATTTCCCTCCAATAGTCCGTTCCCAGATGATCTCGAATGTTTCATCATATTTTGTCAGTACGATATCAATCTTATCGCTGTCGGTTTCCGCATATCCGCAGACAACATATCCGCCGTCCGATGTTTGGATGATGCTGTTCACTCCCTGCGCACCGTCATGCAACACAGTTTTTGACCACTCTAAATTTCCACTGCTGTCAGTTTTTATGATCCAGCGATCGGCGGGAGATTCTTTTGACGAATTAAGTCCTGCCGCTACATAGCCGCCATCCCTTGATTGAATCGCCGTCGTAAACCAGGCCATTTCAATTCCGGGAAAAAACCGTTCCCACTGCACCCTTCCATCACGATTGGTTTTGATGAGTACGCCCCCTTTGTCCAGGGCGTGGGTAGATCCGGCAAGGATGTAGCCTCCGTCTTCGGTCGGGAAAATGCTGTTGAGTGCGTCGAATTTTTTCCTTCCAAAGATGGAGGTAAATTGATCCGTTCGATGAAAAACATTTTCTTTATTCCAGCCTCCCATAATATTGCCGATCGTGGAAGGGAGTACTCTCCATCGGTATGTTCGTTCTTCTACAAGATTAACAAGCATGGACGTAGCGCTGGTTTTTGTGTCGACAATCAGAAAATTAGTAGAAAGAGAATCGGAAATTTGAACAGTGTAAAACGATGTGTTGTCAATCGGTTTCCAGCGAAGCATCACCTGTTGTAGTTGAACAATACTGTTATGTTCCGGCGAAAGGATTTCTACTTTCGGTTTTGTCATTTTTAAGACGTCAATCGTGACCGGTTTCGCCATTCCGATATTTCCGGATGGATCGAGAGCATTAGCGCTGATTAAGTGACCGCGCCCGTCACCCCAATAATCGCTGTACCACAGGAACGTGTATGGGGGAATTGTCTTCCGCTCAAGAAACACTCCGTCGATGTATAACGAAACTCCGCTTACACGGATATTGTCTATTGCATTAACTGTTATGGAGATTGGCGCGCCGATCTCGTCGTTTTCCGGTTCAATTATGGAAACTTCCGGTGGTGTGCGATCCACATTGTCCGTTGTGGCACAACCGATAAATAACATTATCACTATCGCGCTGGAAAAATTCAACATCGTTTTCATATAATCAGTACCCTATCGCCAGTCCGTACCCGCGGGGATCGGATGCGCCGAACAACACTCCCCGTTCCGTATCAATGATAATTCCTTCTGCAAGTCCACTGCCGCTGCGGCGTTCTGAAAGCGTGTGTCCCATAGATTCCAATTTAGTAATCGTATCAGGTGATAAACCGCGGTGTTCAAAGTACGTCAGATCAGGCGACCATTGATGATGAATGCGTGGCGCGTCGATTGCTTGCTGAATATTCATGTCAAAATCGATCACGTTGCAGATCACCTGCATCACAGTGGTAATAATCGTCGTACCGCCTGGCGTACCGATAACCATAAACGGTTTTCCATCCTTTGCAACAATCGTTGGTGTCATGGAAGAGAGCATTCGTTTTGCCGGTTGAATTTCGTTCGCAATATTACCCAGTGCGCCGAACATGTTCGGTACGCCAGGTTTCGCTGAGAAATCGTCCATCTCGTTATTTAATAAAAATCCCGCTCCGTCCACGGCAACATAACTTCCGAAACCCCCGTTGATGGTGGTGGTAACACTGACGCAATTGCCCCATTTGTCCACAACGGAATAATGTGTTGTCTGTTCGCTTTCCCGGCGAGGTGGTGTACCGTGAGAAACATCCGCACTTTTCCCGGCATGCAGAGTGTCGATTGTTGTGCGCCGTGCTGCCGCATACTCCTTCGAAATCAGCCACGGTATAGGGACGGTGTAAAAATCTGGATCGCCGAGATGTTCTGCGCGGTCCGCGTACACGCGGCGCATTGCTTCAATGTATCGGTGCAGTGTTGCGGCGGAATTGTGTCCGGAGGATTTCAGATCGTACCCTTCCACAATATTCAGTAGCTGCAGTAACGCCGCACCGCCGGAACTAACCGGCGGTTGGGAAATAATTTCATAACCGCGGTACATTCCTTTCAACGGTTCGCGTACCACCACCTGGTAATTTTCCAAATCGGCGTGTGAGATCAGTCCTCCTCCTCGTTTCATTTCGTCAACAATCAAATCGGCGGTGGTTCCTTTATAAAATCCGTCACGTCCTTTGTCGATGATCCGTTTCAGTGTTTTTCCTAGATCGGTCTGTTTCCAGAGTTCTCCTTCGCGGTAGGCGGTATCGTTGCTGACAAAATATTTCGCGCTTCCCGGAAACTGTAAAAAATTCTTTCGTCCCCAATTTAAATCTTCCGCCAGATCGGAAAGGAGCGGGAATCCTTTTGATGCAAGATCGTATGCCGGTGTAAGCACTTTTTTTCTGTTCATTGTACCGAACCGTTCCAGTCCTGACAACATTCCGGCAACGGCTCCCGGCACGCCGGAGGCAAGATGTCCGAACATACTTTTTCCCGGCTGAAAATCCCCGGCACTGTCCAGATACATATCCCTTCCGGCTGCGGCTGGAGCTTTCTCGCGGTAGTCGATGGCAAAACAGCGTCCATCCGCCATGCGGATATTCATAAAACCGCCCCCGCCGATATTTCCTGCCGCGGGATATGTAACCGCTAGTACAAATCCGACCGCAACAGCGGCATCAACGGCATTACCGCCCTGTTTCAGAATCTCCAATCCTGCTTTTGAAGCGAGCGGATCGGCAGAAACAACCATACCATTTTTTGCTTTAACGGGCTTGCGGGATGCTGCAGATTGGACTGAGGTAAAAAGGAAAGTGAAAATAAGTAGGAGCAAAAAAAACTTCTTCATGGAAAACCCTTAAAAAAGAAGCCCTGTCCGTATGGACAGGGCTGTTGAATGCGACATCAATACATTAAAACGGCAGGTCGTCATCTTTCGGAGCATCCGAGTGTACCGGTGTTGATTCGGCTGCGGGACCGCTATTGCTGTTCCCTTTACCTCCGCCACCGTCCAGCATAATCAACTGGTCTGCAACAATTTCCGTAATGTACCGTTTGATACCATCTTTTTCATAATTGCGTGTCTGTAATTTGCCTTCAAGGTAGACTTTTTTTCCTTTTTTCAGATATTCGCCGCAAATTTCCGCAAGCTTCCGCCATGCGACAATATTGTGCCATTCGGTTTTTTCCTGTTGGTTTCCATCCTGATCCTTCCAGCTTTCACTGGTGGCAATGGAAAATGTAGCAACTGCAACGCCGCTTGGCGTGTACTTTAATTCGGGGTCTTTACCCAAATTTCCGATCAATTGAACCTTGTTTAGACTACGTGACATAAGACCTCCTTAGGTGATATTGTGATTTGTGGAAAAAACATACGATAAACAGTAAAAAATGTCAAGTAATCCCAGGTCATATTTTGTTGTTTCTTCGGGCTTCTGAAAAATCGGAATCATTTTTCTTTATATTGCATCATACTGTTAGAGAATAATGCACTCTCTATTGAACGATTTTTGCATCTCAAGTGTTATTATCGTTGTATTTTGTAACAATTGAATGGTGGAAGTGGTTCACATCTTCACTATTATAGTAATCAATAATGGTAACTACTCAGTGATGGTAACAATCAATATACTATCGCCGTCATTCTCAACAAGTTCTGCTGTTGTATATCAGAACGAAGTGAAGAATCTGATACGAAGAGTAACACATTCGATGATGAGTAATACAAATTCTTCGCTGCCCGCCCGATAGCATCGGTCATTCGGACGCTCATAAGGACTAATATTTTTAGCTTAACAAAATTTACACTGAGTAATTACCAATAATGTTAATAATGAAAAAGTCTGATAACTATCATATCTGTCCAAAATAAACCCCTTATTGACAAAAATTTATCGAAACAAGTGGATGTATGGAAGATATGTTATGTTGAGAAAAGTAAGCCCTCCCCTACATTCCTTACAGTGTTGGATGAGATGTGGGAAGGAGCGAAATTTAGGAGGATTGAGCGAGTTATTTCTCCCCCTGTAAAGGGGGAGATACAGAGGGGGGCCTGAAATCATGAGGGGACTTTTGATGGCGTTTTTTGCCATCTACGGGCAAGTGCGAACGGGATTCATCGCGCGCGTTACATTTCGCAAGGGGTTCTTATTCCTTTTTTTCTTGTGCCGACCAAAGCTTTATACCATGTCGGCATTCCTTCGGAACCCCGTCAAGAAAAGAAGAAATAAGTTTTTCTCTTTTATGATTTATTTTGGACAAGTATGGATAACTATATGAAGTCATTTTTTTCACTTCTTTTCCTTTTCCTTGGTTTTTCGAATGCACAATCAATTAATCCGGTAAAGATTTCTTTACCCACGAGTACTGTCGAGATGGTCGCCGGTGAACAACGTATGGTCATGTTGACGGTTGATATCGAATCACCATGGCATATCAACTCACACATACCGAATGATGAATCCCTGATAGCAACGAAAGTGTCTGCGTCCGGGAACGGAATCAGTTTGGGAAAAACGAATTTCCCGAATCCTCACGATGTGACATTTTCATTTTCCGAACAACCGGTCTCTGTTTTTGAAGGGAAGATCGATATAACACTGACACTTACGGCAGAAAAAAATGCCATTGCAGGAAAACAACCGGTGACGGTGAAACTGAATTATCAGGCGTGCAACGATCAGACATGCCTGGCACCGAAAACTGTTTCAGCCACTGTAGAAGTGAATGTAAATGCGACCGCTTCGTCACCGGCATATACTGTCCAACCGGATCGGACGGAAAACAGAATAGTGGAACAACCGCAAGAACAAGCCATTTCAGAGCCGCTACAAACATATGGCGGCGCTCCCGCAAGCGCTGTGGAGGACAATACGCTTGCCTCGACATTGGAAAAAAGCGGACTCGCTGTCTCCTTACTCTTAATTTTTCTTGGTGGACTTGCATTAAATCTTACCCCGTGCGTCTATCCACTTATTCCAATTACCGTCGGATATTTTGGCGGACAGAGTGAAGGAAGGACGAGCAAATTGTTTCTGCTCGGAGTACTCTATATGCTTGGTATGGCATTAACGTATTCCGTGATCGGCGTTGTGACATCGATGAGCGGTGCTTTGTTCGGCACGCTGCTGCAAAATATCTCTGTGATTATCGGAATTGCCGTACTCTTCGTTGTTCTTGCCCTCAGTCAATTCGGAGTGTATGAATTTACTCTTCCCAGTTCCTGGATGGCAGCCGCTGGCGGCGCGAAGGGGGGAACGTTCGGCGCGTTTTTTATGGGACTAACGATGGGAATCGTCGCCGCACCGTGTATCGGACCATTTGTTCTCGGATTAGTCACGTTTGTTGCGGCCAAAGGTGATCCATTCCAAGGTTTTCTGATGTTTTTCATTCTCTCGCTCGGACTCGGATTTCCGTACCTCATCCTTGCCTTATTCTCCGGCAAGATCAAAAATCTACCACGTTCCGGCGAATGGATGGAGGGAGTAAAACATCTGTTCGGATTTATCATGCTCGGCATGGCATTGTATTTCCTCGATCCGATCCTTCCGAAAGCTGTCCGATCGTTTGTACTTCCGGTGTTCGGTATCATCGCTGCTTCTATATTACTGTTTATAGATAAAAGAGGAAACAGTGTCAAAGGATTCCGCACTGTTAAGATCGCTTTGAGTCTTATCATTACGGCTGTTTCCATTTATGCAATGATCCCGGTGCAAAAACATTCGCCGGAATGGAAAACATTTTCACAAGCATCGTTTGAAACGTCGCTAAAAAACAATGAAGCGATGATTATCGATTTTTATGCGGACTGGTGCATACCGTGCAAAGAACTTGATGCATTAACATTTTCCGATAGACGCGTCGTCGAACAGTCACAAAAATTCCACATGTACAAAGCGGACATGACACAATCCGATTCACCAGAAACCGCAGTCCTGGCAAAACGATTTCATATTAAAGGTGTGCCGACAATAGTAATTATTGATGCTAACGGAAATGTAGTGGAACGGATTACGGGATTTGTAAATGCAGAAGTATTTTTGGAAAAAATTCAGGGAGCACTGTAATAAATTTTTCTTCCATTAAAAGCGTGTATTCACTGTCCTGCGGAATTTACAATCCCGATCAATAAATCTTCTATTTGTTATTTTGCGAAATCGCCCATAAAAGCGCTTCCTTAAAAAGTGATAAATACCTACAGTGAAAAAATTTTGTGCGAGTACACTACGTACAATTTTTTTTAATATTTTTCTGCTGCAATCAAATTTCGTAAGATAACAGAGGAAAGCAAATTTCCGCTTGCTTCTCTAAAAAGGTTTGTCCATATTTTTTCAGTAAGTGTATCACCTCCGATGCTCATCCTCAATGCATTGAAACCTAGTTTCATTTTCGGTGTGACATTTTCCCTAATGTGAGAATTGATGAACCGATTGTTACTGCCATTCCACTTGTTTTCCACATTTTTCCCTCAATAGAGAACACCGGATATCTCTATCCGTCGAAAGGGTATTGCTATTTTTTTCATGACGAGTTGAACAATAAAATACTACAGTAGTCAGAAGATATAGAATGCACTAATCCACGAACACTCCGAACTTTTTCAGGAGGATTAACAATGAAACAATTTTCACTCTCTACGATAGCAATACTGCTATTGCTTTTGGGCGTTGGCGGAATGACGTACGCCGGGACATATGCTTCCGGTTTACGCGTGACCAATGCCGATTCAACTCTAGCGTTCGATGGTTCATTTTATGATGGTACGAATGCGCTCTTGTGGTTCACATTGAACGGGCATGCTGATACGGTCTCCGTATGGGTGAATGCCGGACCAGTTACTGTTCGGAAATTTATTCCACTGCTGAATCTCGCCCCCGGTGTCTATTCTGTGGCATGGGACGGAAAAAATGATAGCGGAAAGATTGTCCCGACCGGGCGGTATAATTTTTCTGTCTTTACTTCCGACACCGGAAATACCGCAGCCGTATGGACACAGGCATGGGAAAATCCGGTATACCTTGGAACTGGCATCGGACTTTCCAGTCGCGATGTTGAAATTGTAACGAATCCAAACAGTCCGTGGTTCGGAAACGCAATGCTCTCCGAACCATCGTCTTACGGATATGCGCGGATTTTGGTGGCGCATTCCCATGGCGATTTTAAGACGGCATTTGGAAATCAATATTATCCTCTTCCGTCCACCGGGACCGATCCATGGTATCTTTCTTTTGCACGGAACGGAGATTTGTATGTTTCGAACAACACGCTCAGAAACATTCAGGTATTTCGTGATACAATTTTAATGCAGACAATACAGGATACCTTAAAAATCGGATTGCCGCGCGGTATTGCCGCGTATGGCGCCCCGCAACCGACATTACTGATTGCGACAGGTCGTGCAGTTGTTCGCAGAACACCGGCAGGTGTTGTTGACACGATTTTTGCAGATACAGCAGCTGGTGGGTACACAAGAGATGTTGCCGTTGATGATTCCGGTTATGTGTATGTATCATTCGGCGGATCTTCAACAACATATAAAAATGTTGTGCGTCTCTCTCGCACGTTCGTACCAATCGACACATTGACGTTACCGGAACGAGTAACGCATTTGTTCGTATTTTCCGGTGCAAACGCCGCATCGAATGTTGATGACATTATTTACGGCCGAGTTCTTGGTGCTAACGGCGGTGTCTTTAAACTTGATTTCGCAGCTAAAACGTTTACCAAACTGTTCACACCCAGTACAAGTACATCTGCTAATCATTCCATTGCTGTCGATGTTCTGGGAAATATCTATTATGCGAATCCCAGTGCGGAATGGATGAGAATGTATGTCGCACCGTCTGCTGCGCCGTCCAAATTTATCACCAATATTCCGATGAATGTCGGTACGCATGGTACAAGAGTGATCGACAATTTTGATAAAACCGCCGGACACTTTAATGTGCATCCGACCTACTCCGGATCGACTACGGGTGTTGACGCATCGTCTACCGCTGCATGGACATCGATGTATTCCCGCTCCGGTACGGGCGGTGCCGTTGAAATACGTCTTGTTGATAATGCAGCAAGCTCCAGTGATCTCAGTTGCCGGTTTCTCTCAGGAACAGGATCGCCGGCCAATAACGACAGTATAGCGCCGTTTGGTTGGATTGGATATTGGTTGAAGACAAATACGGCTCCTGCCGGTGCCAAGGTTGCTATTGGTATGGATGATCCGCTCGATCCTACGACAAAGCGGTCTGTTATGTTGCCGGTAATTAATGACGGCGAATGGCATCTTTATCAATGGAATGTTGAAGATCCCACACACTGGACACCTTGGGTGGTTACATCGGGATCGTCAAAGATTAAAGGTCCGCGTGCATCAATTGATGCCATCTGGTTTATGGCTCCCAATGGTTCGCAGCCGTGGGTAATGAACCTGGACAATGTTTCTCATAATCCATTCGGCATGATCGGCGCAGAAGTTGGTCGCGGCGATGTTACGGGAAATGGATTTGTCTCAGTGTTGGATGCATCGTGGGTGTTGCAACATAGTGTCAGCTTGCGCACACTCAGCGCGGGTGAGATTTTTGCAGCAGATGTGAATCTTTCCGATGAAGGAACAGCAACGAATGCTGTAGATGCAAGTGTAATGCTTGCTCACGTTGTCGGAAAAATTCCATTCCTGCCGTGGAAACAGCCGCTGCCTCCGCTAGGTAATGTCAATGGATCCGAAGCTGCTCCCGTTTCGCTGATTATTGCGGCGGCAAAAGGCAGCTCCGGGAAAATCGTGAATATTCCAATCTCTATTCCGCAGAATCTTTCCGGATTGAGATCGGCGGAAATGAACGTGGAGTTCAATTCATCGCATCTGAAAATACGTAGCGTCACGACAACGACACTAACGAAAGATTTCACACTGGCATCAAATATGCAAAACGGCTCGATTTCTATCGCGATGGCGAGTGGAGAGGCTGTTCTTCACGGAGGACAAATACTGATGTTGGAAGCGGAAGTGCTTCAGTCGTCTGATGATATCTTGCTGACAGTAAAAAATATTTCGCTCAATGATATTCGGATATTGAAGGTGACGAGCGCAGGCGGCGTATCATCTGAAATTCCGACAACGTATGCGTTACAGCAGAATTATCCGAATCCATTTAATCCTACCACAACCATTGAATACCAATTACCGGCCGATGGTTTCGTTAATCTGAAAATTTATGACGTCTCCGGCCGGGAAGTGATGACGCTGGTTTCCGAACAGCAGGATGCCGGTACTCACCGTATGATGTGGAACGGAACAGATAACAGCGGACGTAAAATTGCTTCCGGTGTTTATTTCTGTCGATTGAGTGTTGGTACCTTTACCCAAATCAAAAAAATGGTAATGATAAAGTAGGAATACCGTATGCGGATACGGAAGGACGAACATATATGTTTATCCTTCCGTTGTCTCGCAGTTCGGACGGAATTTCACGGAGTTGAAAATAACTAATTAATGAGGAACAGTATGAATAAGAGAAAATTATTTCCGGTTCTGGCGATTGCAGCATGCCTGTTGTTGATGGTGAGTTCCGCGGCTGCGCAATTCACCGAGGTGTGGAAAGTTTCTGCCGGCACCTGGCCGATGGGTATTACGAGCGCCACCCGCGGTGCCGCGCTCAACATTTCCAATGGACATTATCTTGTTACCAATAGGGATTTACCGAGAATTTATGTTTTTAACGCAGCAACGGGTGTATTGCTTGATTCATTAACTATGACCGGTATTTCTGGCGGCGGTGGTTCGATCCTACAGGACATTGAAATTACCGCTGATGGTGTGGTCTATGCAAGTAACCTTATTCTCAACGGTCTGACGGAAGACTTTAAAATCTACCGCTGGACGAATGACAGTGCAACAACAATTCCGACGGTTGCATTTGCCGGTAAAGTAAAAGAGT